>ERZ1740058.906-NODE-906-length-17539-cov-9.105125_pt1 | contig 17539 bp, 15 predicted proteins | sample MGYA00581745_ERZ1740058 | MGnify/ENA primary metagenome ERZ1740058 (study PRJEB43018, sample SAMN04849742) | marine metagenome | isolation source: floating plastic debris | place: Pacific Ocean | collected 2008-08-30 | study: EMG produced TPA metagenomics assembly... | reverse complement strand
TGTGGGTGGTTCTCTGCTTCAACGTGACCGCCGGTATCGGTGTGATCGGTGTGGCGAAAACCATGGTCAACGAGATCTTTTCCGATCTTGCGATCGTGACTGCAGCATTCGCAGGCACTTACGTCTTGATGATCTCGGTGTTCAACATGGTTGGCCGTTTCTTCTGGGCATCGACCTCCGATTACATCGGCCGTAAGAACACCTACCACTGCTTCTTCATACTGGGCACGATCCTTTACTGCTCCATCCCGTTCTGGGCCGGCATGGGCGGCGTGACTGCGCTGATCGGCTTCTACATCGCCACGATGATCATCTTCACCATGTATGGCGGCGGTTTCGCGACGATCCCGGCCTACCTGGCGGATATGTTCGGCACCATGCACGTGGGCGGCATCCACGGCCGGCTTCTGACGGCTTGGTCGACGGCCGGTGTACTTGGCCCCTTCGCCATCACGTATCTGCGGAACATGTCGAAGAACAATGCCATCAACGACCTGGTGGCCCAGATCGACCCGGCGACCTTTGCCCAAACCTACGGTGCTCCGGTCAGCCAGTTGGCAGAACTGGTCAAGGCTAAGACCGTGACGATCGCGAACCTGATGGAGATCGCGCCGGCTGGTACCGTCGATCCGACCGGCACGCTGTACAACACGACCATGTACGCCATGGCTGCTCTGCTGGTGATCGCGTTCTTCGCCAACCTGATGGTCCGTCCGGTGGCGAGCAAGCACCACGTGGAGAACACGCACACCGCCGACGGCAAGCGGGCCGTTCCGGCCGCTGCTCCTGCTAGCGGTGGCCTTCAGCCGGCCGAGTAATCGGCAAGCGCAGGCGGAGTTTTTACTTCGCCGAACCCATCGCCCCGCCGCTCACTATCGGCGGGGCTCCCCAAAACCCAGGCGCCGATATCGCGCCGTCAATGACAACGATCCCCGGCCGTTTGGACCAGAGGGAAACGGGAGGATGCTGCCATGGCCACGAAGGAATGCATCGGCAAAAGCTCTAAGGCGGCAGGCGGTTGGGGGGCTTTGAAAAGCGTCGGACGCCAGCTCATCGGCTCCGGCCAACCCGTTTCCGGCGCACGCACCATGCTGAGCGCCAACCAGCCAGACGGCTTTGACTGCCCTGGCTGCGCGTGGGGAGATCCGGAGCACGGCTCCTCATTCGAGTTTTGCGAAAACGGTGTGAAGGCAGTGGCTTGGGAAGCCACAAAAGCGCGGGTTACACCGGAGTTCTTCGCGACCCACTCCGTCAGCGAACTCAAAACTTGGTCGGACTATGATTTAGAGTACCAAGGACGACTGACGCATCCGGTGCGCTACAATCCCGCCACTGATCATTATGAAGAAGTGGAGTGGGACGAGGCGTTCGCCGAGATCGGTGCAGCGCTTAACGCGCTCGATAGCCCGAACTGCGCCGAATTCTACACGTCGGGGCGTGCCAGCAATGAAGCTGCGTTCCTCTACCAAATGTTTGTGCGGCTTTATGGGACGAACAACTTTCCCGATTGCTCTAACATGTGTCACGAGGCGAGCGGCGTCGCGCTGACAGAGTCCATTGGAATTGGCAAAGGGACGGTCCGGCTCGAAGACTTTCACGCTGCTGATGCAATCTTTGTGGTGGGACAAAACCCTGGCACGAACCACCCGCGAATGCTCGCTGATTTGCGCGCTGCGGTCGGTCGAGGGGCCAAGGTCGTCGTCCTCAACACTCTCAAAGAAAAGGGGCTTCACCGCTTCTCTGATCCTCAAAACAAGCTGGAGATGATCCGCGGTGGAAGCCTGCCAACGTCCACTGACTACTTTTGTCCGCGGCTGGGCGGCGACATGGCGGTGTTTCGTGGCATCGCCAAGACGGTGTTCGCGGCTGATGACATGGCCCGCGCTGAAGGCCGGCCGCCGATACTCGACGATGCGTTCATCGCCGAGCACAGCCATGGGATCGATGAATACCGCACCATAGTCGAAGCCACTGAGTGGAGCCTGATCGAAGATCAGTCTGGTATCTCAAGGGCTGAGATCGAATACATGGCCGATATTTATACGTCGGCCAAAAGTGTCATTACCACTTGGGCGATGGGGGTGACTCAGCACCGCCATTCGGTGGCGACGATCCGCGAAATTGCAAGCGTTATGTTCTTGCGCGGCAACGTGGGGCGCGAGGGGGCGGGGCTTTGTCCCGTCCGCGGCCACTCCAACGTCCAAGGTGACCGTACGGTGGGTATCAACGAAAAAGCGCCCAAGCCTCTCATCGACGCGATGGAGAAAGAGCTTGGTGTAGAGTTGCCCCGCGAGCCTGGGCACAACGTCATGCATGCGATCGGCGCGATGCTCGACCGGTCGGCGAAGGCTTTCATTGGCCTTGGTGGGAATTTTGCGCGCGCCGTGCCCGATAGCGCGCTGGTGGCGGAGGCCTTCGAGCGCCTTGAGCTCACGGTCAACGTTGCGACCAAGCTGAACCATGGGCATCTGATGCCGGGCACAAAGTCATTCATTCTGCCCTGCCTGGGCCGTACTGAGATGGACAAGAACTCACGAGGCGAAAAGCAGATCGTGACGGTCGAAGACTCCATGTCGATGGTGCACGGCTCCGGTGGGATCAACTTGCCTGCAGCCCCGACGATCCGCTCCGAGGTGCGCATTGTTGCTGGGATGGCGAAGGCCACCGTCGGCTCTGACGTTGTTGACTGGGATGGCTTGGCTGACGATCACGACCTCATCCGAGACATGATTGCCCGTGTGCTGCCGATCTACGGCGATTTTAACACTCAGGTGCGACAGCCACGCGGGTTTCGGCTCCGCAACGGCGCATCGTTCAGAGACTTTAAGACCACCACCGGCAAAGCAAACTTCGGCGTCTCCGACATCCCAAGCGCCACCGAGTGGCAGATGGCGCAGACGAAAGACGCAACGTTTATTCTACAGACGTTTCGCTCGCATGATCAGTACAACACCACGATCTACGGAATGGACGATCGATATCGCGGCATTTATGGCGCGCGCAATATTGTGTTCATGCATCCCGACGATATTGCGTCGCTAGGGCGTGAGCCACGCGATTCGGTGGATGTCATCGGCTGTCACGATGACGGCATTGAGCGGGTGGCGCGTGGATTTGTGCTGGTGGCGCATGACATTCCGCGTGGCTGCGTGGCGGGTTATTATCCCGAACTCAACTGCATCGTGCCGCACGAAACCTTTGGCGAGAAGAGTTTTACGCCGACGTCTAAATCGGTCACTGTCAGGTTTGAGCCGCACTGAGCGTGAGGGATGCTATGGCCGCGCGTCAGCAAGACAGCGCCAACGATGATCCCGCCGGCGACTTGGAAAGGTTGGTGCGAGCTTTGCTCGCCAAGAACCCGTCGTCTTTGGACGCAATCGCCGCGGGGGTGCTCGCCGCCAGCCATCTAGGTTTGGTGAACGATACGCGGACCTTCGCCCGAGAGTTGGGGTTAGCGCACGCACTGGTCATTCGTTCCGTTACCACGCTGTCTTCCGAGCTTGGCCTGATAACCGTTGATCGTCAGAGCGACCGCTCACAGCGGTTGCGCTATAGTCTGACAGCGAGCGGAAGGGCGATGGTGAGCAGCGCGCGACGATAAGGGGGACAGCGATGGATGCCTGTAGCCCCAGAAGGGCGCGGGAGCAGCACCGGGCCGTGGCGCGAACGCTTGATGGCACAACAATTGAGCGCACGCTCGCGCAGGAGGTGCCGGTCGCCGTCGTTTGTGATGGCTCAACCGCTGCGGTGATGCTCGCCACACCTCAGGATTTGGAAGACTTCGCTTTGGGCTTTGCTGTCAGCGAGGGTTTCATCTCCGATCCGGCCGACATTTTGAGCTTTGAGATTGCGGCACATGAGGCCGGCATAGAAGCGCGCTTTTGGCTGCATCGGGACGCGTCGGTGGCGCTCGCCTCACGGCGGCGGTCTATGGCGGGGCCGGTTGGATGTGGCCTTTGCGGGCTCGATAGTCTAGACGCGGCGGCCCGGCGGGTACCGCCGGTCAACGCTGCGCCGCTGGCGTTCTCGATGGCGGAGCTTATCGGCGCCACGACCGCGCTCAGGTCTCACCAACCGCTCCACGACGAGACCCGCGCGGTGCACGGGGCAGGCTTCTTGGTGCCTGGCGAAGGGATCGTCTTGGCCCGTGAGGACGTTGGCCGGCACAACGCGCTCGACAAGCTCATTGGTGGCTTGTTGCAGTCTGGCCGGCCGGTGCAGGAGGGCGCGCTGGTGATGACGTCGCGCATTTCGGTAGAGTTGGTTCAAAAAGCGGCGATGGTGGGTTGCGGTGTCATCGTGGCTGTATCGGCGCCGACGGCCTATGCGGTCTCTGTGGCTGAGGGCGCGGGTATAGCGCTTGTGCAGGCGCGCGGCGACGCGGTGCACGTGTTCACCCATCCGGAGCAAATCGCCGCTTTTCACGGAGGCCCGGTCTAGGTCACGCCCTCATAACTGGCGTGCTCTGCGTTGATCAAAAATCGTGCTGCACGCTCCGAAAGCTGAGGAAGGACATGCCAATGCATATTCGACGAAGATTTCGTCCGTGCAGGGCGATTTTTGTTCAACCCGGATGGCGAGGCGGCGCCGCACGCTGGCTGCGTTGCGAACCGTTGAAAACCTATCGGGTTTCCTGCCGTTCCGCGCCTTACCACCGCACAGCGCCGCCTCGCGCAGAGCACGCCAGTTATGAGGGCGTGACCTAATGCTGACTGGGGAGAACTTGCCGCCCTTTGGCTTCGTGTCTGCATCCCGCGCCGGCGAAAGCGATTCGCTTTTGTGCGATTTCGTTGACCGACTGCTGAGCCGCGGCGTGAGGGTGTGCGGCTGCGTTCAACGCAACCCGCTGCGACCGGGTGCGGACCGGTGCGATATGATCGTGACGGCACACCCTTCAAGAAACGAGTTCAAGATTTCCCAGGACCGCGGGCGTGAGGCGAAGGGATGCCGCCTCGATGCCGGTACATTGGAGCTGGTGGTGGCTGACGTGGAGGCGTCGTTGGCTCTGGGCGCTGATATCTTGGTGATTAACAAGTTCGGCAAGCATGAGGCGGATGGGCGAGGCTTTTGCCATGTTATCGGCCACGCGCTTGCCTTGGGAACGCCAGTGCTGATTGCAGTCGGCCAGATCAACCGCCAAGCATTCCTAGCCTTCGCCGATGGGTGTGCCAAAGAGATCGCGGCAGACGTGCATACTTTGATGGACTGGGCGGAGCGTTCGGTGCCAGCTTTGTAAGGGCGTTTCACCATACAGCAACTGTCCTGCAAAGCTTAGCCTTCGTCCTCCGAAGTGCACTTGAGCTTCAACTCCGTCCTATCCGGCCGCGGCGAACACGACCGGACGGCTCCGCAGTAACAGGTGCCTCAGAACGGTGAGATGCGGCAGCTCCACCACCATGCCAATGACGATAGCAGCGTAGATGAGTGGCTGATTTGGTAGGGCAACTGCCGTTATCCCCAGCATAAGCGGCGCATTGCGTGATGCGGTGGTCATGGTGAGTAGCGCATGCTGCTCGTAGGGCAGACCCGCTGTGCGCGATACAACTTTGCACACTATGAATACCAATAAAAAGAAGATGAATATTGCCGGGATCATTACTCCCAACACAGAAAGATGCTGCGCAATCGCACCAATGTTGGATGCTGCGACCTGAATGATCAGCAGTGATATGACGAATGGAATTGCGATCCCTACCCATCGAAGCAACAGGGCAAAGGTGGGTGGAGGCAGTAAATACGTGAGAGCGAAGCGGAGAATGAGAGCAATCGCAAACGGTAGGAGGATCCAATTGAATAGTGTCATGACTATGGTCGCCCCAGCGACAGAGGTCACGCTACCGGCGAAAACATGAAGGTAAACTGGGTAGAGCAGCAGCTGAGTGAGCATATTGATGGGCAAGAGCACCGCGCCCAAGGCTGTGTCGCCCTTTGCGAGTCGTGTGAAACCCAGAAACCAATCTGTACAGGGGGCCATGAAGTAAATGATCAGTCCAGTATAAAATAGGGGCTGACCAGACAGAAATAACGAAGCGATCGCAAAACCTATGGTTGGCACCACAACAAAATTCATTGTCCATGCAATGGCCAAAAAGCGTGGATTTTGGATTCCTCCACGAAGGTTGGCGAAGGAGACCTCGAAAATCGACAGCCCTACGAGGAGGAGGACAGTGTGGTCGACTCCGCCGCCCAAGCGGGCGCCTGCCGACGGAGAAATGTGCCCCACAATACCGCCCAGAGCGATGGCTGCTATGAGCAAGACCGTGGCGCCGACGCCTCCAATAAAGCGCGAGAGCACTTGTTCAGCAGCGTTCATCCAATCGCTGAGATGCATCATCACCTCCAGACCACGATCTGATCAGGTTGAAACAACCTGATCAGATGAAAACGCGGTCGCTCTTTAGTCTGGCGCATCATCTTTTCGATCTGACTGATTCAGTCAGATCGGATGATGCGCTAGCGCAGTTCGCCGGTCGGATCTCAACAAACGCAGTCCCCATCACAGCAGCTCACGTCATCTAGAAGCATGTTGTTCATGCGATAAACTTGCAATCCAGTAGTATCGAGACCCATCCTGCCCGCAATAGCTTGCGCAACGACGGCAAAGCGCTGGCGAAATTTGTAAATGAAGCAAAACAGGTGCTGTTCGTGTTTAACCTCCGGCCCCACAAGGAACAACCCTGGGAGTTCTGTAGATTCATCTTCCAACGTCAATCGCGGCGAGCCTTGGCCGTCGAAGGCAAACCACTCAGCAATAAGGGTCGTGCTGCCGGTGAACCCAGTGGCGAGGATCGGGGGCGACGAGGTCGTGAAAGAGTGACCCGTGCTCGTCAGCACGCGGATCTTTTCGCCGATCCGCTCTAACCCTAGGACGTCGGCATCGCTGGTCAGTTCAATGGAGTTGTTCTGCAACGCCGCAGAGAGCCGCTGTCGTGTATAGGGCGAGAGCGCCACGCTCGGATCAGCGCTGTCCACATTCCAGTTGGCTGATCGGGAAAGCAGCGTGACGGACTTACCGGCCGCAGCAAGCCCGATCGCGGCATCCACACCGCTTTCGTAGCCACCAATGACGATCACATCCTCGCCTGGGTGGTCTGACCAACGATGGGTGAGGCTGGAATGAACGCCAAGATCGGCGCCTGCGATGTCCCCATCGCTGGGATACTGAAACTGGCCGGCCGCCCAAATGACAAAACTCGCGTAGATCGGGCCGTCGCTGGTGTGCAGCATAAGGTCATCGCCATCAGGCTCTAACCCGTGGACATCGACGCCGCTGTTGACCGTCAATCCAAAGGCATCCGCAGCGCCTTCCAGATAGGTCGCATACTCGCTGCCGCTTGGATGCTCACTGCGGAGGGCAAAGGCCGGAGAGCTGTCGAAACTGATTGCGTTGAGATCGGTGAGCCCGAAGGCATTGCTGGGGAATGAGGGCGAAATGAAGCGCATGTCTTTGGGCCAAGCGCGAAATGACGCGCCGATCCTTTCGCGCTCTACAATACGCACGTCCGGAACGCCGAGGTCCGCCAAGACTCGAGCCATGCCCAAGCCGGCCGGACCCGCCCCGACTATGACAATGTTGGCCCGCATCTCGTTGGCTCGCGCGCCGTTTGAGCCACCTGTGGACACTAACCCGCCACTCACTTCAAACCTCGATATTGTCGCGCAAAAGAACAATTTCTAGCAAATCGCATCGCATCACTCATTTCTTTCGCGCAAAAACCTGCTGGCTCTTTTCAGAAGATCACGCGGAATTATTAAGGTTAGCTCTGTTGAAGTGATAGACAGCCACGTTGGATACATAATTCCGATCTGCCAGGCTTGTCCTACCCATTCAATCCGGCTGCCATTTTGTCCAGGCCAGCCTTGCCACATCACCGAACTCTGACGGTGCCAAATAGCGGTCATCGAACCGCCCTCCGCGCACTCCTTGAGCGTTATAATATAACATTCCATCAGCCGCCAGTGTCGATCAAACCACGCCTGCCTTGACCTTTGCATGATACCGAGGACCTGACCGAAAAGCAGGTAAAGCATTCGCATTACCGCTTCCCGCCTGCTGAACAATAAGTTACAAGTATTATCCACCTCATCCAACAATAGGCCTTTTGCCCGATCGATGCAGGCGCTCGATGGCACATCTCTCGCGAAATTTAATAATTATAATACAATAAATATTTGCTTTACTGAGAGTTTGTCTGTCGCTAGTCACTCGGCAAGCAGTATAGCGCTTGCGAGGAATTGTGTTACGCGACTTAAGCGTACGGTGCCTCTTCGGTTGCCTCACCCTGTTGGGCTTATCCATATTTGGCTTTGCGCTGTTGGCGATGTTGCCCGGCGACTTTGCCGAAGTGGTGCTCATCAACCAGATGGACGGGGAACTCCCGTCCGCCGAAACCCTTGCCAAATTCAAAGCCGACGAGGGGTTCGATGAACCGCTGCCGGTCCAGTACTTCGCCTGGCTAGCCGCCACGCTCAGAGGGAACTTGGGCGTCTCCTTCACAACCGGTGACCCGGTCACGGCGGAGCTTGGCCTACGCATGGTCGCCACCTTCCGCCTCGTCGGCCTTGCCTTCTGTCTTACCGTGCTCATGGGCGGGGCCTTAGGGGTGATTGCTGCCCTCAACCGCGGCTCGTTGCTCGACCGCCTTGTCACCGTCGTCGCCATATCGGGCATGTCGGTGCCCAACTTCTGGCAATCGCTGTTGTTTGTGCTCTTGTTCGCGCTGGTCCTCGGCTGGGCGCCGTCGTCGGGCTACGGGGGCTTCTCCCACGTGATCCTGCCCGCCACCGTCATCGCCACTGCATCCATGGGGCTGACGGCTCGATTTGTCCGCGCGAGCCTCATCGAGGCCCTCTCCGCCCCTCACGTGCGCACCGCCCTCGCCAAGGGCTTGTCGCCCCGCGCGACGCTGTTCTCACACGCGCTCCCAGCAGCGTTGCCGGGAATTCTCACGCTCCTCGGTCTGCAGGCAGCGCGCATGTTTGACGGCGCCATCGTGGTCGAAACGATCTTTGCATGGCCCGGCCTCGGCCGCCTGTTTGTGGATTCCATCCTCAACCGAGACTACCCGGTCCTTCAGGCGACCATCCTGGTGGTGGGCGCCACGTACATCCTCATCAACCTCGCGGTGGACTGCGCGGCCGCCGCCCTCGACCCGCGAATGCGCCGGGCGGTCTGACCGATGAGCCTCGTCGCCCCCCGCACCGCGCCAACGGCCGTTCAGCCCCGCCGCCCCACAGGGCTATCCGCCCTCACGGTGGTGGCGCTGTTTGCGGCGCTGGTGGTCGCCGGCCCATTCGCCGCGCCGTATGATCCGGCGGCAGCCGACTTTTTCAACCGCCTCGCCGCGCCATCGTTCGCTCACCCCCTGGGCACCGACCAGCTGGGGCGCGATGTACTGTCCCGCCTCCTCGCCGGACTGTGGACCACGCCTGTCGCCGCTGCCGCTGTAGTGGTGATCGCGCTCGCCACCGGCAGCGCAGTGGGCCTTGCCGCAGCAGTCATCGGCGGGCCGCTGGACTTAGTCGTGATGCGTCTCACCGAAGCGCTCCTCACGATCCCGGCACTCGCAGTCGCCCTCGCCATCGCAGGCGTCCTGGGCATCAACCTCAGCACCGTAGTCGTAAGCCTTGCTGTCGTGCATTCGGGCGAATACGCCCGGCTTGTCCGCAACGTTGCCATCGCAGAGGCAAGTGCCACCCACGTCCTGGCGGCCAAGGCGCTCGGTGCCTCACCGCTGCGCATTGCACTGCGGCACATCCTTCCAGGGCTGACACGGCCGGTGCTGTCGGTGGCAGCGTTCTCCTTCTCCTTCGCGGCCCTGTCCTTCGCTGGGCTCAGCTTTTTGGGGCTGGGCACACCTCCCGGTTCAGCCGAGTGGGGCGCGATGATTGCCGAAGCGCGAAGCCATATGCGCGCCCATCCGCACCTGGTGCTCGCCCCAGGCCTTGCCATCGTTGCGACGGTGCTCCTCGCCAACCTGGTGGGCGACGCCTTGGGCGACCGGCGAGCGCGGCCCTCAGCCCTCCTCTCTCCCCCTGTGACGCGAAAGGATAGACTATGACAATTCGCCCCATCCTCCTTGCCGCGGCCTTGGCCGTCGCAGCACCGGCACTTGCCCCCGCGCCAGCAATCGCCGATAGCGCTGCCGACAACAAAACCCTCGTCGTCGGCACCATGTGGGAGAGCCTGCCGCTCAATATGCGCGCTCGCCGCAGCCGCTTCTTCAACGAGAGCGAGATCCTCGATACCCTCATCAAGCTCGACTACGACATGAACCTCGTTCCGGGGCTCGCCACATCCTGGGAACGCACCGGGCCTGAAACCTTCGAGTTCACGTTGCGCGAGGGCGTCACGTTCCACGACGGGACACCCTTCGACGCGGAGGCCGCGAAGCTTTCACTGGAACGCGTGATTGCGCTGCTGCCCTACGCCGCCGGCCTGTTAAACGTCGCAAGCATCGAAGCCTCAGATCCTCAAACCCTCACGATCACCACCAACGAGCCCTTCGCCGCGCTCCCCAACCAGCTGACCGACGCCATCACCGGCATCTACGCGGCCTCATCCTTCGATGAGAACGGCGACTTCGTGCAGCCCGTCGGCACCGGCCCCTTCCGCTTTGTCGACTATGCCAAGCAGCAACAAACGGTGGTGGAGCGCTTTGACGATTATTGGGGCGATGCGCCGGCCTTTGAGCAGGTGATCTATCGGCATATTCCCGACCACAACGCACGCACCATCGCGCTGGAGACCGGCGAGATTGATATCTCCATCAACCCGCTCCCCGCTGATGTGGTGCGGCTCAAGGAAAGCGACTTCAAAGTCCTCGCCGAGCCGTCGGCTGGCCTCTACTACGGCTCATTCAACACCGCAGACGACCGGCCCACCGGCGATGTGCGGGTAAGGCGTGCCCTCGACCGACTGATTGACCGGAGCCTCATCGTGGAAGGTGCGCTCGATGGTGTGGGCATGCCAGCACGCTCCTTCTTCTCGCCCGCGTTTGACTGGGTGCCCGAAGGTGCCCCCGAAACACCCCTCGACCCCGACGGCGCAGCAGCACTTCTCACCGAAGCCGGCTACGAAAAGGTGGACGGCAGCTGGGTCAAGGACGGCGAACCGCTGACGCTGCGCATTCTCAGCTATTCCACCCGTACAGAAATGCCGCTCATCACCGACGCTCTATCGGCCCTGCTCGCCCGGGAAGGCATTGAAACCAGCGTGGAGCTGTTCACTTTCCCCGGCATGATGGAGTTCGTGCGCGCGGGCGACTACGACATCTCCATTGTGTTCTGGACGCCGGAGATGACAGGCCATCCTGACCTTCACCTAAAGTCCCAATTCACCACTGACGCCACCCTCAACTTCCAGAACTGGTCGAACGCTCAGTTCGATGCGCTGGTCAACAAGGGACGCGGCCTCGACCGCGGTGCAGAGTGGGATGAAACCTACGCGGAAGCGCTCCAAATCATGGCGGACGAAGCCATGGTGCTGCCCCTGGTGCACAAGGTCTACACCGCTGCCACCGCGCCCGACGTGCAGGGCTTCCGCGTTCACCCGTCCGGCTTCTTCTACGACTTCAAGTCCGTGGAGAAGGGCGCCGAGTGAGCCCTGAGGGTCTTACGCACTGCGTGTTCCTCAAAGCGATCAAAGGGGCCGGCGGTGATCTGCCGGCCGTTATCGACCGCTACCCCAGCGCGCGGGAAATCGACCACTATACCCTCCACGAATGCGATCTCAGCAGCGTGCGGGCGATCCTTCTGCCCGCACACCTAGACCAGCGCTACTTTGGCGAGATTGCCGGTGTGATCGCTGACTTCATCCAACGCGGCGGCCGCATTGTGTTCAACGGTCACGTGGCCTGGCCAATGCTCCCAGAGCTGCAGAAGTTCGTTCCGCTGCCGTCCAACAGTTTGCAAAATCTCATGGTCACCCGGCTCAGCTCCCACATGGTGTTCGAGGGGGTGACCGACGCCGACCTCACCTTTCGAAGAGGCGTTGCCGGGTTTTATGCCCGCGGGCACAACCCACCGCCCCCAGGCGCGCTGCTCATCAACGGCGTGGGACCAGAGCGCCTGCCATGCGACTGGGTGCTCACAAAGCCGAGCGGTGGCGAGATCCTGTGCCACGCGGGTAACGATCTGTGGATGTACATCGACGATCAGACCACGGCAGGCCGAATTGTGCCTCAGCTGATTGCCTGGGCGGGCCGGCCGTGAGCCGCATCCTGGCCGCCGTGGACGCAGGCACCTACTACCACCACGAAAGCTTGTACGGAGCGCGGTTTGCCGGGGCTTTCGATGCAGTGATCTACGCCCCTCACCTCCCTAATGCCGACCTCTCCTCCATCGACATTTTGTTGATCACCTGCCGCACCGACCCCGCAGTCTTGGCTCCAGCAGCGCAAAACCTTCAGCGCTTTGTGGCTGGTGGCGGCACGCTGGTCGCCATGGGCTCCACCGGACCCCACTCATGGCTGCCTGGCGTGTCGTGGACCGATACGCCCACAAACTTTTGGTGGTGGAAGGAGGGAGGCGAACTCGGCCTTATCGCCGCGTCACCGCACGACCGGTTCTTCGAGTACGTCCCCCTGAACAATGCCATCTGGCACCACCACGGCGCTTTTGCGCCACCGCCTGGTGCAGTGTCCTTGATCGAAGCTAGAGGGCTCGGCTCAGTGCTATATCTTGATCAGGTCAGCCTAGCGCCTGGCACACTGCTAATCACAGCACTTGATCCTTTTTACCATCACGGCAGCCATTTCATGCCCGCCACCACGCGTTTCATTTCGGGGTTTCTACCGTTTCTACGGGACGACCCACGCTTCGGGCGATGCCATTCGCCGCGCTAACGGGTTCTTGTTCCCACAGGCACCGAGCAACCCACATCAGCCCCCAGGGGAAGTCGTCGGCCGTGAGATACGGCTCTGAGGAGTCGAACGAGGAGGGCAATGGTGCGGCAGAAGCGGCACGAGGCTGAAGGTATTGTCACGACGTTGCCTTAGGCGGATGTACTGTCGGACCAGGGCCTGCATGGTGCCGATGCAATCCGTCAGGTCGGCGCCACCGCGCTAGAGCACTTTGATCCATCACGAGCATCTCATCGAGGTGCCATCGCCATTGAGTTGGGCGCATCCCTTCCACCCTGCGTTCGCGGTTGGAGGCCGCACACATTGGTCTGGACCGACTCCACCAGACCCGTATCATTTCGGGGCTGATTTCGATGCCGCGCTCGCGGCGAGGTCCTCCCCATTCCTGACTGAGAGGGGAAACCGGACATACATCATGTTGGCCAAGCAGGATGACCTCGAGTGATGTTTTGAACTAGCGACAAGGATTGCTCGTGCTCGTGCGCAGACGCTCCGGCCCGGCCTGTCCCCCTTCAAACGGAAGTTCCTCTTACAGTACCCGTAAGGCCAACCGGCCGAGAACACGGCGAGAAAGCGGGAGAGAACGAGTACACTGGCAGTCGCAGGTGGCGGAAGCGGTGCCGTCAGACGAATTCGAACCAGTCTCAGCTTAGCGAAAGCAAACCTGGTTATGCCGTGCAAAGTCCGCGCTATTGGGCGCGTCCGGCGTCGTGTTTCAAATTGACGTTCCTTCGGTTGTTGAAGTGATGCTCAAAGTTGAGGTGGTTGTGTACGCTGGAGCGAACTGCAGCCAACTCCTGCAAACTTCGCATGCAGCGGAACCGGAGCATCGCGCGCTCGCGTCTTCGCCAGGGGAAGATGGGAATTGTCCGCGCGATTGTTGGCCCTTTGGCCCGACGATTGATGGCGACCGGAAAGGCCGAGGTCGGCGATGGCGGCGATGCAGGAACGGAGCTTGTCGATGACGCTCGCCTCAGGTCGGCCATAGCGCTTCAACAGCCTCCGCAGCAACTTCAGGGCCGCACGCTCGTCCTGGCGCCTCGTAACCACCGCCTCCAGAACCTCGCCCTCGTGGAGCAGGTGCTCCACGTTCCTCAGCGAGCGGGGAAACAGGACAGGCATCGTGACGGCCAAGCGGATCACCTCGGGTGATGTTTTGAGATAGCGAACCGAACTGAGCCTACTCACCCTCTGACAAAACGGGCCAGCCTGCCCACCTTCAAGCGACAGTTGGCAGCTCCGCTGACACTACCCTCGGGTGATGTTTGAGATACCGAAAGGGATCACCCCTGATCGTGCTCAGACGCGACGGGCCGCCCCTCCCTTTTCAAGCGGCGGTGCCTTTGACAAGGCCTCACAGCGCAAACAACACCGCCGTCTCCGAATGTTCGATACAATCAAGCTCAGAATTGCAGGGGGCAGGACGCGCCGTCAGCCAACGCGAGTGGCTAGGAACTCAAAGTGCCACGTGCCGGACTTTGCGCCTTCGTTATCCACCAGCGAAAGCGTCTCGAAACCAGGGAACAGCGCAAGCAAATCCGCCGCACCGACAAAGAAATGCGGATGGCTTTTATCGCCCGGCGCACCAGGCTGCACAAAAGTGTCCTTCGCCACCTCGACCCCGCGGCCATAATCGTGCCGGCGCTTGGACAGCATCGTGATCAGCATGCGCCCGCCAGGCTTTGTGACCCGCGTCAGCTCAGCGGCGGTCTTGTGCACCACCAACGGATCGCCGTGATAAATCACGTTCCACGACAGCGTGAAGTCGAACGCGGCGTCGGCGAAGGGCAGGGCCGTCATCATGCCCTGGCGCGTGTTCACCGACACGCCGAGGGCGCCGGCGCGCCCGCGCAGCATCTCCAGGCCGTTGTCGCTGGCGTCGAGCGCGGTCGTCTCAAAGCCGAGTTGCGCCATCGCCAAAGCGTGACGGCCGACGCCGCACCCCACGTCGAGCGCGCTCACAGCGCCCGACAGCTTCGCCGCCGTCAGCGCATCGACCACCTGCGGGGCGGGTGTCTCCCACGCCGCGCGGCCCTCCTCAGTCGCCCAGGCCGCGTTCCATGCAATGTGCGCCGTGTCCGTCGTCATGATTACCCTCCATCGATCGCCGCACGACGCCATGCAGGCTGCGGATGTCATCGCAATGACACCTCAGTGTCATTGAACCGTTAGGCGCGCGATTTATCGCCAAGTCCCAACCGGGTGCACCGGCTTCTCGGAGGGATCACATGTTTCGTTCAATCTTGGCCGCCGCGTTCATCGCTGGCGCCACCGCCACCGCGTTCGCACAAGACGCTGACGTCGTCCTCGCCGTGACCGACGTTGAGGGCCTTGAGCAGCTCCAGCAAGAATTCGGCGCCGTGGAAGCTGCGCTGGAGGCATCCACCGGCCTCAGCGTGGAGCTCTTCCCGGTCTCCTCCCGCACCGCCGCCGTGGAAGCCATGAACTCCGGCCAGGTGAACTTCGTTTTGACCGGTCCGGCCGAATATGTGGTCATGAAAGAGCTGACAGACGCGCAAATCGTGGTCGCCTGGCAGCGGCCCGACTATTACGCGCAGATCGTCGCGTTGGCGGATAGCCCCATCAAGCGCGCCGCCGACGTTAAGGGTCAGAGCGTCTCGTTTGGCTCGGTCGGCTCCACGTCGCAACATCTTGGCCCGGCCCAGGCGCTCGCCGATCTGGGCCTTGAGTACGCCAACGACTACGACGCGCAGATCATTCGCCGCAACGTTGCCATCGAGGCGCTAATCCGCGGTGACATCGCGGCCGTCGGCATGAACCGCGGCCACCTGGAGCGCGCCCGCGCCGCCTATCCTGACGTCGCCTTTCGCGTTGTTGCCCGTGGTCCGGACCTGCCCAACGACATTCTGGTCGCCGCGCCGGATGTGCCCGCCAACGTCTTCGAGGCCGTGAAGACCGCGTTCGTCGACGACGGCGAGGCGATGATGGAAGCCGTGCTCGTCGGCGAAGACAATGACAAGTATGAGGGCGGCTTCTTCCTCTCCAGCGTCAACGATGCCGACTACGACTACGTGCGCGACATGTACCGCACCATCGGCGTGCCGAGCTTCTCGGCCTTCGTTGGCGACTAGATGAGCGCCGCGCTCCTCACGGCCGAGGGGCTCACGAAAGTTTATGGAGGCGGCGGGTCCGCCTCCAATGCTAGCACGGTGTGCGCGCTGGACGCCGTCTCGCTGGACATCCACGAGGCGGAGACGGTGGCGCTGATCGGCCCTAATGGTGCCGGCAAGTCGACGCTTTTGAAATCGCTGGTGGGTCTGTTGCCCACCTCTTCGGGCACAGTCAGCGCGCTGGGTGAGCGCTTTTCGGGTGAGCCGTCAGCGGCACAGCGCCATGCGATCCGGCGGCAGATCGGCTTTGTGTTTCAAGATCACGGCCTCGTCGGCCGCATGTCCGCGCTCACCAACGTGGTGCACGGATGGTTGGGACAGCCGGGCGGTTGGCGCGCCGTTCACCAATCAACTGCGCCGGCGGAGGCGCGGCAGCGCGCGCTAGCGGCCCTCGCCGATGTCCGCCTTACGGACAAGGCACGCGCGCGGGTTGATGAACTTTCCGGCGGGCAGGCGCAGCGGGTCGCCATCGCACGCGCAGTGATGCGAAAGCCGCGGCTCCTCATCGCCGACGAGCCGGCCGCCTCGTTGGATCCCGCCGCAGGACACGAGGTGATGCGCCGCTTTGTGGACCTCGCCAACGCGCGGGGGCTGACGCTCGTCTTCACCAGCCACGACATGGACCATGCGCTTAGCTACGCCGATCGGATCGTGGCGCTAAAGGCCGGCAAGCTCGCCTTCGACCGCAAGAGCACCGATGTGAGCCCGCAAACACTGCGGGACCTCTTCCATGGTTGACGCGACACGCAACGCTGAGATGGCGCGGGAGGCGGCAGGGTTCGCCCGCTTCGGCTCCGGCTCAGTGCTGCGCTTCGTGCTGTGGGTCAGCGTCGCCGCGCTGATCATCGCCGCCATGACGCCCGTCACCCCCTCGGCGGAGCGCATCGTGGAGGGCGGACCGCGGATCGCCAACCTCGTCAGCCGGATGCTCCCGCCCGACATGGACCCCCGCTTCCTCACGCGCATGGGCTGGCGCCTTTGGGAAACGCTTCAGATCGCCCTTGCTGGAACCGTGCTCGGCGTCATCCTATCGCTCCCCATCGCGTGGCTCTGCGCGCGTGGCGTGACGCCAGTGGCGGTTCTGGCGTTCCCCGCAAAAGCGCTGGTTTCACTCTTCCGCACCATCCCCGATCTCGTCTGGGCGCTGATCTTCGTGGTCTCCATCGGCCTTGGCGCGGTCGCAGGCACCATGACGATTATGGTCGACACCATCGGCTTCTGCGGCCGGTTCTTTGCTGAGGCCATGGAGGAGGCGGACAAAAAACCGCAAGACGCCCTGTCAGCCATGGGCGCGTCGAAGCTCCAGGTGCTCACCGCCGCCGTGATGCCGGACGCGATGCCGAGCCTGGTCAACACCGCCTTGTTTGCGCTCGAGAAGGCGGTGCGCTCGTCCGTTGTGCTCGGCCTAGTGGGCGCCGGCGGTATAGGGCAGGAGCTGAAGAGCGCGTTCGACCTGTTTCAGTATCAAAAGGCATCGACGATCATCCTGGCGATCTTCATCATCGTCCTCGCCATGGAGTGGCTCACCGACCGCCTCCGCCGCTC
>ERZ1740058.904-NODE-904-length-17584-cov-20.479719_pt1 | contig 17584 bp, 17 predicted proteins | sample MGYA00581745_ERZ1740058 | MGnify/ENA primary metagenome ERZ1740058 (study PRJEB43018, sample SAMN04849742) | marine metagenome | isolation source: floating plastic debris | place: Pacific Ocean | collected 2008-08-30 | study: EMG produced TPA metagenomics... | reverse complement strand
AAAGGGCCAGCAAGGTCACCTGAACTTTTGCAGCGGTCATCGCAAAGGAGCCTGAAATAGGGATGTTTGAGCCTATCACGACTCTCTGACTTTCCCTATGCAAGGGATGAATACCGGCTATCGATAGGGTTTTCGGTCGAAGTCAGATTGGATGATGCTCCATCCCGAACTGGACGAAAGCCATCAATATGAAGGTGCGATCGCCATAGCACTGGCTGCGCTCAGCACAGATCCTGAAGAGCCAAGGGTGTTTAGCTGGTGGAGGCTTATGGCATTGATTTGATCAGTGCTCTCAGCATCCGATTGACTGCTTCAGGAGTGGTAAATACCTGGGCCACATCTTCATCTAAAACGACGACGATCCGTTTCTGCGAGCCGTCATGAGCTGCAAATCGATTCGGCTTTGCTTTTGTATAGTCGAGGCGATATTCATCTAAAAGCTCATCTGCGGCAGGCGGTGAGTTCTCAGAGGGCAGATTGTTCATAATCCTCACGTTCCTGACAAGTGGCTAAACGGGCGCTGACGAGCGGATACGGTTTGATCGTTCACTAAAGGCGACCAGTAATAGTCGATTTTGTTGAGAGTGACCGATGATGATTTCTCGACGTTCTTCAGCAGAATGAGCTTCATCGTCGAAGATGACTGCCAGCGGGTTCTCAAACACAGTTCGAGCTTCTTTAAAGCTAACACCGTGCTTCTTTAGGTTGGCGGCCGCTTTTGACAAATCCCACTCAAATCTCATGTCTCTGCTGATTCGATGCTCAACCGCTGAATTGCCTTGACTGCCGCTTCGATCGCGATCGCGACATGCGTCCAGTGGGTACCGCCCTGGCAATAGACTACGTAGGGTTCTCGTAGAGGGCCATCGGCAGAGAGTTCTGACGTGCTGCCGTCGATGAAGGTGCCGCCTGCCATGACCAGCTCGCTGTCATAGCCCGGCATGCCCGCCGGGATGGGTTCTACATAAGATTCCACCGGCGAATGCTGCTGGATCGCTTTGCAAAAAGCGATTAGCTTTTCGGGGGAGCCCAGTTTGATCGCTTGAATGACGTCGCGCTGGCGATCGGCTGCTGGGGGATGCACCGCGTAGCCGAGTCGCTCAAAGGTGTGGGCGATCAACGCATTGCCCTTCATGGCTTCCCCCACCATTTGCGGCGCGAGAAACAAGCCCTGAAACAACAGCCGATTTTGATTGAGGCTGGCCCCGCCGCTGCTGCCGATGCCAGGGGCAGTTAGGCGACAGAGGGCCATTTCAACCAGGTCTTCGCGTCCGGCCAGGTAGCCGCCGGTGGTCGCGATCGTGCCGCCAGGATTTTTGATCAGTGAGCCCGCCATTAAGTCCACCCCGACGGCGGTCGGTTCGCGATCTTCCACAAATTCGCCGTAGCAATTATCGACAAAGCAAACCGTGTGGGGATTTTGCTGCTTGACCACCTGCACAATGCGCTCAATTTCAGCAATGGTCAGGCTGCGCCGCCAGCTATAGCCGCACGATCGCTGGATCAGCACCATGCGTGTTTCGGGCTTTATTGCCTGTTCTAGGCTCTCCCAGTCAACGGAAGCGTCTATAGTAAGGGGTAGTTCACAATAAGTAACACCAAACTCTTTTAGGGAACCCTGGTGATTACCCCGAAGCCCGATCACCTCTTCTAAGGTGTCGTAGGGCGAGCCCGCCACGGCCAACAGTTCGTCACCAGGACGCAAAACGCCAAATAAGGCACACGCGATCGCGTGAGTTCCTGAAACCAACTGCACTCTGACCGCAGCGGCTTCTGCCTGCATGACATCGGCAAAGACGCGATCCAACGTGGCGCGGCCCAGGTCGTTGTGACCATAGCCAGACACACTGGCAAAATGGTGACTGCCTACCCGGTGCTTACCCATAGCAGCCAGCACCCGACTCAGATTGGCTTTGACCTGTAGGTCAATCTGCCAAAAGATCTGGGAGAGTGCGACCTCAGAGAATTGAACGTTTTCTGGGGAATTCATCGGGGAGTCAATGTCTATGCTGTGTAGAGTTTATTCTCCTGTGAGTTGGCATCTTCCTGTCCAAAAATCTGAGAAATTGTGCATGACAACTGCTATTCAAAAATTAGAAAAACCAATTGTTGATTGGCCGACGGCCCTCTTTATGGTGGCGGTTCATGGGTTGGCCTTACTGGCCTTTGTGCCCGGCAACACCACGTGGGCCGCTGTTGGTGTGGCGCTGGTGCTGCACTGGATTACCGGTTGCCTCGGCATTACCCTGGGCTGGCACCGGTTGATCGCCCACAAAAGCTTTGAAGTGCCTAAGTGGCTAGAATATTTCTTCGTCGTCTGCGGCACCCTCGCCTGCCAGCATGGCCCCATCGTGTGGATTGGGCTGCATCGTCATCACCATCGGTATTCTGATCAACCGAACGATCACCATGATGCGGGCAAAGGCTTCTGGTGGAGTCACATGGGCTGGTTGCTGAGAGAAGTCCCGGCTAAAGATGAGATCCACAAATTTACTCGCGATATCGCGGATGATCCCGTTTACAACTTTTTTGAGAAATACTTTTTGTCGATGCAGTTGCCTTTGGGCATCGTCCTTTATTTGATGGGCGGTTGGCCGTTTGTGGTCTGGGGCATTTTTGTGCGGTTGGTGGTGGTTTATCACTGCACCTGGTTTGTCAACAGCGCCACTCACAAGTTTGGCTATCGCACCTACAACACCGACGATACTTCCACGAATTGCTGGTGGGTTGCTCTCGTTACCTACGGCGAAGGCTGGCACAATAACCACCATGCTTATCAACACTCAGCTCGTCATGGCCTGAAGTGGTGGGAGATTGACATCACTTGGCTGCACGTTCGTCTGTTGCAGTCGCTCGGTTTAGCTCGCAAGGTGAAAGTCGCCGACTCATAACGACTACGTGGGAGACCTGAAAACTCCTAATTAAAGCAATCTAGGGGCCAATGGCCCCTTTTTTGTTGCTATATCGCCTGGCGATCGCCGTGATGGCTCAGGCTCTCTTCCGCAACGACATGACCCGCGTCAATTTCATCTTGATCGCTGAGCAATCTGCAGAACGGTTCTGCGATCGCAAAACCCTCCTCTCGGTATCTTCCCGTTTGCATGACTCAATTGAAATCTCAACAGCAGTTGAGTCTCTGAACGCTCGATGCCCCCTTTTGAGGAAAATACCCATGGCTAAATACCGTTACCACTTACCCCAGCTCGACGGAGAGTTGTTTCTCACCGATGGTGGTCTGGAAACGACGCTGATTTTTCACGAAGGGATCGATCTCCCCTATTTTGCTGCCTTTGACTTGCTCAAAGATGCAATGGGTCGGGCTGCCCTCGAAAGGTACTACCGTACCTATCTCAAGATTGCCCAGCGCTTTAGGACTGGCTTTGTGTTAGAAAGTCCGACTTGGCGAGCCCACGCGGACTGGGGTGAGCTGTTGGGCTATTCAACTGAGGCGCTGGCTGAGGCCAATCGCCAAGCGATTCAGCTGATGATGTCTTTAGGTCAGGACTATGACACTCACCAAACGCCCATCGTCATTAGTGGCTGTATTGGACCTCGCGGCGATGGCTATGTCGCTGATAGTGCCATGTCGTCCCAGGAGGCTGCCGCCTACCACCTGCCACAAATCCAAGCCTTGGCGAAGTCGGGAGCGGATCTGGTATCGGCCATGACGATCAACTATGCCGAAGAGGCGATCGGCATCGTGCAAGCGGCGCAGCAGGCTGACATCCCTGTTGTGATTTCTTTCACCCTTGAGACCGATGGCTGCCTGCCGACAGGTCAGTCTCTAGCAGCGGCGATCTCCCGAGTAGATGCCGCGACGGCGGCTTATCCGGCCTATTATGCAGTCAACTGTGCTCATCCCACCCACTTTGCGATCGCATCGTCTAAGGACGAAACCGTGCGCGATCGGCTGCAAGGGTTGCGGGCAAACGCCTCTCGTATGAGCCATGCCGAGCTAGATGCAGCCGACGAGCTAGATGATGGCAACCCGAGCCAACTTGGGCAGGAGTATATTGAGCTCAAGCAGGCCTTCCCAGCTTTAAACGTGTTGGGTGGCTGCTGCGGTACTGATCATCGCCATGTCGAGAAAGTGGCAGCAGCGTGTCAGTCTCTGTTCCCTTCTCTTGTTCTAACAAACTGAGTCTGAACCGCTGTGCTCATTCACACCAGGGTCAGCCATAAGGATTCACCTTTGATGGGGAGTGAGTACTGATTAGCGATAACGTCATAGGGGACTAACGCTAGCCCGATGACGTCGAGCGAAATTGTGAATGAAAATCCACAATTTCGCTCTCATGAATGGAGATGGGTCATGACCTCAGATTGGCGGAATTGGCAAGACTTTAGAGCCGCTCAACAAGAGATGGTTTTACCTGCGGACACAGTCGCTCATATCCCGCTGACGATTCGGTATGTCGATCGCGGTGCTGCGCAGCGAGGCACGATTCTGCTGATGCATGGCATTCCGACTTGGGGCTATCTCTACCATGCGGTTATTCCAGTTTTGGTCGAGGCCGGTTATCGAGTCCTCGCGCCCGATTTCCTGGGTCATGGCTGGTCTGATCGCCGCGATCGCTTTGACCGCTCATTTCAAGATCAGGCTCGTATGATTACGGCTTTTCTCTCAGCTTTGGAGCTGTCGCAAGTCGATGTGGTGGGTCACGATACTGGCGGTGCCGTGGCGCTGATTTTGGCGATCGAGCAGGCTGCCCGAGTGAATCGTTTGGTGATTACCAATTCGGTCTGCTATGACCGATTCGACGATGACATGCTCGATTTTGGTCACCCTCTGCGATGGCAGGCCCGTCCAGTCTCGGACTTGGTCGCCGCTCTAGAAGCCAGTCTTGCCGCCGGACTCTCGAACCCGAGTCAACTCACACCAGAATTTCGCGAAGGCATTATCGCCCCTTGGGCCAGCGAAGAAGGGAAATTGAGCCTGCTGCGCAATGCCGCTGCTCTGAATGCGAATCAAACGATGGCGCTGGTTGATCGCCACGGCGATATTGCGGCCCCGACCCTGATTCTGTGGGCCATGGATGATCCATGGCAAAAGTCAGAAGATGGTCAGCAACTGGCCAGCGAGATTCCCGGTGCCCGTTTCCAAGCGATTGAAGGGGCGTCCCATTGGGTACAGCAGGATGCTCCCGAACAGTTTTCTCAGGCGCTGCTGGCATTTTTTGAAAATTCAACGGCACAGCAACAGCGGTAGGGTGATCTGTCGACTCAGGCCGATGCGGACAATCAACCACTCTGACTGATCAACTACTCTAAAGGATGGTGATCGCGGCATTCTACTCATGTTCAATCATCGAACTCCCCAGGCAATTTTGGCAATGCCGAGGAGCCCAGGGCAAGGGGGCAGATTTGTCATCTGGTTTCAGGGCATTGGCATGCCTTTGCGGGGCCATTACTTGGCAGAAAGTAATCTGCATTAAAAAAGCCTGATGTCGATTCGTAAAAAACGAGCATCAGGTTTCTCATAAACTTTGATTGTTATAAAGAGAAACGCTAGTTTTGGACGAAAGCTTGATTAGCGATCGCGGGAGCCTGCTGCAAATAAGCATAGGACTCTTGACCATTAGCCAAGTAGCTTTCGGCGGTCGCGATGTCGACAGCTCGATCCATGTAAAGCATGTAATCACTCATCAAAAAGTAAACGGTCATCATGGCAACGGCAGATGAAGCGACCAAAAAGCCCGCCAACATGAACGAAAATTCTTGGCTTTGGATAGCTTGTTCCATCAGACGTAAAGCCCAAGCTACCAATCCGATGACAACGACGAGAATTAAAAGCAGCATACAAATCTAAATCGTCGACACCCATTATTAAACCTCTTATGTAACGCAGTGTAACAGAAATTTAATGATGTCGTCACATTTGGACGGCCTTTCGTGTCGTGATTTGCTGACTTGCCAGATAGTCTTTGATTTCGGCGACGGTGAGTTGGCCATAGTGCAGCAGCGACGCTAATAGTGCGGCCTCGGCTCGGCCCGTCGTCAAGGCTTCATAGATATGGTGACAGTTGCCCGCGCCCCCGGAAGCAATCACCGGTACCGGCACCCGATCAGCGATTGCTTGCGTCAGGGGCAAGTCATAACCGGCCTGAGTGCCGTCGGCATCCATGCTGGTAATCAGCAGTTCGCCCGCGCCGCGCCGCACCACGTCTTGTGCCCAAGTCACGGCATCGAGACCGGTATTTTCGCGGCCCCCCCGCACATAGACATCCCAGCCGGGGTTGTCAGGGGTGTCGCGTTTACGCGCATCGATCGCCACCACAATGCACTGGTTGCCAAAGCGATCGCTGGCCCGATCAATTAAGTCGGGCTGTCGCACGGCGGCGGAGTTGATGCTGACTTTGTCGGCCCCGGCCCGCAGCAGCTGTTTGATGTGATCGACTGTGCTGATACCGCCGCCCACCGTGAGGGGAATAAAGACCTGATCAGCCGTGCGATACACCACATCGAGCAAGATGCCGCGATCTTCGTGGGTGGCGGTGATGTCTAAAAACACCAGCTCATCGGCCCCGGCTTCGTTATAAGCCTGAGCCAGCTCAACCGGATCGCCGGCGTCGCGCAGGTCAACAAAATTGACGCCCTTTACGACGCGTCCCGCGTTGACATCTAAGCAGGGCAGAATACGCTTTGCCAGCATGGCCGCTTACCTTGCACACCTTCGGCAGGTGCTGATTGATTTTCGCTATCCACCATAGACCAGGATGGCGCAAGACGCTGATAAACTGTGGGGTGGTTTGTGTAACGAAACCGTCGTTGAGCAGTTCAAAATTTCAGGTAGTTAGGTTAGGCATGGCCTTAGAAATCGGACAAAAGGTGAAAGTTGCCCGCTTGCGCGATCGCGTATCTCGCGACGTGACCACTCGACTGGGCAAATCGGGCGTGATCAGTCAATTTAAAATGGTGGATGGCAGTGGCGTTGGCGTCGTCGTTGAGTTTGACGATGATAACTATTCCACTTGGTTCTTTGAAGATGAACTGTCGCCCGCGTAACTAAGACTTTAGAGAAGATCTGTGCCGCAAATTCTGACTTTTCTCGGGCAATCTCGGCCTGCCTGCGCGATCTCGTCAGTGGCGTTTGCGCGTCAGCTGGCCCAACAGGGAGCGCGTGTGCTGTGGCTGACTCAAGATAGCGGGCCATTGCCCAACACTTTGTGGGGCCTGCCCCTCGCGACTGAGGTCCAGCCGGCTGGAGCAAACCTCTGGATGCTGCAGCTCCAGGCGACGATCCTGCTCGAAAAAAGCTGGGATGTGGTCAAGAGGATTGAGGCTCAGTATCTGCGCAACCCTTTGCTGAAGCAGGTGTTTGGTGAAGAGCTGGTGATTTTGCCGGGGATGGCTGATGCCCTTACCCTGGATGCTATTCGCGGGCTCTATGACAGCGGCAACTATGACTATTTAGTGTTTGATGGGCCGTCCAGTCAGGCCACTTTGCGCATGTGGGGGCTCCCGGAGCAGCTGGACTGGTACATTCGCCGCTTTCAAAAAGTGTTGGCTGAGTCGGAACTGGCGCAAACGCTGGCCCCTTTTATTCAGCCGATCGCGGGCTCAGTCCTCAACCTGAGTGGCGGTGCCGCTTCCCTCGATCAGCCAGTGCAGCAGGCCCGAAGCTTTTTAGAAGCTGGACGATTGGTCGTGCAATCAGCCCAACAGCTGCTGGGCTTTTTGGTCGTCACGGATGACGTGGCGGATGTTGACACCACTCGTTATTTATGGGGGAGTTCTCAGCAGATTGGCCTCACCGTGGGCGGGGCGATCGCCTATGCCACTGACGGTTCTCGTGTGCCAGAGCAAGCCTTTGCCCCCCTCGCGCTGAAGTGCCTGCCAGGGCTTGCCGGTGACAACTGGCAACCACTGATGGATGCTTTGCCCAGCCTCAGTGCTGCGGTGCAAACTGCGCCTGCGCCTGTCGTGATCGATGAGGCGGCAAAGCAGGTACGACTATTTTTGCCCGGTTTCACCAAGGCTGACATCACCCTGACGCAGTATGGCCCTGAGGTCACCATTACCGCTGGCGATCAGCGGCGTAATTTGATGTTGCCAGCGGCGCTCAAAAATCGCTCGATTCAAGGTGCTAAGTTTCAAGAGGATGCGCTCATCTTGTCCTTTTAGGCTGGGACGCAGGTGAACGGTCGGGCTTTTGCCTCTAGCTAGTCGTCAGGGTTACATCTGCACCTGAGCCCAGCCCGCATAATAAAAAGCTCACTGGGTTCGTTGAGACGCCAGTACACCGTAGAGATGTTATGACTGATCCAATTTCAGACGTTTCCCCCACTGAATCAACTTCAGATGTTTCCTCCACTGAATCAACTACAGCGGCCTCGCCAGTAGAAACCAGCGGTACGAAAGGCGGCAAGGCGCGGCAGCTGCTCGGTATGAAAGGAGCTGAAGCCGGTGAGAAATCGATTTGGAAGATTCGCCTGCAGTTGATGAAGCCGATTACCTGGATTCCCTTGATTTGGGGGGTCGTCTGTGGGGCGGCTTCGTCAGGGCAGTTTGTGTGGAGCTTGGAATATGTGCTGCTCTCGGCGGCTTGTATGTTGCTGTCGGGGCCGTTGCTGACCGGCTATACCCAAACCCTCAACGACTTTTACGATCGCGAAATCGACGCCATTAACGAGCCCTATCGCCCGATTCCGTCGGGGGCGATTTCGATTCCTCAGGTCATCACCCAGTTTGTTTTACTGTTGGTGGCGGGTATTGGTGTGGCCTATGCGCTTGATCAATGGGCCGGACACGACTTTCCCACCATTACGGCGCTGACGCTGGGCGGTTCGCTGCTGGCCTATATTTACTCTGCTCCGCCTCTGAAGTTGAAGCAGAACGGCTGGCTGGGCAACTATGCCCTCGGTGCCAGCTATATCGCCCTGCCCTGGTGGGCCGGTCACGCCCTGTTTGGCGAGCTTAACCTGACGATTGTGCTGCTCACCCTGTTTTACAGTCTGGCGGGTTTGGGCATTGCCATCGTGAATGACTTTAAGAGCGTGGAGGGCGATCGCCAGCTGGGCCTCAAGTCTTTGCCGGTGATGTTTGGCATCGGTACCGCTGCCTGGATTTGCGTCTTGATGATTGACATTTTTCAAGGAGGCATCGCGGCTTACCTGATGGCAATTCATCAAAATCTCTATGCGGTGTTGTTGGTGCTGTTGATCATTCCGCAGATCACCTTTCAAGACATGTACTTTCTCCGCGACCCGCTGAAAAACGATGTGAAATATCAGGCGAGCGCTCAACCGTTTTTGGTCTTGGGGATGCTGGTGGCGGCCTTGGCCTTAGGGCATTCCGCCCTGGTCTGAATTCGTTCTGAAAGGTCGGATCTTTGCCTTGAGACCCAGGTCTCTGGTATAGAGTTAGCTCAGGCGATCGCATCGATAGTTAAGTCAACAGTCAGGTTCAAGTGGGCGAGAGGATAAGGTGAGCTGTGGCAAATACCTTCGTAAGACGACTGAAAAATCTATTCGCTGGTTCACCCCCGGTGCGCCGACCGCGATCGACCGCTGCGCCCACTTCAGCCCGGCCTGCGTCGACTCCCCCTTCACCACAGTCGCCTCAGCCCCCGACTTACTATCGTCGGCCACTCTACTATCGCCCGCTATTTTGGGGCCTGGTGGCCTTGGGGGCCGTGAGCACCACGGGGCTGACTCGTGGCTATCGGGTTTGGCAAACGACCGAAGCTGATCTGCCCGCCATTAGTAACCTCAAGACCTTTGAACGTCAGGGCACGATCACGATCAAGTCTGCCGACAACGTGATCTTGCAGAAGATCGGGCCAGCGACTCGCCAAAAGCTGGCCTATGAAGAAATGCCCGAAACGCTGATTGCGGCGTTTATTGCCTCAGAAGATCGCCGCTTCTATGAACACAATGGCTTGGACTATCAGGGGATTGGCCGAGCGGTGCTGGCGAATGTACGGGAACGTAGCTTGGTGGAAGGGGCCAGTACCATCACTCAGCAGCTGGCCAGAATTGCCTTTTTAGATCAGGAACGGAGCTTTCAGCGCAAGGCGAGAGAAGCGCTCTTGGCCCTCAAAATCGAGGACGAATACAGCAAATCAGAAATCCTGGAACGTTACCTGAATCTGGTCTATCTCGGGGCGGGAGCCTACGGGGTCGCTGATGCTGCCTGGATTTATTTTGGCAAGCCCGTGAGTGACTTAACGGTGTCGGAAGCCGCCCTGATTGCGGGCATGGCTCCGGCCCCTAGCGCCTATTCGCCCCTGGTTGACCCTGAGGCTGCCGAAACGCAGCGCAACATCGTCATTCGCCGCATGTTAGAAAACGGCAAAATTACTCAGGCCCAGGCGGATACGGCGATGGCTACCGAGGTCGCCACCACGCCCAATGAGCCGAAGTTTCTCTACAGCGAGTTCCCCTACTTCACGATCTATATTCAGAAGCAGCTCAGCGAAATTTTGCCCCCTGAAGTAGTGGAAGCCGGTGGCTTAGTAGTCGAGACCACCTTGAATACCGATTGGCAGCGCAAAGCCCAGGAAACCATTAACGATACGGTGGCGACGGTGGGTAATCGCCAGCGGTTTAGCCAGGCCTCGCTCGTGGCTGTGGATCCTCGCAATGGTGAAATCAAAGCGATCGTGGGCGGTACTGACTTTAACGACAGTCAGTTCAACCGGGCCACTCAGGCGTTGCGGCAGCCGGGCTCGACCTTTAAAACCTTCGTTTACACGACCGCGATCGCGGCGGGCCTTTCTCCCAACAAAAGCTATACCGATGCCAAATTTGTCGTCGATGGCTATGAACCCAAAAACTATGGCGGCCGCTTTAGTGGCAATGTGTCGATGCGCAAGGCGTTAACGTCTTCCATCAACATCGTGGCGATCAAAGTATTGATTGATGTGGGCTTTGAGCCGGTGATTGCCATGGCGCAGCGCATGGGCATTGAATCTGAGCTGCGGCCAACTTACTCGCTGGCCTTGGGGGCTTCTGAAGTCACCCTGCTAGAGCTGACTAGCGCCTATGGCACCCTCGCCAGGCAAGGCAAGCATCACCCGGTTCACGGTATCCGCCGAGTGCTCGATAGCTCTGGAGCCGTGATTTATGAAATTGACAATACCCCCACCCAAGCCGTTGATGAGACCACCGCCGCCATCATGACCTGGATGCTGCGCGGTGTGGTTGAGGGGGGCACGGGTGGTCGCGCCAGTGTGGGTCGTCCTGTCGCTGGTAAGACGGGCACCTCGGAAGACGATCGCGACCTGTGGTTTGTCGGCTACATGCCGCAGTTAGCCGTTGGGGTTTGGCTGGGGAACGACGACAACACCCGCACCTGGGGCGTCAGCAGCTCGGCGGCGGCCACTTGGGGTCGGTTTGTCTCCCAACTTCTGGATGACATCCCGGAAGAAGACTTTCCGCCGTTGCCCCAGTTGGCTGGTCGTAAAGGCAGTATTGAAGCGGAACCGGTAAAACCGGGCAAGGTTGTGGCGTCACAAGCCTCTAACGATGAAGAGGAGGCTGAAGAAGCGATTGAACCTGCCTCCGCAGGTGAGGAGGCAGCGGCTGGCGGCGGTGCTGATGAGACTGAACCCACAGGCGGTTCTTCGGGAGGCTTTTCTGACGGCGGAGACGCCGATCCGGCTCCCGCTCCTGAACCTGCCCCGGCCCCTGATCCTGATCCCGAGCCCTTTCCTGAACCGGTCACTCCTGAACCGGCTCCCGCCCCCGCCCCCGCGCCAGCGCCTGAACCGGCCCCAGCGCCTGAACCGGCTCCCATTCCCCCACCGCCGCCCGTACCGGCACCCGCCCCTGCACCGGCTCCCGCTCCCGCTCCCACTGGCAACAGCGAAGAGTAGGGTTTGCCCCTGGTCGAGTGCCGTGAGCGATTGCGTAATACTCATTCTCAGTACTTGGACTTCCCATACAAGCTTGGAACGCACGGGCCGAGGGACAGGGGAGCGATATTTTGTTGTTTTATTTTAGCGAATCGGAATACAGAAGCAGTCGGAAGTCAGAATTAAAAAGCTGATCTGAGGGTGATTTCAGGTGTTGGAGATGACCTGATCAAGCCGCGGCTTGCGATATCAAAATTAGGCGATCGCGCTTTCTCTTCAGATTGGCCCAGCGTTGCTCAGGGATATGAGGTGTCTAATTCCTCAGCCTTCGCTCTAAGCGTGACTCATTGCGTCAGACAGTTCAGCGGTTAGAAAATCGATGAACTGGCGAGCCGTGCGGCCAGAGCGACCATTATGGCGGGTGGCCCACTGCAGGGCGCGGCGCTCTAAGGTCTCATCATCGATCGCTAGCTGAGCGATCGTAGCCAGGTGCCGCACGATGGCCAGGTAGGTTTTTTGATCGGGTGCCTCAAAGGTGAGGGTGAGGCCAAAGCGATCGCTAAAGGAGAGCTTTTCTTGCAGGGTGTCCCAGGCTTGAATATCGTCTTGGTCTTTAGGGCGTGGGCGATCAGCGAAATATTCCCGCACCAGATGGCGGCGGTTGGAGGTGGCATAGACCACGACATTTTGGGCGCGGGCCGTGACGTTGCCCTCTAGTACGACCTTCAATGCCTTAAAGGCATCATCATTGTCTTCAAAGGAGAGATCATCGACAAAAATGATGAACTTTTGAGGCCGGTGGCGTACTCGTTCCACAATGGCGGGCAGATGCACCATTTCGGTTTTATCGACTTGAATCAGGCGTAGCCCGCGATCTCCATAAGCGTTGACCAGGGCCTTGACTAGAGACGACTTGCCCGAGCCCCGGCTCCCGTAGAGCAGCACATGCAGCGCCGCCGAGCTCTGCAAGAGGAATTCCGTATTTTGTATGAGCTGCTGACGCGGCTGGTCGTAGGCGGCCAGCTCACTCAACTGCACCGGATCCGGATGGGGCACCCCCACTAACCCGGAACCCTGCCAGCGAAAAACACGGTATTGGCCGATCAGGCCCGTGCCTCGCTGCTGATAGTAGGTCGCCAGCTCGACCAGACCGGCTGACCAGTCGGGCAGAGTCATAAACGAAACATCGGCGGGGGGCTCATCTTCTAAATACCAGACGATCGGCGCGTCAGGCACTTGACACACCGTTTGCACCCACTGACTGAGCTGACTGCTCTGGCAGGTATACATCGTTTGAAGACACCGGAGATCACTCTGAGCCGCCTCTAAGAGCGCCGTTGGCAGTTCTTGCACAGGTCGTTGCTGCACTTGGTGGGAGAAGGGATTTTCGGCGCGGAGAATTTGCTCTAGCAGGTGACTTTGCCAGGTTTGCTGCTGGGCAGCCAATGCCCGAAACCAGACGCCATAGGCCACCAAACATTCGGCGGAGTCCTCGCGACAGAGGGCATCCAGCAAATTGAGCCAGGCTTGACTGATCGGCGTGTCGAGCACCGATTGATAGAGCAACAGCCCGACTGACTGCTGCTGATACCGCTGTACAAAAGCGATCGCGGCCGCTGCTAACCCACTCATCTCCTGGCTCCGTCACTCTTTGCACGTCTCACCTGGGGCTGCCATTGGCCGAGCACTCCCTGGCGCTAGTCATCCCGTCCGGCTGGTCCCGGTTTCCTGGTTCCCCTGCACCTCTGCTGAGGATGCTGGAAGGGAAAATCCTGCGGCGGTCGCTTAGGTCACCAGGGTCTCTAAGCGACTGATGACTTCTAGCACTAATTCTGGGCTGGCGGGTTCGATGAATTGGGCCTGACGCGCGATACAATCCACCGTCCGGATTTGATCGACTAAAACAACGCCGTAGGTTTCCATCGAATCTGGCAATAGCACCTCAAAGGGCCACCCCTGCTGGCGACTGGCGATCGGGCAAACCACCAGTAGCTTCGAAATGCGATTGTAGACCAGCGGTGAGATGACTAGGGCCGGGCCCGACTTGCCAGCTTCACCATCGGCCTGAGGATCGAACTGTAGTTGAATGACGTCGCCCCGTTCAGGCGTGCGGTTGGCCAGCGTTACCAATGTTCCTCCCCGATGGCTGGGCCCCAATGCCACTCATCAGCCTGCGAGGTGGGGCCAGCCGCTTTAAACAACTCATCCAGCGTATATTTTGGGTGCGCCGGTGCCAAGACGATGTTATGGCCTTCGACACAGATCGAAATGATCGCGCCTTCTTCTAACCCCACCTGCTGGGCAATGTCAGGGGGCAAATGGACTCCTAGGGCGGTGCCCCACAAACTCACCTTTTGCGTAATCATGCTCGGGTCTCAACGAGTACTGGTTTCTTAGAGAATATCTTCCGCTGCTCCCTTAATTCCCCTCAATTGCGAAATTAGACAGGGTGTCCTGCCACCGAGGATGAGTCTTGAACGGCTGGTGCAGGGGCGGTTATTTCGGGGGCGGTCAGCTGCCATTGAGCGCCTAAAAGTTCCTACAATGGCACTAATCAATTCAACGTGAAGCAAAATTAGGACGTTTGCATGGCAGACCAACTCCTTCGAGCAACCGCTGCCGATGGCGGCATTCGGATTGTCGGCACGATTACCACTGATTTAGTGGAAACTGCCCGTCAGCGCCACAACCTGACCTATGTGGGCACGGCGGCCTTGGGTCGAGCCATGTCTGCAGGCTTGCTTTTAGTCTCTAGCATGAAGCGCGAGGGGTCGCGCATCAACCTTCGCATCAAGGGTGATGGGCCTTTAGGCGGTGTCATGGTTGATGCTGGGCTCGATGGCGCTGTGCGGGGCTACGTCGATGACCCCAGTGTGGAGGTGCCGCCCACTGAAAATGGCAAGCTCAACGTGGGCGGGGCGATCGGGCGCCATGGCTATCTCTATGTGGTGCGTGATGTGGGCTATGGCCAACCCTACTCCAGCACGGTCGAGCTGATTTCGGGCGAAATTGGCGAAGACTTGACCTACTATCTCGCCACCTCCGAGCAGACGCCCTCGGCCCTCGTGCTGGGGGTATTTGTGGATGAGCATGGCGTCGAAGCCTCGGGCGGGCTACTGGTGCAGGTGATGCCCAAGGCCGCTCGGGATGAGTCGTTGATTTCGCTGTTAGAGTCGCGGGTGGAAGCCCTGGCCGACTTTACGCCTAAGCTACGCAGCAACCAAACTCTGCCCGAGATTTTTGAAGCGCTGGTGGGTGATTTGGATCTGCAGATTTTGCCTGAGGCAGAGAGCCAGTCGATTCGGTTTTATTGTCCCTGTACCTACGATCGCATGCTGGGCGCGCTGAAGATGCTCGGCGTTGAGGAACTGCAGGATATGATCGACAAGGATGATGGTGCAGAAGCGACCTGCCACTTTTGTGGTGAGGTTTATCAGGCCGACAGCGCCAAGCTCGCCAGTTTGATTGATGACCTGAAAAAACAGCACTCAGAGGCTTTGAACTGAGCCCCACCGCCGTCTCTCCGTTGGCGGCGCGAATCATGGCGGGGTGGCCCGATCAAGGGTGCCGCTGCGGTAAACGACGCACGGTGTGGCACTCTGGGGAAAGATCCCACGATGGCTTAGAAATTGGTCAGCCAACTAGCCAAGGGATTCATTGGGTAGAGCACCCGGGGACTCGTAGGAGGGGCAGATGGCCACGACGCCAAAAATTATTGTGCTGGATGATGATCCGACGGGATCGCAAACGGTGCACAGCTGTTTGCTATTGCTGCAGTGGGATGTCGAAACGTTGGTCTTGGGCCTGCAGGATGATGCTCCCATTGTCTTCATTTTGACCAATACGCGGGCGCTCTCACCCGCGCAGGCGCAGGCTGTGACGCAGGCAGTTTGTCACAATCTCAAGCTGGCCATTGCCAAAGCCGGGGTGGAAGAGTTTTTGGTCGTGAGCCGCTCCGACTCGACGCTGCGGGGGCACTACCCGATTGAGACCGATGCGATCGCCGCTGAATTAGGCCCCTTCGATGCTCATTTCATGGTGCCTGCCTTTTTTGAAGGGGGACGCATCACCCGCGACAGCGTGCACTATGTGGTGCAAAACGGCGTGCCTGTCCCTGCTCATGAAACTGAGTTCGCCAACGATTCCGTCTTTGGCTACAGCACCGCCTATCTGCCTGACTATGTGGCGGAAAAAACTGGGGGCAAAATTGCCGCCGACCAGGTGCAGCGGTTTACCTTGGACCGCCTTCGCGCGGGCTGTCTAGAGGCGCTGTTGCAGTTGGAAAATAACGTCTGCGTCGCCGTTGATGGGGAACAGCAGAGCGACCTGAATGCGTTTGCTCAAGCGGTGCTGCAGGCAGCCGCTCAAGGCCAACGTTTTTTGTTTCGCAGTGCCGCCAGTTTGCTGACTGCCCTAGCGGCGCTGCCCCCCCAACCCGTCGCGGCGGACGAGATGGCGCAGTACGTTAAAGATCATCATCCAGGGGCGATTTTGGTCGGCTCCCATGTGAAAAAGACGACGCAGCAGCTCCAAGCCCTGCTGCAAGCCCCTGACATTGTGGGCGTTGAGGTCGATGTGACTCAGATGGTGGATGACCTGGCGGGCGGGCGATCGCGCCTTTTGACAACCACCTTGACCCAGGTGCGTCAGATCCACGAGCGTGGCCAAACTCCTGCCATCTACACCAGTCGCCAAGAACTCACCTTTCCTGATGTGCAAACTCGACTGGCGTTTGGCGAAGAGGTTTCGGCTCTGCTGATGGATATCCTGCGCGGCCTGCCCAGCGACCTGGGGTTTCTGATCAGCAAAGGCGGCATCACCTCCAATGACACCTTGAGCAAAGGGTTAGCGCTCCGCACCACCCGTCTGTTGGGCCAGATTCTGCCGGGCTGTTCCGTAGTCCGAACGGCTGCCGACCATCCGCAATTTTCGGCTTTGCCGGTTGTGCTGTTTCCAGGCAATGTGGGCGACGACAACGCCCTAGCCCTGGCCTACGAGCGTCTGAGTCGCTCCGCCTAAGCGACTTCGGTGCTAGGGTACAGAACCATGCCAATAGCTGAAGTGCATTGGGGCCAGCCGGGTAGCAAACCTCGATGAGTCGGGTGACTGCGGCCGCGTTGTCTAGTTGCCTGAACAGGGCTGTGAGTAACCCGCGACGCCTCTTTAAGACCGTTTTACGGTACAAACGTACAAGCAGTGACGTATCTCCATTTCGGATTATTGTGATGACTGAGCCAGATAGATTTAGGGTTGTGATCTTTGGGTCGGCCCGCCTCAAGCCGGGTGATTCGGTCTATGAGCAAGTGCGGCGCTTGGCCCGACTGCTGGGTCGCGACGGCATGGATGTTGTGACCGGTGGCGGTCCTGGTCTCATGGAAGCGGCTAATTTAGGCCATCGCGAAGGGCGCGAAGACCCCCACAGCGTGGATGGTTCTAGCAAATCCTATGGGCTCAATATCAAGCTGCCGTTTGAAGAAGGGGCTAATCCTCACGTCGATATCAAACATGAGTTCGATCGCTTCTCAGAACGGCTTGATCACTTTATGCACCTGGCAAATGCCGTCGTGGTGGCCCCTGGTGGCGTCGGTACGTTGTTAGAGCTGGCCTACACCTGGCAGCTGATGCAGGTCGAGCACATTTGCAATATTCCCATCGTGCTGCTCGGCGACATGTGGGAAGACTTTTTGCGCTGGGTACAAGACTGGCCGCTAGAAAAGCAGCTCCTCAATCCAGAAGATTACGAGATGCTCTTTTTGGTCAGAACCTGCGATGAAGCGTTTGAGGTCG
>ERZ1740058.903-NODE-903-length-17601-cov-8.795167_pt1 | contig 17601 bp, 15 predicted proteins | sample MGYA00581745_ERZ1740058 | MGnify/ENA primary metagenome ERZ1740058 (study PRJEB43018, sample SAMN04849742) | marine metagenome | isolation source: floating plastic debris | place: Pacific Ocean | collected 2008-08-30 | study: EMG produced TPA metagenomics assembly... | reverse complement strand
AATGCGAACCACATCGACTACGGCCGCACCTGGGGGATGTTCCTGAAGGGTGAAGGCAGCTTCGTGTTCGACGAAGACACCAAAGAGCTATCGGATCTGACAGTTACGATCCCGGCCGACAGCGTGTTCTCGAACGACGACCGGCGGGACGGCCACCTGCGCTCCAACGACTTCCTGGGCGCTGAGGCCAACCCGCTCATCACGTTTGTGATGACCGATGCCACCCCCGCCACCGAAAACACCGGCACCATCACGGGCGACCTGACGCTGCGCGGCGTGACCAAGCCGGTGACGCTGGACGTAACGCTGAACAAAATCGGCCCCTACCCCTGGGGCAGCAACTACGTGTTGGGTGTTACCGCCACCACCACGATCATGCGCTCCGATTTTGGCATGACCTACGCGCTTGAGGGCAACCTGGTGGGCGATGACATCCCGCTGACCTTCGAGATTGAGGCGATCCGGGTGGAAGGCGAACCGTCCTAAGCCGGTCTCGGGCTTCACCGCTCAGCTCTAGCCGCGACGCACCGCTGCGCTGCGCGACTATCGTGTCTTCGATCGGTCGGGTTGATCCAACCTGACCGGCTCGCACGCTCAAGCTCACCCGTTCCCGCCGCCTTGTGAGCGGCGCTTTTGATTCAAAACTTTTGGTTGCCGCCCTTAGTATGAGCACGGAACTCGAAACCAAAACTGTCGCAAAGACGGAACCGCCGAAGAAGCAGAAGGTCATTCTGCTGAACGACGACTACACCCCGCGTGAGTTTGTCGTTGAGGTGCTGCAGGCGGTCTTCCGGATTGGTGGGCAAACTGCGTTTCGCATCATGCACACCGCCCACACCCAGGGCGCGTGCGTGGTGGCGGTGTACCCGGCGAACGTCGCCGAGACGAAATGCAACGAAGCCAACGACCTTTCAAAACACGCCGGCCATCCGCTTCAGTTCACCACCGAGCCGGAAGACTGAGCGCTACACCGTCAGAGGACGCGCACACCTTCCCGGTAGACAGCGCGCACGACCGGCACGCGACCATCGCCTGCCATGTGAACGCGCACGAGATCGGCGCGGCGCCCCTCGGCGATTTGCCCTCGGTCGTCGAGCTTCAGCGCAGCCGCCGGGCCAGATGTCACCGTGCCGATGGCGCGAGGCAGGTTCCACCCATCGCGCGTCGCAAGCATGAACGCGCCCTGCAGCATGGAGAAGGGGACGTAGTCGGACGACAAAATGTCGAGGTGGTCGATATCGGCCAGTTCGCTGGCTGAGATGTTGCCGGAGTGGGATCGGCCGCGCACCAAATTAGGCCCCCCCATGAGAATGGACATCCCCTCAGCCTTAGACGCTTCGGCGGCCTCGATCGTGGTCGGGAACTCCGCCAGCGCCACCCCATCGCGGACGGCCTCCGCCACATGCTCGGCGGTCGCGTCATCGTGGCTGGCGACCGTGATGCCGCGCTCGCGGGCCTCCGCTGCCAACGCGATGCGGTTAGCGTCAGACCATAAGCCGGCCCTCGCCTTACGGTCGTGGAAGTAGACATCAAACTGGGCGTCGGTCATGCCCAACTTATCTTGGTAGTATATCCTGTAGGCGTCGATCGAACGGAACTGACGCTGCCCTGGCGTGTGGTCCATCAAGGAAATTAGGGTGACCTCGGGGACGTCATCGAACAATCGAAAGCCATCCATCACCTGCGCGTCAGAGACCTCGCACCGCAAATGCAGCTTGTGTTCGGCACGTAGCCGGCCTTGGCGCTGGGCGGTCAGGATCGCCTCGCCCATATCGCGCGAATCTTCAGACGATAACGGCCCACCCTCGCTGCTGCCGATGCGAAGGCAGTCGAACACGGTCGTAATGCCGGATGCTGCGATCTGCGCATCGTGAGCCTGGAGCGCGGCCATCACGTCCCATCGGACCTTTGGCCGGGGCGCGACGTGGCCCTCAAAGTGATCGGTGTGAAGCTCGACCAAACCCGGGATGAGGTAGTCACCGCCAAGGTCGTCGCCCGCCGCAGCACCCTCAGCGACCGCGGCGATGACGCCGTTCTCCACCGCCACATGCCCCTCGATCACTTCCCCAGGAAGGACGACCTTGGCGTTAGCGAACACCGTCACGGCTTACTCCTCATGTCTGTCGGGGTATGTGGCGCCGCGGCAACGACGTGGAATGGGCCGCCCTCCTCGTCTTCCCGAAATAGTGCGAAGACAAGGTCCACCGGCTCTGAGACCACTTGGGCAAAGTGCGATTGGGCGCGAACCAGGACTGGGTCGACGTGATCGCCGTCCAAAGGACCGCTCAGCGTCATGTGAAAGGTGAAGCGCTCCTCCACGAGCGGGTAGCCCCACCTGTCGAGGAGTTCCAGCCCGCGCGCATCCAGTTGATCTGGCCGGCGGCGGGTCCGGTCAGTGTCGCTCAGCGGCGCACGCAGGGGTTCAAACGCTTCAAGCGCACGCATCGCTGCGGCCGCGATGGCGTCCTGTTCTGGCGCCACAAGCGCGATGAAACGCGACAGCTGCGCGACTTGAAGCTTTGCAGGGATCGGCGCTTCGTGCGCGGCAAAGGCGTCGAACGCCTCGATCAGTGCCCCCTCCATCGCCCCGTCACGGAGCCGAAACGGCGACCTCATCGTGCCATGAAAGCCGTACCGCGCTGGAATGTGGGCCTTCGCGTCGGCCGGCGCCTCGGGAGAGCGCGAGCCACCACCAAAGGCTGAGCGGCCAAGCCACGCTTCCGCTGCCAGCGCAAGTGGTGCATTGGCCGGCGGGGTAAGGTAGACCGCGTATCGCATGGTGATCGGACAATCCTGGGCGTTGCGGCGAGCGTGTACGACAGTTTTGTCTAAAGCGCACGACAGTTGGACGAGGTCATAACGGACATGCCCCACGCCTTTGCCGGTTTCGTGTTGGTGTGCGCTGCAGGCTGGATCATGTTAATCCGCGCCCACCATCACGTGCGGCCCGGCGAGAGGCTCATGCTGTTGGCGGCTTCTGCGTTCGTGCCGGCGGCGGCGCATGTACTGATCGCGGCGGACGGGCGCGCGGCTGACCCGGCGTTCGTGGTGCCCGTCATGCTGGCGGCCTATGCCATCGCCCTCGCCTTCATTATCGCAGCGCTTTGCCGAACCATCGCCCGCCCGCCAGGCCGCATTGCGATGATCTTGCTGGCCGTGTTCTGGCTGTCGCTTGCTGCGGCGGGTGGGGCGGCCACACAGAGCAGTGCGGCCACGCTGCTCCTGATCGTGGCGCTGGTGGCTGTCAGCGCCGGGACCGCCTTGCTGCTCGGACCGTTCTTGTCGGCCGCACGCATGGAGCACCCAGTGCGCCGCGCGATGCTGAACCGCGACGCGACCATCCTGGTGCTGCTCTGGTCGCCGCTTGGCGTGGTGTTGTTGCTCTCGCCGGCGGGGCTATCGCTCATCGGCACCGGCGGGGCATTACAGGGCCTCACCATAGCCAGCGTCATTGCGTGCGGTCTGTTCCCCCTTCTCGCCACCCGCGGAACCACTTCGCTGACCGCGGTCGCGGCGGCCGGTAGCGAGCGGGGCGACTTGCTGACGGTCGCGAAGCGGGCGGTGGCAGCCAACGCACCTCGGCCGACCATAGCGGCCCCACCGGCCGCGTCACAGCCGAAACGGCGCACCGCGCTGGTCTTCGACACGGGGGACATCGCCGCCGCTCCCCCCGTCGCGACGTCACCCCAGCCTTTTGCGCCGCACGAGCCTGCTGCGCCGCCCGAGCCAGCGCAGGAAACAGCCCTTGCTGATCAGCCGGGCGCGACTGACCCCGCAAGATCCAAGCCGGTGCGCGACGATGAGTTGGTGGAGGTGCTGGCCGTGGCGGTGGCAATCTTTTGCATAGACCGTCCGCCCCGGGTAATTCGGCGAGCCTCATCCGATTAAAGGCCCCGCGCTGCACGCCAGTGACTCAATCTTCCGCCGCAGGTCCTGGCTCGATCCAGCGCCACGCTGTGCGCTGCGAAATGTGGCTGTGATTTTTGGCACCGTTGGCCACGTGCGTGAGAAGCGGCTCGGTGTCCTGGCGCTTCAGGAACTGCCCCCCGGACACAAAATAGGGCCGCACGGACGCATCAAGCGGCGACAAGGTGACGGGCTGAACAATCGTCACCCCCACATCCAAACCCTCCGCAGAGGCATCGACGACGATGGCATCGCTCGTGGTCCCTTCAGTGGGTAGGTCCAGTTTGGTGAGGCGCGCAAAGGCCCAGCACTCCGCGTTGGCAGCGATCGTCTCGCGGACATTGGCCTTCGCGCCATCCAGCCCATCCTCACGGTGAAGTTGAAACGTGGCACCACTGATCTCGTCGGCGCTTTGATACAGGCAGAAGGGCTGGAATGTGTCCGCTTCGCTCATTGCGCTCAGCGTGTAGAGCGCATGCGCCATCGTGTGGCCGGCAATCTCCAGCGCTACAATCACCGCGTCGCGCTTCGCTTGCCCGTCTTGTTCATCCATCGCCCTGCCCCTTTCGCATTGTCTCGCCGAGACCATACGATGTCGCGCATGAACGACGCCTTCCTGCACCGGCTCGCGGCACGAAAAAATGGGCCCTCGCCAGTTGAGGCCCGTTCCGCGCGGACCAGCAGGACACCAACAAGACCGGCAATCGGCCGCGCAAGAGGGCACAATTGTTGCATGCACAGCGCAACTGATTTTTGGAGGACTTCATGCTGTTCCGCTCGCTTCTGACTGCGGTTGCACTCGCTGTCACGCCGGCTGTTGCCAGCGATCTGACGCCCGTCCGCTTCTCGCTGGACTGGAAGTTCGAGGGCCCGTCCGCACCGTTCTTCGTGGGCATCGACCAGGGCTTCTTCGAGGAAGAGGGCCTGGAGGTGACGATCGATTCAGGTGCCGGCTCCAGGGAGTCGATCCCTCGCGTTGCGACCGGCACGTATCCAATGGGCTTTGGCGACATCATCAGCCTGGTGAATTTTTTGGCTGAAACGCCCGATGCCAACGTCGCCGCCGTCTACATGGTCTACAACCGCCCGCCGTTCGCTGTGATTGGACGCAAAAGCCAGGGGATCACCGCAGACCCGGCCTCGCTGGAAGGCAAGACGCTCGGCGCACCGCCGCCCGATGCCGCGTTTGCGCAGTGGGACGCGTTCGTGGAGGCCTCCGGGATCGACACGTCTGGCATCACCATCGAAAGCGTTGGCTTCCCGGTGCGCGAACCGATGCTCGCCCAAGGCCGCGTCGACGCTGTGTTTGGCTTCGCCTTCTCGACCATCCTGAACCTCAAGGCCCAGGGCGTCGCGGATGAGGACATCGTGCCGATCTTCATGACCGACCACGGCCTCAGCCTTTATGGCAACGCCATCATGGTGAACACCGAGTGGGCTGAGGAGAACACTGAGGCTGTCGAGGGTTTCTTGCGGGCCTTCACCAAAGCGCTGAAGTTCACGGCAGAAAACCCGGAAGAGGCGGTGAAGAGCGTGATCGCACGCAACGAAATCGCGTCTGAAGCGGTGGAGCTTGAGCGACTGCAAATGGCGCTGTCGGACAACATTTTGACCGAGGAAGTCATGTCCGACGGCTTCGGCGGTGTGAACAGCGCACGGCTGGCGGAATCAATTGAGGAGCTGAAAACCACCTACGACATGGCCAATCCGCCAGCGCCCGACGCCGTGTTCGACGCCGGCTACCTGCCGCCTGCCGACACGCGGATGCCGCAATAATCGGCCGGGCGGACGCCTGATGTATGTCGATCTAAAAGGCGTCCGCCTGGAGTATCCGGCGGCCGAACCGCGGGGCGAGCCTGTGCTTGCCTTGGAAGAACTCACCATGGGCGTCGGCGAGGGAGAGTTCGCCGCCGTCGTGGGGCCGTCCGGCTGCGGCAAGTCCTCGCTGATGCGGCTTGCCACAGGCCTTCGCCGGCCGCAGGAGGGCGACATCTCCGTGGCGGGCGCACCCGTGACGGGGCCGTTGTCCATCACTGGGATGGCGTTTCAAAACCCATCGCTGCTGCCATGGCGCACCACGCTCGCCAACGTGATGCTGCCGCTGGAGATCGTGCGGCCCCATCGCGGCCGTCTGCGGCGCCACCGGGCTGAGTACGAACAACAGGCCGAAGATCTGTTGTCGCTCGTCGGCCTTGGCGGCTTCGGTTCGCGTTTTCCGTGGCAGCTGTCAGGCGGCATGCAACAGCGGGCCAACCTTTGCCGCGCGCTGATCCACGATCCCGTCCTCCTCATGCTCGACGAGCCGTTTGGCGCGCTCGACGCCTTCACCCGCGAAGAGCTTTGGCAGGTGATGGCGGACCTTCATGCCGCCAAGAAATTCACCGTCATCCTGGTGACCCACGATCTGCGCGAAGCGGTGTATCTGGCCGACAAGGTGTTTGTGATGTCCGCGCGCCCCGGCAAAATCATCGCTGAACGCAAGGTACCGTTCGAGCGACCAAGACCCATGGACCTCATTTACGAGCGCGAGTTTGTCGATCTGGTGCAGGACCTACGCGGTCTGATTGCGGACGCGCGTTCCGGCACCGGCGCTGGGCAGCGGGCGGCAGCATGATGCGCCATGCCCCTATCCTCGCTGTGCTCGCGCTGGCGACCGGCGGCGCCGCTGCGCACGATCTCGGTATTCCCGCCGGCGTCACCATGTCGTGCGAATCGGAGCCACGGCCTGTGTTTGCCAAGATCCAGCTGTCCGACGAGGGCCGAGCGCACCCCACCGAAGGGCCATTGATGCACGCGACGTTGTTTGATGGCGTCGGCGCAGTGGTGCCGCACGTCGCCATCTACTCCCACTACTTCATGAACTGCCGCGTCACCGACCGCGCGCCTCCGGTTCCCGAAGGGTTCGAGCCCGCGTTCGAAGCCTGGCTCGACAACGGCGCCTCACCCATCTTGAACGCCGAGCCAGCAGAGATTTTCCGCGAGCAAGCGGGGTCGCCGCCATCATGACCGCGACGCGATACGGCCGCACCGATCGGCCTGCCGATGAGCGCCGAAGGTGGCCCCTGTGTGGCTGACCTCTGAACGCGCCGCACCCGCGATCTACACCATCGCGCTTCTCGTGTTTTGGGAGGCGGCGGTGTGGATCGGCAACATGCCGACCTACATTCTCCCCGCCCCCACAGTGATCGCCGGCGCAATCGTCCAGTATTGGGGGCCGATCTGGAAAAACTCGCTGGTGACGCTCTGGACGACGCTGGCGGGGTTTGGTCTCGCCGTCGTCGGCGGCCTTGCGCTTGGGCTTCTCGTCGGCTGGTCGAAGTCGATCTACGCGGGGCTCTACCCACTGATGGTCGGCTTCAACTCAATTCCGAAGGTTGCAGTGGTGCCGATCCTGGTGATTTGGTTCGGCATCGGTGTTGTTCCGGCGATCATCACCGCGTTCCTGATCGCCTTCTTTCCCGTCGTGGTGAACGTCGCCACGGGCCTTGCGACCATCGAGCCCGAAACCGAGGACGTGTTGCGCGCGCTTGGCGCGTCGAAGTGGGATGTCATGACCAAGATCGGCATCCCCCGCGCCCTGCCATACTTCTTCGGCTCACTGAAAGTGGCGATTACGCTGGCGTTTGTGGGGTCCGTTGTGTCGGAGACCATCGCCGCCAACGCGGGGCTCGGGCACATGATGCTCGCCGCACAAAGCCAGTTCAATGTGCCGCTGGTGTTTGCCGGGCTGGTGATGCTCGCGATTGAGGGGATCGTGATGTACGCGATCATGGCGGAGATCGAGAAGCGCACCACGGGCTGGGCGCGCCGTTCGGGCCAAACCTGATGAGCCTCACCACGCACGTTCTGGACCTCACGCACGGCACCCCGGCCGCTGGCATCAGCGTGACGTTGGACGGTCCGCTGGGGCAGCGCAGCGGCATCACCAACTCAGACGGGCGGCTCGATGCCCCGCTCATTGCCAAGGGTGAGGCGGTGCCTGGCGCCTATGTCTTGTCGTTCGCAGTGGCGGCGTATTTTCGCGGCAAGGGCGTTGCCCTGCCAGATCCGCCGTTCATCGACGTGGTGCCGATCCACTTCGGGATCAGCGATCCCGACGCCCATTATCACGTGCCGCTTCTGGTCTCGCCGTTCGGATTCAGCACCTACCGCGGCAGCTAGTTTCCCGGTGGTCCGTTGCGCTTACGGCGAATGGGCATAGAATTTGCGGCCGAGTGTAGAGTGTTTGTGGGAGGGCCGGCGCGTGAATGCCATCCAGTTGCGTCTGAACGGCAAAGACCGGCGCATTGATGGCGTTGCTCCGACGACGATGCTGCTCGATTGGCTGCGCGGCGAAGGACTGACCGGCACAAAGGAAGGCTGCGCTGAAGGCGACTGCGGCGCCTGCACAGTGGCGGTGCGGCGGCACGGGAAGCCGGCGGCTGCGCTCAACGCGTGCATTATGCCGATCGCCCTCGCCCACGGCGCCCATGTGACGACGGTCGAGGCGGCGGATCACCCGATCAAAGGCGCGCTAGTGGAGTATCATGGGTCGCAGTGCGGCTTTTGCACGCCGGGCATTGTGATGACCATCGCGGCACTGCCGGCCGACGCCCCCACAGACCGGTGCTCCCTGGAGGACGCGCTCGCCGGCAACCTATGCCGCTGCACGGGGTACGGGCCGATTTTGGCTGCGGCTGCAGATGCCATCTCGGCCGCGCCCTCTCCCCCGGATGCGCCGCCCGAGGTGGGGTCTCTCGATATGACCGCGAACGGTGTGCGCTTTCGCTGCCCGGCGACTGAGGACGAATTTGCGCAGGCGCTGGCCGAATCCCCGGACGCACGGATTATTGCCGGCGCCACAGACGTCGGGCTGTGGATGACCAAGCACCTCTACGAGGCGGCCGAATTTATCTCGATTGCCGGCGTGGGGTGTTTATCGTCCATCGAGGATGATGGCGAGACGCTTACCATCGGTGCGGCGGTCACCCACGCCGACTTTATGGCCGCCATCCATGGCAAGGCGCCTGGTGTCAGCGAACTGATGCGCCGCTTTGCCGGGCCGCAGGTGCGCGCTGCGGGTACGGTTTGCGGCAACATCGCCAACGGGTCGCCCATCGGTGACCTGCCGCCTGCATTGATCGCGGCGGGCGCGACCGTCGAGATCGCATCCGCAACAGGGCAGCGCGTGCTGCCGCTGGAAGACTTCTTCATTGCCTACGGGCAGCAAGACCGGGCAGCCGGCGAGTATGTGCGGGCGCTTCACGTGCCGTGGGGCGGCCTTTGCGCAGTCAGCTGCCACAAGGTTTCGAAACGGTTCGACAGCGATATCTCCGCCGTCATGGCGGCCTTCAACGTCACGCTGGATGGTGGGCGGGTCAGCGCGGCAGGCATCGCGTTTGGCGGAATGGCAGAGACACCCAAGCGGGCGTCCCACGCTGAGGCAGCGCTGCTGGGGCAACCCTACACACCAGAGGGCGTAGCCGGCGCTATCGCAGCGCTGGCCGACGATTTCGCGCCACTCACCGACCTTCGCGCGAGCGCCGAATACCGGCTGAAAGTCGCGGGTAACCTGTTTATCCGGGACGCTATCGAGCGTGGCGACCCGGCGGTCCGCACGCGCCTCGCCGGACGGGCAGCGGCGTGATGGACGAGGCGTTCCCCGCCCCTCCCGCGACGGTCGAGGCGCGCCGGGATAGTCCTTCCCCGCCCCCGCCGCGCAGCCACGGGGAAAGCCACAAACCCCATCGTCACGACAGTGCGCACAAGCACGTCTCCGGGACCGCGACCTACACCGACGATGTCCCCGAACCACCGGGCACGCTCCACCTTCAGATCGCCTATGCTCCACTCGCGAGGGGGCGCATCGAGGGGACGCTTGCTGCGGTCCGGGCCGTTCCGGGGGTTGTCGCGATCCTCGATGGCACCACGGTGCCTGGGGAGAACAACATCGGCCCAGTTCGCCACGATGAGCCGCTGTTCGCCTTTGCGGGCGGCTCCGCACAGATCGAATACCACGGCCAGCCACTGTTTGCCGTTGTGGCCACCACCCGTGACGCCGCACGCCGCGCCGCCCACGCGTTCAAGCCGAGCGCCACACACGCCCAGACGCCGGTCATCACCATCGCCGACGCCATAGCGGCTGGCACGACGGTCGAGGAGCCCTACCGGATGGCGAAGGGCGACGCGGCAGCCGCCATCGCCGCTGCTCCGCGGCGGGTGTCGGGAACCATGGACATCGGCGGGCAGGAGCACTTTTCGCTGGAGGGCAACGTCGCCCTCGCCCTCCCCGGCGAAGACGATGACGTTCATGTCTATTCGTCCAACCAGCACCCTTCCGAATGCCAGGAAGTGGTGGCGCGGGTTTTGGGCGTTCCTGCCCACGCAGTGACCATTGAGGTGAGGCGCCTGGGGGGCGGCTTCGGGGGCAAGGAGACGCAGGGCAATCTCGCCGCCGCAGCAGCAGCGCTGGCGGCCAAGGCGCTCGGCAAGCCCGTCAAATGCCGGTTTGACCGGGACGATGATTTCATCATCAGCGGCAAGCGGCACGAGTTTTTGATCGAGTACGAGGCCGGGTTTGACGAGGCCGGCACGCTCCTGGGCGTGCGCTTTGTCCAGCACGCCCGCTGCGGCTGGTCGCTGGATCTGTCGCGCGGGATCTGCGACCGGGCGATGTTTCACGCTGACAACGCATACGCCATTCCGGCGCTGGAGGTGATTTCCCATCGGTGGCGCACCAACACGTGCTCCAACACTGCCTTCCGCGGCTTTGGCGGCCCCCAGGGAATGGTGGGGATTGAGCGCGTGCTGGAGCATGTGGCGCACGATCTGGGCGCCGATCCGCTGGCGGTGCGGCAACGCAACCTTTACCGCCCCAGCCAGCCGGCGCGCGTGCGAACGACGCACTATGGCATGGTCGTTGAGGACGCGGTGATTGATCGGATCGTGGACGACCTTGTCGTCTCGTCCGACTATCTCGCCCGGCGGGAGGCTATCGCGGCCGACAACGCCACCTCGCCGATCATCAAGCGCGGAATTGCGCTGACACCGGTCAAGTTTGGCATCTCGTTCACCACCACCTTCCTGAACCAGGCCGGAGCGTTAGTGCACGTCTACAAGGACGGCTCGGTGATGCTGAACCATGGCGGCATCGAGATGGGCCAGGGCGTTTATGTGAAGGTCGCGCAGGTGGCGGCGGACGCGTTTGGTCTGCCACTGTCGGCGGTAAAGATCACGGCGACGCGGACCGATAAGGTGCCCAACACGTCAGCCACTGCGGCCTCCTCGGGCGCCGACATGAACGGTATGGCGGCGCAAAACGCGTGCGAGACGATCCGGGACCGGCTCGTCGCATTCATGGCGAAGCGCGAGGGTTGCGCGGCGGAGGCGGTGGCGTTTGCGGACGGGCACGTGCACACACCGGGCAAGTCAGTGCCCTTCGCCGAGGTGGTGCATGCCGCTTACCTTGCGCGGATCAGCTTGTCGGCCAGCGGCTACTACGCGACGCCGAAAATCCACTGGGACAGGGAGCGCGCGCACGGTCGCCCATTCTATTATTTTGCCTACGGAGCGGCAGTAACTGAGGCGGCCATCGATACTTTGACAGGCGAAGCGCGCCTTTTGCGGGCTGACATTCTCCATGATGCGGGCCGCTCACTGAACCCCGCGGTTGATCTGGGGCAGATCGAGGGTGGCTATGTGCAGGGGGCGGGCTGGCTGATGTGCGAAGAGCTGGTGTGGTCGCCGGACGGGCGGCTCGCGACCCATGCGCCGGCCACCTACAAGATCCCGTGCGCGTCGGACCGGCCGATGGACATGCGCGTTGCGATTTGGGGGCCGGGGCAAAACCGCGAGCTCACCGTCAAGCGCTCCAAGGCGGTGGGCGAACCGCCGCTGATGCTGGCGATTTCGGCCCACCAAGCAATTGGTGCTGCGATCGCGTCGGTGCGGAACGACTTTCATCAGCTGGACGCCCCCGCCACGCCAGAGCGCATTCTCGCCGCCCTCGACGGTTAGCCCATGCCGACACTGGCGGACCTTCGAACCCTCGCCGCAGCAGGCCCGGTCGCAGTCGCCGTTGTGCAAGCTGTGAAGGGCTCGGCCCCGCGCGAGGAAGGCGCGTGGATGGCAATCACTTCAAGCGGGATCCTAGGGACGGTTGGCGGTGGCGAGGCCGAACTACGCGCGATCAAAGCGGCGCGACAGCTTCTCGCCGAGCACCGATCCCGGGAGACGCTCGCGCTGCCGCTCGGGCCTGAGCTCGATCAATGCTGTGGCGGGCACATGACAGTGGAAATCGCCGTCGTTGATGGGGCGGTCGGAGCTGCTCAGCCGCTTTGGGACGGCGGGCCGGTCCTCAACGATCCATTGAACGCGCCAGTGATTGTCTACGGGGCCGGCCATGTGGGCGCTGCGCTGGTCACCGCGCTGGCGCCGCTGCCGTTTTCGGTCAACTGGGTCGACGGCCGCCACGAGAGCGAGTGGGCAGCGTCCGCGCCGATACCCTGTCAGCGATTGGCGATCCCGGCGCCGGCCGCCGCCGCCGCGCCAGACGATGCCATTCACGTGGTCCTCACCCACAGCCATGCCTTGGACCTTGAGATCGTCGCCACGATCCTTGCCAGGCCCCATCGTTTTTGCGGTTTGATCGGCTCAGCGACGAAACGTTCTGTCTTCACAAGCCGCCTCAGGGAACGCGGCATCGCCACCGACACCCTCACCTGCCCCATCGGCTTACCCGGCATTGAGGGAAAAGCCCCGGCCATCATCGCTGCGTCTGCAGCCGCACAGCTCCTCTCACTGTAACGCTACACAGCACCGACGCCCTTCGTGTCCGAGCATCGCGGCCCGTCGGGAGCCTGTTCCACGGAGCCGGTCGTCGCTGATGCCCGGAAGGAGCCATTGGTGGTGCGCGCACAAGGGCGAAGAGCTTTAGCGTCCCTTGTGTGTGTGCCGCCGATGGCTCAGGGCATCAATCAGCGATGACTGGCTTTGTGGGACAGGCGGGGCCTCTGATCCATGGTGAGGTCCGAGCCCCTACCGTTTCAGCCAGGCCGCTAAGACGGCGCGCTCGTCGTCAGTCATTCCGGTGACATTCCCCAGAGGCATCGCCTGCGTCGCCACGGACTGCGCGTAAATCTGGTCCGCATAGCGGCGCATCAGTTCGGGCGTGTGCAGCGCGACGCCACCCGGCGCGACGGGAATGCCGGCGAATGTCGGGGTGTCGTGATGGCACGCGGCGCATCGGGCTTCGACGATTTCGAACGCCAGCGCGTCGAGGCGTTCGTTGACCTCAACTGTGCCATCGATGGAGGCCGACGCCGTTTGGACGGGAGCGACGCTGGAGACGGGGATCATGGCAAATGCGATGATGGCGGCCGCGAGCGCGGCGGCTGACGGCCACTGCCAGGCGATTTGCGCGCCCTTTGCGCCGGTCTCGTACGTGTTGAACCAGTGCCGCACGACCGCGCCCATGATGAGGACCAGCGCCACCAGCGCCCAGCCTTGGGGATGTCCAAACACCACGGGGTAGTGGTTGGACAGCATGAGGAAGATGACCGGGAGCGTCAGGTAGTTGTTGTGGGTCGAGCGGAGCTTCGCGATCTGGCCATACTTCGGGTCCGGCGTGCGGCCGGCGATGAGGTCCGCGACCACGATTTTCTGGTTGGGGATGATGATGAGGAAGACGTTTCCGGTCATCGCCGTCGCCATCATCGCGCCGGTTTGTAGGAATGCGGCGCGGCCTGAAAAGACCAGGCCGTAGGCGTAGGCCGTCAGCGTGATGAGGGCGAAGAGCACCGCAAAAAGGACCATCGGCTGGCGCGCCAGGGGCGAGCGGCAAAGGAGGTCGTAAACGAACCAGCCGCCCACGAGGCCGCCAGCGGAAAGCGCGATCCCCTGCCAGGCCGAGAGGTCGGCCTTGGCGGGATCGAGGAGGTAAAGCTCAGCGCCCCACCAATAGACGACAGCGAGCAGCACCGCACCGGTCAGCCACGTGGCGTAGCTTTCCCATTTGAACCAGTGGAGGTCGTTGGGCATCGCCTCGGGTGCAACGAGGTATTTTTGGGTGTGGTAGAAGCCGCCGCCGTGGACTGTCCAGTTCTCACCCTTCACGCTGTCGGGCATGTTGGCGCGGCGTTTGAGCGTTGCGTCGAGCCACATGAAGTAGAACGACGAGCCGATCCACGAGATCCCCGCCACGACGTGCGCCCAGCGGACAAACATGGCGATAAAGTCTTGCACGCTGGCTCCGCTGCTCCGTTGTTTACGCCGTGTGGGCGAGCGCCGTTGGGGCCCTGCAAGAGGCTCGCCATGGGGCGCCGCACTTTCTCATCATTCTTATCAGAATTTCTTGGCTACAGGAGCGGAGATTGCGGCGGCTGCGGCCATCTGCACTGTTAGGCGAGGGCCGGAGGATGAGCTTTGAACCGAGATCAGTATATCGAGCGCTATGGCGCGATTTACGAGCACTCGCCGTGGGTGCCGCAGCGTGCCTATGACGGTGGGATTGACCCGACCGGTGATCCCAAAGACGCGTTTTGCAGGATTGTCGATCGTGCTGGTCGTGAGGCGCAGCTTGCTCTGCTGCGTGCTCACCCGGACCTGGCAGGCCGGCTCGGAACGCTGACGGAGCATTCCAAGGCCGAGCAAGCCGGCGCCGGCCTTGATGCTTGCTCGCCGGAGGAGTTTGCCGAATTTCAAGCGCTCAACACCCGCTATCGCGACGCGTTCGGGCACCCGTTCATCATTGCGGTGAAGGGCCTTGGGCGAGCCGAGATCTTGGACGCGTTCCGGCAGCGGGTGGAGAACAGCGCCGATGCTGAGCGGGCGACTGCGCTTGCCGAAGTCCACAAAATTGCCGGCCACAGGCTCGCAGCGATGCATGACAAACCGCCGGTCACGCGCACCGAGGTTGATGCCGACGCGCTCGCAGGGCTGGTCACGGGGGCGCTACGCAATGCGGGTGCGGATGAGGCCAATGCAGCGGCCGTGTGCCGGACGGTGATGGCGGCGGAGCGGGACGGATCCGAATCGCACGGTGTCTTTCGCATCCCCGGCTACTGTAAGGGCCTCACCAACGGCGTTGCGAATGGGCGGGCGGTGCCACGGCGGGTGGCCGCCAACGGCGCAACCATCGTTTGGGACGGCGACGGCGGCTACACGCCAACCACCTATGAGCAAGCCCTGCCGGACCTAGCCGATACCGCGCTCGATGAAGGGGTAGCAGTGCTTGGCGTGCGCAACTCGTTTCACTTTGCAGCCATGTGGCCTGAGGTAGAGTTTTTGGCCGAGCGCGGGCTCGTGGGCCTCGCGGCGACAGCGAACTTTCCCTACCTCGCACCCGCCGGGGGAACCTCCCCGATCCTCGGCACAAATCCGATGGCCTTCGCCTACCCCAACCCTGACGGGACGCCGTTTGTTTTTGATTTCGCAACGTCTGCGATGGCGCGGGGGGACGTGATGCTCGCCGCACGCGACGGGCATGCGTTGCCACCTGGCTCCGGTGTCGATGGCGAGGGGAACCCGACCACCGATCCCGCAAAAGTCCTTGAAGGCGCGCAACTGCCCTTTGGCGGGCACAAGGGCTCGGCGCTTGCGATAATGGTGGAGCTTCTCGCGGGCGGCGTCGTGGGCGATATCTTTAGCGACGAGGCCGGGCTGAAGGGCGACGCCAGCGGCGTGCCGCCAGGAGGCGTGTTCGTGCTGGCCATATCGCCCACCATGATCGGCGGCGAGGAGACGATCGCGAACGCCAGCGCGTTTCTAGAGCGGCTCGGCACTCAGCCGGGTGTTCGCCTGCCGGGCCAGCGCCGCCACCGCAACCGCGCGGAGGGCAAGCCTTTGCGCGTTCAGACAAGCCTTCTCACAACGCTGAAGGAGTTGGCGGGCAGCTAGCGAAGCGCAGCCACGGTGTTTAGCGGCCGATCCGCTCCCGCACAGCCTGGACGACGGCGCCGGCTGTGATGCCGAAATGCTCATACAGCGCTTTGTAGGGGCCAGACGCGCCGAAGCTATCCATGCCGATGAAGATGCCGTCGGTGCCGATGATCTCGTCCCAGCCGAACCGGACCGCGGCCTCCACCGCGACTTTGACCGGCGCTTTTCCGATCATCATCTCGCGGTAGTCAGGGTCGGCAGCGCGGAAGAGCTCCATGGACGGGATGCTGACCACCTCAGCCGCGATCTCAAACGTCGCCAACTGCTCGGCCGCCGCCATGGCGATCTCAACCTCAGAGCCGGTGGCGAAGATAGTGGCCATGGGCTCGTCCACGGCACGCAGTTTGTGCGCACCGCGGCGGCACACATTTTCGCCCGCCTCGTTGTCGACCAGCGCGGGCAGGTTCTGCCGGGTCAGGGCAAGAACGGTCGGGCCCTTGCGCTCCAGCGCCAACTCCCAAGCGTCAGCCGTCTCGTAGGCGTCGGCGGGCCGCAGCGTGACAAGCCCCGGCATCGCGCGCAGCGCCGCCAAATGCTCCACAGGCTGGTGGGTTGGGCCGTCTTCGCCAAGACCGATGGAGTCGTGCGTAAAGACGTAAATGACCCGCAGCCCCATCAGCGCGGATAACCTGATCGCGGGACGGCAATAGTCTGAAAAGACAAGGAAAGTGCCACCATACGGGATCAGGCCACCTTGTAGCGCCATGCCGTTCATCGCGGCTCCCATGGCGTGCTCGCGGACGCCGTAGTGGATGTAGCGGCCGGCAAACTCCGCGGCGCTGACCGACGACATATGGTCGGTCTTGGTGTTGTTGGAGCCGGTGAGATCGGCTGAGCCGCCAACAGTCTCGGGCACCACCGAGTTCACCGTATTCAGGACCCGCTCGGACGCTTTGCGCGTCGCAAGGGTCGGCTTTTCGCTGGAGAGGGTTTGCCGCAACGCCACCATGGCGGGGGCAAATTCGGTGGGCAGGTCGCCGGCAAGGCGTCGCTCAAAAGCCGCGCGGCGTTCTGGATCCATCGCGTCGAAACGCGCCTCCCAATCGCGGTGCGCGGCGGCGGATCGAAGGCCAGCGATCCGCCAAGCATCCTGAATATCGGACGGAACTTCGAACGGGGCGTGCGGCCAATTGAGCTGCAGGCGCGTTGCCTCGACCTCTTTCTCGCCAAGCGGCGCGCCGTGCACGCCAGCCGTCTTGGCCTTGTTGGGCGAGCCAAAGCCGATCTCGGTGCGCGCAGCAATCAAGGTGGGTTTCGCCGACAGCGCTGCACGACAAAGCGCTTGGTCAATGGCGGCAGGGTCATGGCCATCAATGCGCTCGGCCACCCATCCCGCGGCTTCGAAGCGCTCCAGCATATCGCCGGATTCTGACAAGCCCGTGGGGCCGTCGATGGAAATCTCGTTGTCGTCAAAAATCACCGTCAGCTTTGAAAGGCGAAGGTGGCCAGCCAGCGAAATGGCCTCGTGGCTGATCCCCTCCATCAAGTCTCCGTCCGAGGCGAGGACGAAGGTGCGGTGGTTGATGATGTCGTCGCCGAACTCGGCGTTCATGATCCGCTCGCCCAGCGCCATCCCGACGGCCGTCGCAATGCCCTGACCGAGCGGACCAGTCGTCGTTTCGATGCCGCGGCCGTGGCCATACTCGGGGTGACCGGCAGTGAAGGAGCCCACTTGACGGAAGTTGCGCAGCGCATCGATGGGGAAGTCTTCGTAACCAAGGAGGTGCAGGAGGCTGTAGAGCAGCATCGAGCCATGGCCGGCCGACAACACGAAACGGT
>ERZ1740058.902-NODE-902-length-17624-cov-6.528545_pt1 | contig 17624 bp, 7 predicted proteins | sample MGYA00581745_ERZ1740058 | MGnify/ENA primary metagenome ERZ1740058 (study PRJEB43018, sample SAMN04849742) | marine metagenome | isolation source: floating plastic debris | place: Pacific Ocean | collected 2008-08-30 | study: EMG produced TPA metagenomics assembly... | reverse complement strand
CCTTTAATCCTGTGTACCACGGTAATTGCTTTGGCGTGGTGTTATTTTTCTTCTTCGGGCGGCTGCATTATGATCTAAAGGGTAAGTACTTGGTAGATTTTACCGTTCGTCGGGATGGTTCTTCCCGTTTTGGGGTGAACAATCGCTTCGGAGTATTTCCCGCGGTTTCTTTGGGTTGGGTATTATCCGAAGAAAACTTCATGACTGGAACTAATGGCTGGCTCGATTATTTTAAACTTCGGGGTAGTTGGGGGCAATCTGGAAACGACCAGATCGGAAATTACAACAGCTTCTCCACCTTTGGTTCTGCTCCGGGAAACTCTTTCTACGCTATCACTGGTGCTGATAATGCCATCACCCTTGGGTATCAATCAACCGCTATTGGTAACCCGAACGCAAGATGGGAAACCACTACGTCCAGTAATATCGCCTTCGATGCTACGCTGTTCCGCTCATTAGATATTAGCGTGGATTTCTGGCAGAAAAATACGGAAGATATGCTCTTCGCGGTAGCTATTCCGCAGGTAGTAGGTAGTGCCAATGCACCAGCGGTGAATATCGGTTCTATGGAAAACCGAGGGGTTGACATTGTATTGGATTACCGAGGGGCTGTATTCAATAACGCACTGAAGTACAATATCTCGGCGAATTTTACTCAGTACCGAAATGAAGTAACCAAGCTGAGCGACAATGAGAACGAATTTATTCAAGGAACTGCTACTCGCGGGCAGGTGTATACCCGAACGGAAGTGGGTCGTTCTTTCCCGGAATACTTCGGTTATGTAATAGACGGCATTTTCCAAACGCAGGAACAGGCTGATGCCCACCCTACTAACGGAACCTACAACCAACCAGGTAACCTAATTGTCCGCGATGTGGATGGTGACGGTGTGATTACTCAAGATGATCGTACCTATATCGGTAACCCACACCCTGATTTTACAGCGGGCTTAAGAGCCGGATTAGAATACCGAGGCTTTGACTTATCTGCTACGTTCTACGCCAGTGTAGGTAATGATATAGCGAACTATACCAGCCGTTTCATCCGCTATGGTTTATTCCAGGGTCCGAATAGCCCCGACCGCCTGTTCCGTTCGTGGGGTAGCCCGTACTTAGATAATAATGCTGATGCTATTTTACCTAAAGCGTCTACGGCTACCTCTTTTGAGCAGAATGCTTCTACCGAATACATTGAAGACGGTTCGTTCTTGCGCTTGCAAAACCTACAGTTAGGTTACAATGTACCTCCCAGTGTTCTGGATGCTATTAATATTAGTGCATTGCGCTTTTATGTCATGGGAGCTAACCTACTAACGGTTACCAATTACTCAGGCTTAGACCCGGAAATTACTGCTAAGCGTACCAACGGCGTAGGTTTTGAAATAGATCGGGGAATTGATGTAGGTACCTGGCCGATTTCTCGCCAGATCATGTTCGGATTAAATATTACTTTATAATCATAGAAATTATTAGTGATGAAAAAGAATCTTATAATACTAAGCTTTTTAACCGCCGGAACCTTCGTACTAAATTCTTGTAGCGAAGAGTTTCTGGATGAACAACCGATGGGTGCAGTAAGTGAAGAACTGCTGAAAAATGAAGAAGGGGTGAATGCCTTGCTGATTGCAGCTTACGCCCTAGTAGATGGCTACGCTCAGGGTGAATCGCCTAGTGGGGCTCAGGGTGAAGCATCCGGTACTAACTGGATTTGGGGTGATGTTGCTTCGGACGACAAGCACCGTGGCGACCAAACCGGGGGCTGGAATCAGATCAATGATATTGAACGCTACGAAGTACAACCCGATAACGAGTGGCTCATAGGAGCTTGGGGGGTAAACTTTGAGGGGGTATCCCGAGCTAATGATGCATTGAAAGCCCTAAGAGATGCGGAAAATATTAGTCCGGCGAAAGCTGCTCAATTTGAAGCTGAAGCCCGCTTTTTACGAGCCTGGTTCCACTTTCAGCTTAGAACCAAGTTCGAGAAAGTGCCCTACATCACCGAAGATGTTGACCCAGTTACAGTTGCCAATGACCGGGAGATTTGGGATGATATTGAAGCTGATTTTCAGTTCGGAGTAGAAAACTTAGACCCTGCACCAACCGAAGTAGGCCGGGCTTCCCGGTGGGCGGCTAAAGCCGCTAAAGCTCGAACGCATATGTTCCAGCTCGAATATAATGAGGCCAAACCGCTACTAGATGATATCATCAACAACGGACCGTTCCAACTTGAAGATCATTTTTACAATAATTTTGATGAAGAGCATCAGAATAACGGTGAGAGTATCTTCGAGATTCAGTACTCAGTGAATGATGGAGCGGGGGTTGCCAATTCAGGAATTGATCATCAGACTTTATAGCCTCGCGGCGGTGACGTAGGACTATGCTGCGCGTACAGTGCTCCTTCGTTCGACTTGTTCAATGCTTTCAAAGTGGACGCAAACGGACTGCCTCTGTTAGATAGTTTCCAGGATGATCTGTTACTAGAAGATTATGGCATACTCGACACCGAGCCGTTCACCCCCACTGATCAATTATTAGATCCCCGGGTAGACTGGACACTCGGGCGACGTGGTATTCCATTTCTAGATTGGGGGCCGATGAGCGGAAGTGACTGGATGTTAGATCAAGCTAACATGGGACCTTTCCTGAATAAAAAGGCGATGTGGTATAAGCGAAATGAAAATGTTATTTCTACCCAGTCTGCCTACTGGGCGCAGGGTGTGAATGGCGATAACTTCCGGGTACTACGACTAGGCCATATCATACTATGGCGAGCAGAAGTAGCTATTGAAGAAAATGATCTAGCAACGGCGGTAACGCTAATTAACCAGATTCGGGAACGTGCTTCGGATGACTTAGTGATGGGTAGAGTGGCCAACACTACCTTCGGGGCAGAAGATGTGCTTGAGATTGATGAAACCCAGCCGGCTGCAAACTACTTGTTAGGACTATATCCTTCGTTCCCCGATCAGGAGTACGCGAGAAAAGCCCTGCGGCACGAGATGCGCATAGAGTTTGCCCTGGAAGGAATGCGTTTCTTTGACCTGGTTCGTTGGGGCATTGCGGCTGAAACATTGAACACGTACTTGACAAGTGAACTAGCAGATGATCGGCTACCCTGGTTGCAAGGAGCTACTTTCACCGACGGTCAGGATGACCACTGGCCAATACCTCAGGTACAAATCGATTTACAAAGCGGGGTGTTAACTCAAGACCCTGCTTACTAGCTGATTACTACCTTTTCTTAAAAATCGGTAATCGGTCTGGTAGGGCTGGTTACCGATTTTTTTATGATCTCAGTCAATTTTCAGTTATTGCCTAAAAGGAAACAACACCTAGCCATGCCAACAAAATTAGAACACTGGCTAAAAAAATTTTTGCCACTATTAGCATGCTTACTCCTTACTACCTGTAATTTGGATAAGCAATCAACCAATCAAATTACCAATGCTGAGGAATTTCAACTTTTCCGGGAATTAGCAGTTGAAACATCAGGAGTAAAATTTGAAAATACTATTGTAGAGAATAGCCGGATCAATATTCTCAACTATCTCTACTACTATAATGGCAGCGGAGTAGCGGTAGGCGACATCAACAACGATGGGTTACCCGATATCTACTTTGCCTCCACTGTTGGCGAGAATAAACTATTTCTCAATCAGGGTGGACTAGAGTTTCAGGATATAACCGCTACTGCCGGAGTTAAGGGCGACTACGGCATTACTACCGGAGTCAGCTTTATTGATATTAACAACGATGGTTACCTGGACATTTACGTCTGCAAATCGGGTGAGCAAAGTGAGCGTTACCGCAAAAATCAACTTTTTATTAATAACGGTCAGCTAGGCTTCAGCGAGCAGGCGGCTGCCTATGGCCTGGACGATGTTTCCTTCTCTAATCAAGCCTACTTCTTTGATATGGATCAGGATGGTGACCTGGACTTGTACCTGGTGAACCACCCGGTAGATTGGGCAAATATCAACAAGATCATGACCGGCGAACAGAACCTGGAGGGCTTTCACTACGAATATTCGGATAAATTATACCGTAATGAGGGTAATCATAAGTTCACCGACATTACACGGGAAGCCGGAATACTAAACCGCAACTGGGGACTGAGCGCAGCGGTCGGCGACTTCACTGGGGATAATCGCCCCGATATTTACGTAGCCAATGATTTTATCAAACCCGATAACTTGTTTGTCAATCAGGCCAGTGATCAAAATGGTGAATTTGTCTTTGAAGATCAGTTGGCTCGGTACTTCCGCCACACTTCCTTTTATTCAATGGGGTCGGACTACGCCGATATTAATAATGATGGCCTGAACGATTTGTACGTAGTGGATATGGCCATGAAGGGTCACATACGTTCCAAACGAAATATGGGCTCCATGAGCACCGATAACTTTAACAAGATAGTAAGCCGGGGCTACCACTACCCCTACTCAATAAACACCCTGCACCTAAACCTGGGGAACCGGCACTTTACCGAAATAGCCCAGATGGCCGGAGTAGACAAAACCGACTGGAGCTGGGCACCGCTCCTGGTTGATCTGGATAACGATGGCTACAAAGATATTTTTGTCACTAACGGTATCTACCGGGATATTATCGACAACGACTTTCTGGCTAAAAAGGAGCAATACGATAGTAGCAACAGTCAGAATTACTTTGATGAACTACTGAAAGAAATTCCCCAAACCAGCATCAGAAACGTAGTTTTTCGCAATCAGGGCGATCTAAGCTTCCGGGATATGAGTAAGCGATGGGGTATTACCAATGCCACTAACTCTAACGGAGCGGCTTACGCTGATTTGGATGGGGACGGCGATATGGATATGATCATCAACAACCTCAATGAACCATCAAAAATCTACGAAAACCTTTCCGCCGACAGCCTGGGAAACAACTTCATCAAAGTTAAACTGACTGGCTCAGCTAATAACGTGAATGCCATTGGCGCAAAAGTAGAAATCTACTACCAGAACCAACTACAACGGCTGGATATGATGCCCACCCGTGGTTATCTGTCTTCGGTAGATCATCTACTGCATTTTGGCTTAGGGCAAGCCAAGCTCATTGATTCGCTCTCAATCACCTGGCCCGATGGAAAATTGACTATCGTTAAAGATCCCAAGATCAACCAAATAGTAGAATTTGACTATGTGTTGGCTGATCTTTCAGAACCAGAGAAAACGTCTAATCCAGCACCTATGTTCACCGAAATAACTAATGAAGTGAACCTAAACTACCGGCACGCGGAAGTAACTTATGATGACTTTCAGCAGGAGTTGCTGTTACCCCATAAGCTTTCGGAAAACGGTCCGTTTGTGTCCTTGGCCGATGTGAATGGTGATGGTTTGGATGATTTCTTTATTGGCGGATCAGCTGGGCAAAGTGCCGCATTATATCGGCAAACCAGTGAGGGGCAGTTCACTCCTTATTCAGCAGCAACTTGGGAGAAAGACCAGCAATACGAAGATCAGAAATCAGTGTTCTTCGATTCAGATCAAGATGGGGATCTCGACTTGTACGTAGTCAGCGGCAGTAATGAATTTACCGGTAAAAAGCTCTACCAGGATCGGCTGTATCTCAATGATGGTAAGGGTAACTTTCGTAGATCAACCCAGATGTTCCCTACGATCGCATCCAGTGGATTGGATGTAGACTATGGAGATTTCGATCAGGATGGTGATCTGGACTTGATTGTTGGGGGCCGGGTGGTTCCGGGTAAGTACCCTACTCCACCCCGAAGCTACCTGTTGAGAAACGATGGTGGCACGTTTGAAGATGTAACTACCCAACTAGCCCCCGAACTAGCCACTTTGGGTATGGTCACTGATCTAGAATTCTCGGATTACGACGGGGATGGTGATCCGGATATGATAGCCGTTGGCGAGTGGATGCCGGTAACCGTATTAGAAAACGATAGGGGTACCTTTGAAAAAATAACGGAAGATATTGGCCTATCGGCTACCAACGGTTGGTGGTTCAGCCTGCGAAGCGGCGATATTGATAGCGACGGGGATATTGACTATATCGCCGGGAACATTGGTCAGAATAATAAATACCATCCCAACCCGGATAGTCCGCTTCATATTTACTACAATGACTTTGACGACAACGGAACTGGTGATATTGTGCTATCCAAGAAAGAAGGTGCTACGCTCTACCCGGTGCGAGGTCGGGAGTGTAGCTCCCAGCAAATGCCCTTTATCGCCCAAAACTTCCCCGACTACGCGAGCTTTGCTACGGCCAGCTTGAAGGATATCTATACCGAAGCTCAAATTTCTGATGCTCTACATCTCGAAACTTACGAGTTCCGAAGCTGCGCACTGATCAATGACGGTCAGGGCAGCTTTACGATTAAATACCTACCTTCATTGGCGCAGATTAGTCCGCTGATGGGGATTGAGTTACTTGATTTGAATGATGATGGCCACCTCGATATTGTGGCCGCCGGAAACTTCTTCGGTGCCGAAACCGAAACCATCCGCTACGATGCCGGGTCGGGTATTTGTTTGCTAGGTGATGGCAGCGGAGACTTTTCCAGCATACCACCCCGGGAAAGCGGCTTCTACACTCCTGGCGATGTGAAAGATTTAGCCATGATTCAACTTGCCAACGGCAGTACCGCCGTGCTGGTAGCGAATAATAATGACTATTTACAATTGTGGGAAATCAGCAACAGCAGCCAGGTGCAGTTGTCCATTTTACATTATTATTAGCTCTCCTCCCTTTCCTGAATTATATTTGCTTCCGCTATGAAAAAAATGTACTTACTCCTTGCCTGCCTACTGCTAACCACTGCTGTATTATCCGTTTCGGCAATAGATACAACAGAAGTCCAGCTTCACTCTCCGCATAAAGCTCCTCTCCGATTACCCGACCTACCCATGACTACCACCGGTGGTGTCCAGATTAATGCTCAGTCATTAGAAGGAAAAGTGGTGTTGGTGCTATTTCAGCCGGATTGCGATCATTGCCAACGAGAAGCAGAGGTCATCCGGGAGCATCTTGAGGCTTTTGATGAATACGTCCTATACTTCGTGGCCTACGCTCCTATGCGGGAAATTCAACAGTTTGCAAAAGACTATCGGCTCGATAAACAAGCTAATATCTTCTTCGCTTACACTGACCTGCAACCCATTTTAGATAACTTTGAGTCAATTCCTACTCCTTCGCTCTACATCTACTCTGACCAACAGCAGTTGGTCAAAGCCTTTGAGGGGGAAGCACCCATCGAGAAAATTCTGGAGCATCTATAGCGGAACACTAGCTTCTGAGGGTTTCTATGTTAGAATTCAATAACCGTTTTACCAATGGTTTTCCCGGATTCCTGCATTTGGTGAGCTTGTTTGAGGTTATCAGCGGTTAATCCTTTCAGCGTAGTAGTCAGGGTAGTTTTGAGGGTTCCGGCGTCCAGTAATCCGGCGATGTGGTTGAGGATGTCGTACTGTTTGTCCATATCGTCGGTTTGGAACATAGAGCGGGTGTACATAAACTCCATAGAGAAAGTCACGCTCTTGTTTTTGAGGAGATTTATATTCAGCGGCTCGGGGCTACCGGTAATGGAAACGATATGTCCCTGCGGTTTGATAATCTCAGCGGCAGTTTCCCAGTAGGCTTGCATATCCACGCAGTCCAGAATGTAATTCACTTCGGGATGTCCAATCGCTTTTAGCTCATCTTTTAGGTGGTAATGGTTGACCACAAAATCCGCCCCCATTTCTTTACACCAGCTCTGGGTTTCCGGTCGCGAGGCGGTAGCAATTACCGTCAGCTTCGCGACCTGCTTCGCCAGTTGGATCGCAATAGAACCTACGCCCCCGGCTCCGGCTAGAATCAGAAGAGTTTTTCCCTGATCGGTTTCGGGGTTTACCCTGATCCGGTCAAACAGGGCTTCGTAAGCGGTTAAGCCGGTGAGCGGAATGGCCGCGGCTTCGGCTACCGTCAGGCTTTTAGGTTTAAATCCTACGATGCGCTCGTCAATCAACTGATATTCGGCGTTACTGCCGCTGCGGGTAATATCTCCGGCGTAGTACACTTCATCACCTACCTTAAATCGGGATGCCTGATCGCCTACGGCTTCCACAGTTCCCACCGCATCCCACCCAATAATTTTGGGAGTATCCAGTACCGTATCTTTGGCAGCGTTTTGCCTTATTTTATAATCTACGGGGTTGACTGAGTTAGCCACTACTTTCACCAGCAGGTCGTGGCCGGAGGGTGTGGGCTTTTCGGCTTCAAACTCAATAAAGCTAAGCTCTTCGGTGATCGGTAGTGATTGTTTAAATCCTATTGCTTTCATCATGTGCGACTTTATAGGCTTATGGCTTAGTAAGAATATTTCTTCGCTAGAAAATTAGTTACACGTTGCAATTTAGCTACTGGGTAAAGCAACACAACTCATTAATGTTTCATATCCTTGAATTTTACTGTTGCCCCCGATATGCTGAAGTACATTGAAGATTAGTTTTCAGAAAGGTTCATTTTCCTATGGTTGGACTACACTTTATGAACGAGGCGAAATCCGTCCACATCACTCATAGGAGGATAGACCTATGATCTCCCCGTTTGGCCCTACAAAAAATGTATATTGGTCGCGAACGTAGTTCTCATTTTCCAAGGCGTATCCCTCTTCTTTCAGCTTATCTCCGATCGGGCCAATGTCATTGACTTTAAGCATGAAGTGGTTGTGGTTGGTGTTTCCGACCGGCCCTATGGTGTGCATAAATTCCGGGGCAGTGACCGATAGACCAATCGTCAAGTCATTTGCCTTCAGTTTCATAACTAGCATTCCTTCCAGCCCCGGACCGTGAAGAACCTCGGCGTCGTCCATTTTAAAACCAAGAATTTCGCGGTACAGCTTCAGGGATTTCTCGAGCTCGAGCACATGAATACTGATGTATCTCAGGCCAGTGACCCTGGCTCTAGGCTCACTTTCTTCCTCTGTAGAATTCTCACTTTGCGCAAAACCAAAACCTGTACTTACGAGGATGAATACTGCCAGGAGACAGCATCTCCCAGCGCCTGAATTACATGAAAACACCAGTTGTCTGTTTTTCATTAGTGATAACATTTAGGTTGTTTTTTCAAAACAGCAACTTATGGAAAAAAGCTAAGGAATAGTTGGGGGAAAATAGTATTTGTCTACTAGAAAGCTCAATTAGACTGTACAAGAACTAGACAACCACTTTAAAGTCTAAATCTTCAGCTTTAATAGCTTCTTTTGCACAAAAAGCCCCTTTTCTACTCCAAAAAGGACAGCTCTTTTCCGCTCATCATCACTTTAGCCCATAGGATATGATTGTACTCATCAAGGGCTAATTGGAATAAGCGCTGGGCTTCTTCTTTGTTACCCAGACCTTGGTTACCCAGGGCTTCGAGGAAATAGGATTGAGAGATTGCTTTATTATTGCGGGACGAGCCTTCCTCCACCGCAATCAGCGTATTGTCTGCTCCTGCTTCGCGGAGCTCCTGTCCCTGGCTTATCAGGTTTCGGAACATTTCGTTGGCCTTATCGTTGTCGCCCAGCTTTTCGTAAGATTTGGCCTGGTAGTAGCGCAAGTCGTACATTCCTCTTCGGTTTTCGGAGGCTACACTTTGCTGGTAGCTTGCTTTAGCCTTTTTGGATTTGCCCATTTTATCGTAGACCTCTCCCATAAAGTAGTAGATCAGCGCGTTTCTTTCCCCGTCCGAAGCTTTACCTACTTCCAGGTTTTCCGGATACAGTAAAGCCCAATCTATATGAGTAATGGCCTGCTCATACTCTTTATCATTCATCAATTCAACCGCCTTCAGGGTGTGAGCATCCACGTAGTGCCAGTAAATTTCCCGTCCCCCTTCCCAGGTTCGGAAGTGGTGGCTATTCAGGAATTTTATAGCTTCGTCGTACTCGCCGTTCAGGTTGTACAGGGCCACCAGGGCTTTGGGTGCGGAAACATCCTGTTTCACTACATCCACATTGTTGCGAAGAGTAGCCAGGCTTTCGGTAAAGCTAGCGTTAGATAGCTCGTAGTATTTTGCCAATTCAGCGTACCAGAGCGACATATCTGCTGCTGCTTCCATTGCTTGCCGTAAGTAGGCAATAGCTTTGTCATTATTATTTTCGTGGTGGAAAGCTCCAAACGCCAGATTGCGCTGAACCATCGGAATACTCTGGTCAATATCCGATGCCTTTTCCCAGGCTGCTATCGCATCTTCGGGACGATTATCGTAAAGCAGATTACCTAGCAGATAGTGGGCATCGGCATTTTGATCATCCATTTCAATAATACGTTTAAGAACAGCTTCAGTCTCCGTTCGGTAGGGAAAAGCGTAATCTAGCAAAGTATTCTTGGCCAAATTCAACATTTCAGTCGCTTTAGCATTCTCGCCCATTTCGGAGTAAAACCAGGCGTGATAATAGTGAACTAGTGGATTGGTTGGAGTTTCTAGAGAAGACAGCAAAGCAATGCCATCGTCGAGCAAACCCGCATTCATGTAGTTGGTAGCAACTTCCAGATAGTTGTTGTCTACATCCTGCATATTTTGGTGCCACTTAGCCAAAGAGGGGTTGCCCTGAAGCAGACTCTTCTCGTAGTAAGCGGCAAAGTACAGCGGATCATACTCTAGCAGATCATCAAGTAACTCTTGGGCTTGCTCCGGTTGGTTAAGCTTACGAAGTAACGCCGCGTACAGCACGGTAATCCGACCGTCCTTGGTGTTGTTGGCGTAAGCACTTTGAATGTACTCCAGTGCCTTTTCGTAATTTCCGGCTTGGCTTTCCATCTGAGCTAGCTGATAGTATCCGGCAGAATGCCAAGCGTAGTACCAAGTTGATTGAGCAAAGTTATGATACGCCTCCTCAATCTGACCTAGTTGTTTCTGCGCCATACCTAGGTAATAAAATAATTCACCCTCCTTGGGTTGATAGTATTTCACCTTTAGTTTATCGGCTGCTGTCTGCAAATAATCCAGTGCCTCCTGATATCTGGTTTGATCCAGGCGACGCATACCCATTGCCAGATTGAGGCGGTAATCATTAGGCGATTTTTCTAGTCCAGCTAAATAGTAATCATCAGGATTCATACCCGGACGCTTAAACTGCTCCACAAACCGTCCGGTCAGGTACAAGTCTTCTACTGACTCAATTTCTTCTGGATTTTTAACCTTTTCTTGGGGTTCGGGCAGTTCTGGATGTTGAAGCTGATAAGGCTCGTAAGAAACCAATACTTTTCCGTCGCTATCTTGTAGTTCGGTGTATAGCTGATATTCATCAATCGTTGTTTTCCCTTTATAAGTAGCCGTGAAGGGTGTCGCTGGATCAATATTGATAGTCTTTTCTTCTACAACCTGATCGCCGTACTTCAGCACTACTTTAGCATTATTAAATGCCTGAGTAGTGTTGAATCCGTAAAAAACCGTTTTAGCATCTCGCATTTGCAGGGTCACTGAAGCATCTACGGTAGAATTTTTTGCGATCTCAATGTCCCGTAGCGGATACCAGTAGTTCTTGGCATCTTTCACCGAGTGAGGCAAAATCCAGCTATAATCCGGTTGATTATTGGAGAATGATCCCGTCATAATCTCCACGTAGGCTTTTCCGTCGTCAGTAAGCTTACGCCGAGCATTTTGTCCCTGCAACCCGGGACCGAACTGCCATAGTTTGGAAGTTTTATTTTCTACCGGATCACCGACGTGTACCGTTCCGGCATTTTGCCCGTAATCGTAACCGCCAACAAATCCATCTTTATTATCCCACATGAAAAAAGACACTGGGTCAGGATGATTTCTCCACCAAGTAAGATCAATCCCTTCGGCGTAACTCGTCCGACCGTAGTCATTGGTTTCGTTAGAGATCGGCCACTGGATAAAACTAGTATTGTTATGAAACACCCCAATTTCCTGGCGAGGTGGCCAGAATGTTCGAAAATCTTCATTAGCGGTAATGGCTACGTTTGCCCAAAACAGAAAAGTCTGGGTTAGAGTGTTGCTGTTGCTCAGCCGATAATCCACTTCAATGTACGACCGACCCGGACGCAGCGTAACTCCCACTATTCCTCTCATCTGCATAGTTTTCTCGGTTTCCCCGATCCAGACCGTGGCACTTCCATCTTCGTTCTCCACCATCATATAATCGCTCGGCAGCATGGTGGTAGTACGGTGATGATGCGGAAAACACCACTCAATACCACCCGAAATCCACGAGCCTAGGGTCCCAATCAGGTCGGGTTTGATGACACTGTTCGTGTGGAATAACTCATGTCCATTAGTTTTGTCAATGGCGGAAAACAGTTTACCGCCCAGCGAGGGGGCAATGGTTACCTTGAGGTACTCATTTTCCAGATAGACCATATCATAGGTGACGTCCACCAGAGTGTCAGTCAGTTTAGTTTGTAGTGGATAGGGGTATACTTTTCCCTGCGCTCCCTGCACCCCCCGGCCGGTGTAGAACACCGGACTTAGTTCGTCGGCTCCGGTTTTGTAGGTGGGAATTACCTCTTGCCCTTCGTACACTTGTACCTGGGCAAAGGCAAAAGGGGTTAGAATAAGGAATGAAATTAGAAGGATGGTTTGTCTCATCCGGCGGGTACTTCGGTTAGGTTGCATATTTTTCTTATGTATTGTATAGCGATGTTGATTGTTTTGGTTGTGGCTAGTTTAGTCTGAATATATTATGTTTGCTATTATTATTCACTACGAAGAGCAGTTTACTATTGGCAGTGGAAACGGCTAGCATGTTGCGAACGTCCTGGTCGGCGAAGAATCCCGTTTCCCGGTAAGAAATGCGCTGAAAATTCCCCTTACCGTCTCCTTTCAGGAAGGACCCGATACCAGCATCGGCCCGAGTCGTTTCTACTTCCGACTGATAATTATTACCGGCCAGTATCAAATCTTTAGCACCATCCCTGTCAAAATCATCGTAGATAATGCTATTAATGGGAGATTGCTGCACAGGAATGCCAAAAGGCGAGAACTCAAACCCATCCTGACCCTGGTTCAGAAAAACTCCCGAACGAAATTCGGTAGCCTGGTAGTGCAGAGCTGATTCTATTCTCTTACCAACAATTCCCGCTAAATCGCGGCTAGCAAAGTCGTTGTAGGTGGGTATTTTTTGGGCTAGGTGCGGCATCTGTTGGGTCATGCAAGTTTTGCCTCGCACCGGCACTTCTTTGCCACCGTACTCTTTCGCCAACACCACATCTTCTACTCCGTTGAAGTCGAAATCGTTGGAATAAACCTGGAAGGGCTTCTCCGGTGAGGCGTGGAATTTGTAGTTTAATCCCAGATTTCCGGCGACAATATCTTTATCACCATCATTATCAATATCCTCCACTAATAATCTGTTCCACCAGCCTACCGCGTTAGATAAAGCAGGATGGGCATCACTCTTCATCAGCTTATTGCCCTGATTAACAAACACCTGCACCCCCATCCACTCTCCAGTCACGATCAAATCCAGTTTACCATCGGCATTCATATCGGCCCAGGTGGCATCAGTTACCATTCCCACCTCTTCTAACTCCGGAGCCAATTCAGGCGTAGCAATAGTGTAGGTGCCGTCGTTATTGGTCAACAGATAGCTGGTAGCTGGGTAGGGATACTTTCCCGGAACCACTCGCCCCCAAACAAATAGGAACACATCCACATCCTGATCAAAAAAATCGGAGGTAACAACCGAACCAGAAGAGAAAATTTCCGGAAGCTGGTCAGTAGCGGCGGTAAATTGTCCACTGCCGTTGTTCAAATAGAGCCGATCCTGATGCATCCGCTGGTTGCGGAAAAACTCGTAGCTCCCGCTTACCACGTATAAATCTTGGTCACCATCTCCATCTGCATCCAAGAAGCAGGCGCCCTGATCTTCATACTGTTTGTCCTGTTCAAAGGCTGGGATTGGCTGCTCCTGAAAGGTTCCTGAACTATTTCCCAACAGAAGCTGGCCCGGCTGGGTGTGCCCGCCCCCCAGATAAACATCTTCCAGGCCATCCTGATTAACATCAGCTTTTGCTACAGCCGGACCGGTTTGAGATAATTTATGCGGTAGCAGCACTTGCAGCTGATAATCGTTAAAGTAGGGATCGGTATGCTGATAGTCGGATGCTAATCGGGTAAATAACGTTTCTTTCTCCATGGGCACTTCTTCAGTTTCCTTCGCATCACGGTAATCAACTTTCAGCACCTGATTGGGAGTAACGCTAGCGATCTGCTGTTTTTTTCCGTCGGGCCAGATCACCTCTAGTTTCTCAATAGCCTGTCCAGATTTCAACCCAAAGTGTAGCGTATTGGATACAGAGGATAAAAACCCCCGGGTGTTGATCAGCCGGCGGGAAAGCGTGGTTTCATCGGGCAAATATATTTTAGCCAGCGTACCAACTCCGAAAGGATTCGTAGCCGGGCCCAAAAATTCAATTTTCAGATAATTCCCTAATTCTCGCTCAAAAGCATTGTTTTGTAATACAGTAGCCTCATCATTAATGTTATTGACTATTATATCCAAGTCGCCATCGTTATCCAGATCAGCGTAGGCAGCTCCGTTGGAGAAAGTAGGAACAGAATCGGCCCACTGGTAAGAAGCATCCTCAAAGGTGAGGTCGCCATTATTTTTAAAGAAGTAGTTGTTCAGCTTTTGTTGGGGTAGCATCTGGGAGAATCGGAGAAAATCTTCGTCAGTAGGTTTTCGCTGGTTGGTTCTGAGAATCTGAAGGATTTCATTGTTTCTATCCCGATCAATCACATCGCGGTAAACGCCGTTGGTGACGTATACATCGCTATAGCTATCCAGATCAAAATCAGCTGAAAGCAAGGCCCAGCTCCAGTCGGAGTTTCCGATACCCGCCATCTGGGCTATCTCACTGAACGTGGCGTTGCCGTTATTGAGTTGCAGCATGTTGTGCATATACTGGTAGTGATAGCCCTTTTCCACCATCAGTTCAAACTGGTCTACAGAAGTCATGGCCATCGTCGTTTTCGACCGTACGTAGTCTTCGGGATTCATGTCCAGGGTCATCAAATCTGGTAAACCGTCATTATTGATATCCGCCATATCGCTGCCCATACTGTTGAAGGACATATGCTTGAGTAACTCACCCCGGCTTTCAGAAAAGGTTCCATCCTGATTGTTAATATAGGCCAGGTCGGGCACGTTGAAGTCGTTGCAGACGTAAACATCCAGCCAGCCATCGTTATTCAGGTCACCCACCTGGGGATTCAGACCGAAACCAATATCGTACTGTAAACCGGCCTGCTCCGAAACATCCGTAAAGTGACCAGTTCCGTCGTTTTCGTACAGCCGGTCACTACCCTTAAGCTCTAATGTTTTGGGGTCGCGTTGAATTTTCTCCAGATCCAGCACCTGAGTTCGGCTGGTAATATCGGGGGTATTGGACACGTACACGTCCAGGTCGTTGTCCTGATCATAGTCAAAAAATGTAGCCTGAATGGTACGATTGGCATCGGCTAGCCCCAGTTCTTCGGCTCGTTCGGTAAAGGTAGGAATTTCACCGGGAGCGGCCCCATTGTTGATATACAGCAGGTTAGCAAACTTATTATCTTCATCTTTCCATCCTCCTCGGGAGACGTAAATATCCAGGAATCCATCACTATTAACATCCACCAGGGTAACTCCAGTGGTAAACCCACCTTTCTGCTCAATTTCAGCCTGTTGGGTTACATCTTCAAAGCTAAACGAGTCAGCATTCTGGTTGCCTCGGTTCAGATACAGTTTGTTATCGGATGAGTTAGCGGTGAAAAACAGGTCTACCCAGCCATCGTTATTTAAATCGCCCGCCGCCACGCCACCGCCAATGTAAGTATACATATACTGATAGTAGTTAGACTCCAGCGTTTCTTCCAGGGTATTCACAAAATCAATTCCTGATTTATCAGCAGGCACTTGGGCAAAAAGTTTAGCTGCTTGGGCAGTATCTTCAGAGGACACACTCTCGTTTGGAGAAGAGCAAGAGAAAAGTACAGACAGTAAAAAGGTAGTAACTGTCAAGAAATATACTGAAGGTGAGGTAACTGAGTACTGAATCATATGTAGTGAAAGTGATACGTTTGCTAACTCGACAATATTGAATATAACGTATACTTATATGAGTGAAAGTTCATTCTCGTAAAAACGAATCACCCTATAATAGATAACGGTAGGATTCTCAGTATCCTACCGTTAAACTAAACTATTCGTCTTCTTAAGAGAAATTAATTCGCTGGTTGACCCAAATTCGGATTTCTCTCTATTTCCTGCGCTGGAATGGGGGCAAAGTAATTATCAGGCCCCAACGATCCGAGGATGGGATTAGAAGGCGCGGTTAATGGAACTGGAGTTGGATTTCCATTTTCATCAAAGACAGTTCCTACGGAAACCCTGGGATTACGGGCATTTCCACCTAAGGCATCCTCTACCCGCTCCATGCGTACCAGATCGTACCAGCGCAAATACTCCCCAGCCAATTCCCACTTCTTCTCAGTGAAAGCCAACTCAGCAATATCACCACTAGTTACATCGACACTAGCATCAGGCACAGTGGGTGGCAATCCGGCAGCCCGTCTTCTTACCTGATTCAGTGCTTCCCAAGCATCAGCCGTTACGTTACCCGATCTACCGGATGCTTCAGCGTAAATTAGTAGTAGTTCGGCATAACGCATATAGTAATCGTTGCGAGAGCTCTGAAAATCCGGCCAGGTATTATCTTCAAAGGGGCCTACAATCTTTCTGAAAACCGGATTCTGCTGATCTTTAAATTCAGTCCAGGGCACAAACTCAGCAGCATTGGCTACATCGCTAGTTGCATTTCCATTGGCGTCTACAGGTACAGCTTCGTGGTAGGTTGCTTCTTTGCGAGGGCCTTCCGGAAAGTCTTCAAAGAAGCGAATCTCAGCGAAAGTCTCTTGCCATCCACCATAGTCAGCGGGCAACCCTAATTTTCCATGCTTACGGTTTGCCAAGCCACAATCATTACAGTAGGCAATAGTGAACACTGACTCGGAATTAAATCTTCCTTCCAACGTGTATAAGCTCCCCATATCTTCTACCAAGGCAAAACCATGACCGGCAGCATTATCAATTACCTGCTTAGCACTAGAAGCCGCTTCGGTGTACATAGAATTGTCTTTTACTGGAAAACCTGCCCAATCCAAGTAGAGACGAGCCAGGATAGCCCGAGCCGAACCTTTATTGGGACGGGAAGTCCCCAAGTTAGAAGACACGGGTAATAGTGCTTCAGCCATGAGCATATCGCTTTCTATTTGCTCGTAAACCTGTATTTGTGATGACAATGCAATTTCTGGATCAGGCACTACGCTTAATGGCAGGGCGATCTCTCCGTGGATACGGGTCAGATGATAAAACATAAGCCCTCTCAGAAAGTGGGTTTCCCCAATCAGCCGATCTTGGGCCGCTTGATCAGAAAGTTGTATTCCCTCAATGTTCGCTAGCACAGTGTTAGCTGCCCGAACCATTTCGTATACGGCACCCCAGTTATTAAATGATCGGGAATTTTCGGGAGTAATAAACCGCTGATCGTACTCTCTGAAATCTGCTTTGTTACTAGCGCGGTGGGTAGTCATATCATCACCTGACCAGCCGTTTACGTAGAAGGTGGTCATCCAGGAAGCTTGCCGGAGTTGACCGTATATTC
>ERZ1740058.901-NODE-901-length-17658-cov-5.396694_pt1 | contig 17658 bp, 16 predicted proteins | sample MGYA00581745_ERZ1740058 | MGnify/ENA primary metagenome ERZ1740058 (study PRJEB43018, sample SAMN04849742) | marine metagenome | isolation source: floating plastic debris | place: Pacific Ocean | collected 2008-08-30 | study: EMG produced TPA metagenomics assembly... | reverse complement strand
GCGCTCCCGATCACGGGCCCGATCCACGAGCGGATCCTCGACCACGTCACGACGCTCGACGGCGACCTCATCGTCGATCCCCTCGACGCGGGGATCATGTACAAGCACGACGCGATGTTCGCCATGATCACGTCGAAGACGAAGTGGGTCGCGCTCACGGTGCAGCTCCCCCGCAAGCTCGAGTCGGGACGGGTCTCACGCAAGGTCGTCGACTACGGGAACCTGTTCTCGCACGTCTTCAACCTCACCGATCCCGACCAGATCGACGACGAGATGTGCGACTGGCTCACCGAGGCGTTCTTCCGTCGCACGCCCGGCATGGGACCGGGGGACGAGGCGAGCCCGAGCTCCGACCCGATGGTCCCCGACGACGTCGACCTCGGTCCGCTCGGCTGACCGCGCGTCCCGCGGCCCGTCGACCTCGACCCGTTCGACTGACCACAGCACCGGCCGAGTGACGCGGCGAACTCGCGAACCGGTGGCCGGCGCGCGCCGTCGAACAGAGCATGACCGCCATCGCGACGCCACATCTCGTGATCGCCGGCGCCGCCGGCATCGCCGCCTTCCTCGGAGCCGCCTGCGACCTCGGCGGCGGCTCGGGCCACCTGCTCGACGACGTCGAGATCGACCTCTCGGCCGACACGTCTCCCGACGACGGTGTCGAGCTCCTCACCGCCGGCGGGGACGAACGCATCCGGTTGCCGGACTCTCCCGAGGTCGGCGAGCGGGTGCCGTTCGAGACCACGGCCGAGACCCGATTGGAACGCAACGACCTCAGTTGGTCGACCGGCATCCGGTTCGCCGGCATCGACGTCGCCGTCGAGGTAGCCGGCGAGGATCCCGCCGTCGAGACGACGATCGAGCAGATCGATGGGACGCCCCTCTCCGATCACGCCGATCCGTCGATGTTGGCGCACGTCGATCGGAACACGTTCGACGTGCTCTTCCCCACGGAGCCCGTCGGCGAAGGTGCGGTGTGGACCGTCACCGGTGTGCTCGATCGGCCGCCGTTCCCTGCGGTCGCGATCGAGACCCGGTTCGATCTGATCGAGTTCGACGACGATCGCATCGTCGTCTCCATCTCCCAGAGCGCGTCGTTCGAGCTGCTCGTGGCCGGAGTTCCCGTCACCGGCTTTCTGGACGCGAGCGGGACGGCGGTCGTGAGCCGAATGTCGCCGCTCGACGTCGACGTCGACTTCGAGCAGAGCGGCGTGGTCACCACCGACGGCATCGACACCGTCGTCGAGTTCGACCTGTCGACCGAGTCGTCCTGACGTCGCTGGCCTCCGACCGTCGCCGCCGCTCAGCGACGGGCCGATCGTTCCTTCACCGATTCGAGGTACCCGGTCGTGGCGAACGAGAGCTCAGGCGCGAGGTCGCGGTCGATGTCGCCCCACTCGTCGACGATCCGCGGAAGCAGCCCGCGTGCGATCTCGGCACACACGAGGCTCACCTGTGCATAGCCGACCACCGACGGCGCATCCGCCCGCACCATCACGTCCTCGATGTGCGAGCGATACCGCTCACGGAGACGCTCGCCGGCGTCGGCGAGTGGTCCTGCGGCGGCGAGCCCGGAGAACAGTGTGCGAAACGCCGGCCGGCGAGCTGCAACATCGATGACGCGGCCGACGACGTGATCGACGATCACCTCCAACGGAGAACGGACCGTCGGCTCACCATCGACCCCGACGTCGAGATCGCCGAGCTCGGAGAACACCCGATCGATCTCCTCGCTCAGGTCAGCCACCACCGCCTCGAGGACCGCCTCCTTGTTGCGGAAGAACTGGTAGAGACTGCTCTTGGGGACGTTCGCGCGAGCGGCGATGTCGCGCACGCTCGCTCGGTCGTAGCCCTGTTCGGCGAACGTGGCCTCGGCGGCGTCGAGGAGACGGCGGACCGCGCGGCGACTGCGGTCCTGCTGGGGGGTCCGGACGCCGCCCGGCGTGTCGATCGCCACGCCTCCCGAGGGTACCAACGGGTTGCCGAACGTGAACGGTTGGTCATATTTTGTGAGCCATGAACATGACCGTTCGTTCACATTCGTCCTCAGCTCCTCGACACCTTCATCTTCGACACCGGCGCGTCTGGCAAGCCGCCTTCCTCGTGCTGGCGCTCATCCCGACGATCAGCTCGCTGCTGATGCTGTTCGTCGGTGTCGAGCGCTTCCTCGAGCCCGCTCAGATCGACGCTGCGCTAGACAGCACCTACCGATACCTGGGTGGCGTGTACCTCGGAGTCGCGTTGGTGGCGTGGTGGTGCATTCCCCGAATCGAGGAGCGCTCGGAGGCTCTCGTGGCGGTCACGGGGGCGATCTTCCTCGGCGGGATCGGCCGGCTGGTGTCGATCGCCGACTTCGGCGCGCCGTCAGCTGCGACGTGGGCATTCCTCGTCATCGAGCTGGGAGCGCTGTTCCTCGCGCTCGCGCTCCGCCGCAGCCTTGCGCCCACCCCGCACGCACGCAGTGCGAGCTGATCGCCGGGCGATCTCCGCACCGACCGCGATCGTGCCTCAACCACCGTCGGCGGCGTCGATGAGTCCGGCCAGCAGCGCCTCGGCAGCAACGTACGTACCGCCGTTGTAGATCGGCTGGACGAACTCGACGACGTTGCCGTCCTGGACCGCCGGGATCCGTTCCCACAGAGGGCTCTCGACGAGCGGCGAGATACTGCTCGGCTGGCCGTCTCGGGCCGCCGTCGTGACCAGCACGTCACCATCGATCACGTCGAGTTGCTCGTTCGAGAATCCGAGGAACCCGCGGTCGGACTCCTGCACCGGGCTGTTGCCCATGTCGACCTCGTAGCCCGCCTCGGCGGCGATCGATCCGGCGAACGCCAGCTCGACGTCGAGGAGGAAGATGGCATCACCCGCTCCCCGCACGAAGGAGATCTCCACGTCGGCGGCGTTCGCCGGCACCTGGTCGAGGAGCGCCTCGTACCGAGCCGTCACCGGCTCGACGTCGGAGTCGGGCACGCCCGCGGCCAGCATCGTCTGGTCGAACGCCGACCGCCAGGCCGCGTTGTTCTCGCGATCGATCATCACGGTCGGAGCGATCTGCGATGCGGCGTCGTAGCTGTCTGCCTGGAAGAACTCGAGCAGGATGAGATCGGGATCGAGGGATGCGATGGCCTCGAGATTGAGTTGCGCACCGACTCCGACCTCGAGCACGGTCGATGCGTCGAAGTCGGCGAGTGCCCCCATCTCGATCAACGGGCGGAACCAGTTGTCGATCGAACCGTCCGGAACTCCGACCGGGATCGTGCCGACCGAGAGCAGGTGTGTCGCGACGGCTTCGCTCGCGGTCACGATGCGAGCGGAGCGCGCCGGGACCTCGGTCGTGCCGAGTGAGTGCTCGATGAATCGGGGCGTCTCGGGCTGCACGGTCGTCGTCGGAGCCGGTTCGATCGGCGGCGTCGTCTCGGGCTGCACGGTCGTCGTCGGAGCCGGTTCGGTCGGTGGCGTCGTCTCGGACACGATGGACTCCTCCGACGCGTCGGTGTCAGGAACTGCGGTGGCGTCGTCGAGTGGGGTCGGCGGAGCCGAGTCCGCGGCGTCGGTCTCGGCGTCGGAGCCGGATGAGGCGCCCCCGTTGTCCGACGCGCCGTCATCGGAGCAGGCGGCGACGAAGAAGAGGGCCGCCGCCGTGAACAGCATCGATCCCCGCGCTCGTGCGCTCATTCCGTCTCCCGAGAGGTCGGCCACGACATCTCGGGCAAGGTAGGGAGCCACATCGCGCCCACGCGGCCAATCTCCGGATGCAGACGGCCAACTCCTGCCGTCGCCTCTCCGTTCATCGGACGTCCCGATCACCGACGCCGCGTACATGGAGGGGTTGACACCCAGTTCGGCCGAGAAAGCCCGGGCGAACGCGTTGGTCGAGGCGTACCCGCACCGGCGGGCGGTCTCCCCCACCGAAAGTCCCTCGGCCAGCAGACGCATCCCGGAGTGCACGCGCAGTCGACTCCTCCACTTCCCGAAGGTCAGGCCCGTCTGGTCAGAGAAGAGCCTCCGCAGGGTGCGCTCACTGGCGCCGATCACGGGAGCCCAATCGGCGAGCTCCCGACGCGATCCCGGATCGGAGACGAGGTGATCGGCCACCTCTCGCGCACGGGGGTCGGTCGGGAACCGAAGCGGAACCGGGCTCGTCGCGAACGCATCACGAAGTCGGTCGACGACCACGGAGAGGAGCGGAACGGACCAGCGGGAATCCGGCTTTCGATGAAGCTCAGTGAGGAGCGCGCCGGCGAGGTCGCCGACCTGGAAGGTGACGATCCGGGACCACGCGCTCGGACACGACGACGAGCGGATGTGTGCGCTCCACCACGTCTGCGACGCCTCGACCGTGTAGGGGACTCCCGACGGGACCCAGAGCGATGACGGCGCCGACACGACGCGCGAGAGACGAGCTGTCCGGACCTGGAGCGCCGCCGCTGCGGGCCAGACGAGTGTGTGGTCGTCAGCGCTGAACATCTCGACGATGCGGGAGGTCGTCGGGTCGACGGCGCACTGATGCTGGACGACCCTTCGGAGCTCTACTCCCTGCGCTGACAGCACGGCTCGGAAGCTAGCGAGACGACGACCGTGCGTCGCTCCCATCAGACGATCGGCGCTGCGCAGGCGACCGAGTGCGTCAGGCGCCGGTCGTGACGGCGGCGACGAGGAGCGCGGCCGGCAGACCGATGATCGTCGAACCCTTCACCGCGCCGACGGCGTGATACCGGTAGTCGTGCATCGGGGGGTAGCCCGGGACCTCCATGAACGAGGGCGAGATCCACGTGTAGATCACGATGTCGAGCACGACGAGGTCGACCACGTTGCCGATCACGATGACCGACCAGGCGACGAGGAACCGCCCTCCGAACCCGACGTCGTGCTCGGACGCCACCCACCACGTGGTCGCGATCATCCCGCCGAGGATCGACGCGATCACCAGCACGAAGCTGACCGCCGACCGGACGGTCCTCGGCGTCGGCTCCCGGCCCTCGCTGACCTCGTTGACGAACCCCTCGGGGTACCACTTGAAGATGCCCAGGACGACGGTCGAGAAGACGAGTGACGTCAGGACGGCACCGATGAGGGTGTCGGTGACCATGTCACTCAGCCGACCGCCGCAACGAGCTGCGGGCCGATCGAGTCGAGCAACCACGGAACCGCCAGGACCGACGGCACCCGCACCGCCACCGCCTGGTCGCCGGTGAGTTCGATCACGCGTCCGTCACTCGCCGCCGCGGTGGCGGCGAAGACCGGCGAATCTCGGATCGCGGCGGCAGCCTCCTCGCTCGCGTAGAACATCATCACCACGTCGGCGTCGATGAGTGCGAGCTGCTCGGGCGAGATCATGGCCCCGGTCCCGGGTTGGCGGGGAAGGTCGGCGACGGACGGCGCGATGCCGAGACCCAGCTCGGCGAAGAACCGATTCGCGGCATCGGCGGGTTCGGTCACGCTGATCACGGCACCGGGAGCGGGCACGACATTGAAGGTGTACGTCGCGCCGTCGAGGCCGGGTGCGTCCGTGCGCAACCGGTCGATCGAGGCACTCGTCGACGCGATGACGGCGTCGGCCTCGTCGGGCATCCCGACGGCGGCGCCGACCATGATGGTGACCTCCTGCCAGCTGTCCTGGAAGGGAGCGGTGAGGAACGGCACGGTCGGGGCGATCTCCTCGTAGAGCCCGTACGCCGACTCGTCGACAGCCGACGTGGCGGCGAGGATCAGGTCGGGCTCGAGAGCGGCGACCTGTTCGAGGTTGAAGGCCCCGCTGAAGTCGGAGACGAGAAGTGTGGTCGCCGATGGATCGATCGCTCCGTCCCACCAGACGTACAGGCCGTCGGGCGCGGTCGGGTTGCTCGGAGCACCGACCGGGGTGACGCCGAGAGCGAACAGAGCGTCGGCCTCCGGGGTGCCGAGCGCGACCACACGTTCGGGCGGCGACTCGATGAGGGTCTCGCCGAGGCCGTGCTCGATCGTGACCGGGAAGGCCGCAGCATCGTCGGCTGGCTCGGTGTCCGCCGGCGCCTCGGTCTCGACGGGGCCTTCGGTCACCGTCGGCGCGTCGGTCTCGACGGGCGGTTCGATCTCTGGAGGTGCGGCCGTGTCGGCGGGCTCGGTCTCGGCCGTCTCCGGGGTGGTCGAGATCGGATCGGTCTGCGCTGCGGTGTCCGAGGAGGTGTCGGCGGTCGCGTCGTCGTCACCGCATGCGGCGAGCGCCACGAGTGCGGTCGCCACGAGCACGGTGAGCCGGGTCCGGGAAGGTCGAGCGGTCGATGTGAGGGGCACCTGACCGAGTCTGTCGGCCACCGTCCTTCAAGTCAACAGTGTGTGCACTTAAAGCACGAGTGGCTACCGTCGAGTCATGAGCGCGCCGTCCGGAACCCGACGACGCCCGAGCCATCGGGGAGGCCGACCGACACTGACCCGGGAGCGCGTCGCCGAGGCGGCACTCGACATCGCCGGGGCGGAAGGGTTCGGGTCGGTCACGATGCGACGGGTCGCACAGCACCTCGACGTCACGGTGCGAGCGCTCTATCGCTACGTCACGGGGCGGCAGGATCTCGTCGATCTCACCGCGGCGATCTTTCTGGCCCGGGCCCCTCGGAGCACGTTCGACCTCGACGATTGGGAGGAGAGCGTCCGCCGTCACTGCGGCGACATTCGGCGCCACTACCGATCTCATCCGCGGGTCCTGCTCGGCCCTCTCGACGAGAACGTGACCCCGAGCGGCGTCGACGAGAAGCGCATCGTTCTCGCCGAGGACGTCCTCCGATTCCTCACCGGGATCGGGTTGTCGCTCGCCGACGCCGTCACGATCCGGAATCAGATCCTCCTCGACGTCTTCGCATTCGTGCTGGCGATCGATCACACCGCCGATCGACTGCCCACCGACCGGCCGACCGACGATGACACGGTCCGGCTGGACGCACCGGTGCCCGAGGTGTGGCTCGACGCCCACCCCGAACTCGACGCCCCGCTGAGTCGAGCCGCACTCGACCTCGACGTCCGGTCACCCGACGAGATGTTCGATGACCTCGTCGACAACGCCATCGCCGCGATCCGTTGGAGGCTCGACCGGTCAGGCACGTGATCGAGGCTCAGTCGGTCGGCGTCGGCCTCCAAGGAAGATCGCCGCGATCGAGGGACGCCAACAGACTGCGGACGCAGGAGCGCAGTGCCCAGAAACGAGGAGTCGAGATGAGTCTGTTCCGTCGATCCCGATCCAGCTCCCAGCTGTTCGGGGAGGTGACCGAGACCGTGCAGCTGTCGCCGTCGATGATCCGCATCGTGTTGGGCGGCGAGGGGCTCGGCGGATTCGAACCGCAGCCGTTCACCGACAGCTACGTCAACCCGATGTTCGTTCCCATCGGCTCACCCCTCGTTCCGCCGTTCGACCAGAAGTCGGCGACACGACTCGACCGCGAGCATCAACCTCGTCCCCGCCGGTTCACCGTCCGGCGGTGGGATGCCGACCGCGGCGAGCTGACCATCGACTTCGTCGCCCACGGTGACGTCGGATACGCCGGACGCTGGGCGCAGCACGCGGCGCTGGGCGATCGACTCCAGGTGTCACAACCCGGCGGCGGATACCGGCCCGATCCCGGCGTCGACGGGCACCTCCTCGCCGGTGACGAGAGCGCCCTTCCGGCGATCGCGGCCTCTCTCGACGCCATGCCCGACGACGCGCGAGGGCACGTCGTCGCCGTCGTCGACGGAGCCGACCACGAACTCGACCTCGAGCACCCGGCGGGGATCGAGGTGATCTGGCTCCACCGGGTCGGTGCCGACCGACCCGACCAGCTGCTCGTCGACGCGATCGCCGCACTCGATCTCGCCGGCGACTCGCCGCAGTGCTTCGTCCACGGTGAGGCCGGCGAGACCCGTGCCGTCCGCAAGCACCTCAAGAACGACCGTGACCTCGACATCGACGGGTCCTCGATCTCGCCGTACTGGCGCCGGACCTACACCGACGAGGACTGGCGCAAGGTCAAGGCCACGTGGCTCAAGGAGCAAGCACGCGACGACTGACATCGCCTGGGCGAGCTCGCCAGCGTCGGCCGAATCAGCGGTTGTGACGCACGGCATCGAATCGCCGAAGACCAACGCACAGCGCTGCTGCGACACCCACCTCTAGGGTCCCTCACCGCACGAGTGAGGCAGACCATGCGAATCGGAGTGTTGAGCGAACGAGGTGAGCGCGAGCGGCGAGTCGCGCTGTCCCCCGATGGGGCGCGTCGACTCGGCGACTCCGGCCACGTCATCGTCGTCGAGAAAGGCGCCGGGGAGAACGCCGGATTCCGCGACGACGAGTACCTCCACGTGGGAGCGTCGGTGGCGACCCGGGCGGAGGTGATCGAGGCGGCCGGCGCCGTGGTCGGGATCGACGGGCCCGACGAGGCTGCGCTCTCGGAGCCGGAATGGTCGGCCCTCGGCTCCGACCACCTCGTGGTCGCGTTGCACGACCCGCTCGGTCAGCCGGAGCGGGCGACGGCGTTGGCCGCCACCGGGGCGACCACCCTCTCGCTCGAACTGGTCCCCCGGACCACCCGTGCGCAGTCGATGGACGTCCTGTCGTCCATGGCGACCGTCGCCGGGTACGAAGCGGTGCTGCTGGGCGCCAGCCGGATCCCGAAGATGATCCCGATGCTCATGACGGCGGCCGGGACGGTCCCACCCGCCCGGTTCCTGGTGCTCGGCGCGGGCGTGGCCGGCCTCCAGGCCATCGCCAGCGCTCGACGGCTCGGTGCGGTCGTCGAGGCCTACGACATCCGCCCCGCAGCGCAGGAACAGATCCGCTCGCTCGGCGCCCGAGCGGTCGAGCTCGAGCTCGACACCGCCGATTCGGAGGGCGCCGGCGGCTACGCGGCCGAGCAGACCGATGAACAGAACCGGCGCCAGCTCGAACTTCTCGCTCCGTACGTGGCCGAGGCCGACGTGGTCATCACGACCGCGGCGGTCCCCGGTGCGACGAGTCCCGAGCTGGTCACGCCGTCGATGATCGAGGCGATGCGGCCGGGCTCGGTCGTCGTCGACCTCGCAGCGGAGCGGGGCGGCAACACCCGCCTGACCCGGCCCGACGCCGAGGTCGACCACGCCGGCGTGCTGATCCTCGGCCCGACCGATCTCACGTCCCGGGCGCCGACCACAGCGAGCCAGATGTTCTCCACCAACGTCGTCTCGCTGCTCCGCCACCTCGCGCCCGACGGCGAGCTGGCACTCGACCTCGACGACGAGATCATCGCCGGCACCGTCCTGACCCTCGACGGCGACGTACGTCATCCTGCGGTGCGGGAGCGGCTCGGCCTCGCCGACCCGGCCGGAGCGACGTCGGGCGCAGCGCCGTCGCCAGCCGAGTCGACCGTGTCGACATCGATCGAAGGAGAGTCCCCGTGAGCTTCGTCCTCGCCCTCACCCTGTTCGTCCTGGCGGTGTTCCTCGGGGTGGAGCTGATCTCCAAGGTTCCACCGACGCTCCACACGCCGCTCATGTCGGGGTCGAACGCCATCAGCGGGATCACGCTCGTCGGCGCCCTCGCCTCCGCCGGGACCGAGCACTCGACCCTCACGACCGTGCTGGCCACCGTCGCGGTCACCCTCGCGACGATCAACGTCGTCGGCGGGTTTCTGGTGACGCACCGGATGCTCGGCATGTTCTCCCGGAAGCGCTGATGTCCGACGAGTTGATCCAGTTCGGCTACCTCGCCGCCGCCGTCCTCTTCATCCTCGGCATCCGGGGTCTCGCCCGCCCGCGGACCGCCGTTCGCGGCAACCTGCTCGGGTCGCTGGGCATGCTCGTCGCCGTCGTGGTCACGCTCACCGATCAGGACATCATCGGGTACGGCGCGCTCGCTGCGGGGCTGGCGATCGGTGCGATCATCGGCGCCGGACTCGCAACACGGATCCAGATGACCGGCATGCCACAGCTCGTGGCGCTGTTCAACGGCTTCGGTGGTGCGGCGTCGCTGCTCGTCGCCGCCGCCGGATTCGTCGAGGTCCTCGACGAGGTCGAGCCCGATCTCCAGACCTCGAGCGCCACCGGCGCCGCCCTTGCCGTCGGCGGGGTCACGATGACCGGCAGCGTCGTCGCCTTCGCCAAGCTGCAGGAGCTCGTCGGCGGCGGAGCGATGCCGTCGAAGGTGCTCCAGGTCGTCAACGTCGCGCTCGCCGGTGTGGCCGTCGGACTCGGTGTGGGGCTCGCAGCCGACCCCGCTCGATGGTGGATGTGGGCACTCGTCGGGGTGAGTCTCGTGCTGGGCATCACGCTCGTCACGCCGATCGGTGGCGCGGACATGCCCGTGGTGATCGCGCTCCTCAACTCGCTGTCGGGTCTCGCTGCGGCTGCCGCCGGTTTCATCCTCGACAACAGCCTCCTCATCGTCGCCGGCTCACTGGTGGGGGCGAGCGGGTTCATCCTCACCGGCATCATGTGCCGGGCGATGAACCGCACGCTGCTCAACGTGCTCTTCGGATCGATCGAGGCCGGAGGGGCGACCGCCGACGCCGACGAGGTCTACGCCGGGCGGGTCACGTCGTCGAGCGCCGACGACGTCGCACTGCTGCTCGAGACGGCTGACCGCGTCGCCGTGCTCCCCGGCTACGGCATGGCCGTCGCCCAGGCGCAGCACGCCGTGCGCGACCTCACGCGATCTCTGGAGGACCGGAACGTCGAGGTGGTGTTCGGGATCCACCCCGTGGCGGGGCGGATGCCCGGACACATGAACGTGCTGCTCGCCGAGGCCGAGATCCCCTACGAGCAGCTCCTCGAGATGGACACGATCAACCCGACCTTCGACCGCACCGACGTGGTGATCGTGATCGGAGCCAACGACGTGGTCAATCCCGAGGCTCGCGAGAACCCGGAGAGCCCGATCGCCGGCATGCCGATCCTCGACGTCGACAAAGCGCGAACGGTCGTGGTGGTCAAGCGATCGCTGAGTCCGGGTTTCGCCGGGATCCCGAACCCGCTGTTCGCCGCCGACAACACGCTGATGCTCTTCGGCGACGGCCGAGGCGCCGTCGAGGACATGACCAAGGCCCTCGCCGAACTCTGACGGAACGGCGGGATCGTGTCGCCGACATCGTTCGCGTGAGGTCGGGTCGGCCTCGGCTCGATCGGCCGGCGAACCTCTCGAGATCCGACACGGCCCGCCGCGACACGACGGCGACCCGCCGAACCGCACGGGTACGCGCGAGCTATCGGCAGTCGACGGCAACCTCGAGCGCCCGGCAGATCTCTTGCATTCGCAGTCCGCTGAGTGCTCCGATCCGTTCGGTCAACACAGCGATCGACACCGACTCGATCGAGTCGAGGTTGACCGCGCATCGGCGACCGATCGGATCGTCACCCGGCTCGAGAACGACCTCGCTCGGCAGACCCCTGATCGTGGTGGTGCACGGGGCGACGAGCGAACGGCGCAGGCGCGGGATCGCCGCATCGCGCGACATGATCACCACCGGCCTTCGACCGATCTCGGGAGGCTCACACCACCACAGCTCACCTCGGGCCGGCACGACGCTCACGTCGCTGACGCAGCGTCTCGAAACGAAGCGAGATCGCCCCAGTCGTCCTCGCCGTCGATCGGCTGGGCGTCGTACGCGGCCGCGTAGGCGGCATCGATCTCGGCCGACCGGTAGCGATCGAGGAGAGCCGCGAGCGCCGCATCGACCAGTTCAGCGTCAGTGCTTCCGCCGTGAAGCCGACGCGCGTCGTCGAGCAACGAGCGATCGACGGTCGTGCTGAGTCGTGCGCGAGTCATGCCATCATCATGCCACCCCGGTATTACTCGGACGGGTTCCCGCACACATCCGCCGCGACCATCAAGGGGGCCGAACGACCCTTGCCGGTCCGTCCAACCCTGGTTAGGTTCCGGCCCGTATCCATCGACGACGGCTGACACCGCTGCGGACCCGACCACCGCGACAGTTCGGCGTCACCGCACGTGCCACACCTGGAAGGAGTCGGAAGGTTGAGACCTGACGCAGGTCGAGCGAGCACCACGTCGATCACCGACGGGTTCCGGTTGTTGTTCCCCTTCGCCCGTGTCGGCCGTTCGTCCTATCTCGCGTCGGCGATCACGGCGCTGCTCGGCACGCTCTGTCAGCTGGGCCCCTTCTACGCCGTGTACCGGGCGCTGCTCGGCATGGTCGAGGGCACCGCCACCACGTCCGACCTCACCCGCTGGGCCGCCGTCGCCGCGGCCTTCATCGTCGCCCAGCACGGCCTGATGGCGTGGTCGACATGGCTGTCGCACCGGGCTGCGTTCGCCACGCTCGAACAGGTCCGGCTTCGCATCGGCGACCGACTCGGCAAGGTCCCGCTCGGGTTCGTGACCAACCGACGCTCCGGCGAGATCCAGCGCACCGTCAACGACGACGTCGAACGCCTGGAGCTCTTCCTGGCCCACGCCATCCCCGACCTCTTCGCCGCCGCCGGGACGCTGGCCGTCACCACGGTCTGGCTGTTCGCCGTCGACTGGCGGCTGGCGGTGGCGTCGCTGGCGGTGATGGTGATCTGCGCACCGATCATGGCGCTGGGCGCCCGCCTCGGCGCCGACGGCCTCGGTGAGTACCACCGCTCGTTGGGCCGGATGAACGGGTCGATCGTCGAGTTCGTGCGGGCGATGCCGGTGGTCCGCACGTTCAACCGGTCCGACGAGATCTTCGCCGAGACCCGGGACGCCATCGACGACGCCGCCCGCTACCAGGCCCAGTGGGGTCGGGAGTTCCTGCCGGCCTTCTCGGCGTACTACGTCCTGATCGTGTCCAACGTCGTGACGATCGTCCCGGTCGGCTCGTGGCTGTGGCTGACCGATCGATTGAGCACCGCCGATCTGCTCTTCTTCTTCATCGTCGGTCTCGGCTACCTGGTCTCGGTCACCCGCCTGTTCGAGTTCACCTCACAGCTCACCCACCTCACCCTCGCGGCGAATCTGGTCCTCGAGCTCGACGAGGCAACGCCACTGCCCGAGGTCGACGAGCGGGCCGAGCTGGTCTCGTCCCGGATCGCGGTGGACAGCGTCTCGTTCTCCCACGCGCCACTCGGGCCGGGAGCCTCCTCGCGCCAGGTTCTCGACGGGATCTCCTTCGTCGCCGAACCCGGCAGCGTGACCGCGCTGGTCGGCCCGTCGGGGTCGGGCAAGACGACGCTCGCGAAGCTGCTGTGTCGCTTCTGGGACGTCGACGACGGCTCGATCTCGGTCGGCGACGTCGACGTACGTGACATGCCGGCGGCCCAGCTGATGGAACAGATCTCGTTCGTGTTCCAGGAGACGTTCCTCTTCGACGACACCGTGCAGGGCAACATCCGACTCGGGCGACCCGGCGCCACCGGCGCCGAGGTCGAGGCCGCCGCTCGCTCGGCCCAGGCCCACGACTTCATCGAGCGTCTCCCTCGGGGCTACGACACCGGGCTGGGTGAAGGGGGCGCTCGCCTCAGCGGCGGCGAGCGCCAGCGGATCGCCATCGCCCGTGCGTTGCTCAAGGACGCGCCGATCGTGGTGCTCGACGAGGCGACGGCCTACGCCGATCCCGAGAACGAGGCGGCTCTGCAGGACGCTCTGTCGGAGCTGGTCGCCGGCCGGACGCTGATCATGATCGCGCATCGGCTCTCGACGATCGCCGGCGCCGATCAGATCCTGGTGCTCGACGCCGCCGACGGCGGACCCGGCACCATCGTCGAACGGGGCACCCACGGCGACCTGCTCGCCGCGGGCGGGCTCTACGCCAGGTTGTGGGAGGCGTCCGAGCTCACCGCACGGACGTCGCTCGGCGACGCGGTACGAGGCGACGATCGGGAACCGGCATGACCGCCACCGACACCGAGGCCACCGACACCGAAACCAGCGGCACCGACGCTTGCGACGCCGAGGTCCGCGACGCCGAGAGCTTCTACCAGGGACCGATCCGCACCACGTGGCGGATCTTCGGTCCCCGCCGATCCGAGCTGACCCGCGCCATCGTGTTGCGCATGGTCCAGGCGGTCTTCGCCGGCGTCCCGGTGGCGATGGTGGCCTGGATCGTCGAGCAGATCCGACTCGACGAGTTCGACGGCGGCGACGCCTGGCTCGCCACCGTCGTGATCCTCGTGTCCCTCGTCGCGCAGTTCCTGGCGGCGTGGGCCTCCAACAGCTACGCCTGGGTGAGCACCTTCGAGGTGATGGGCGAGGCACGCATCCGGGCGCTCGCCCACGTGCAACGCCTCCCGCTCGGGGTGCTGTCCTCTCGGCGCACGGGCGACGTGAGCGCCGCGTTGACCTCGGACTACGAGACGGTCTCCACCTTCGTGTCGTCCTCGCTGCCCGTGCTGTACGGCGCGATCGGGCTCCCGGTGGCGGTGCTGTTCGGGCTCGTGTTCGTCGACGTGGCCCTCACCCTGGCGGTGGCGATCAGCATCGTCGTGGCCGTGCCGTCGTTCCTGTGGGTCAACGCCCGCTTCGCCGTCTCGGCCCGGGAGCGAGCCGACCTGCTCGCCGTCGCCAACACCCGCGTCGTCGAGTACGTCCGGGGGATCAACGAGGCCCGGGCCTACAACCAGGTCGGCCGCCAGCTGGCGTCGTTCCGCTCCGCCGTCGGCGACGTCCGCCGGATCAACGACGCCACCGCCGTCAAGCTCGTCCCGACGGCCTTCGTGGCCATCGGCATCGTCATGCTCGGCGTGCCGATCTCGATCGCTGTGGTGGGGTACCGCGCGCTCGGAGGTCCGGTCGACGTGGGGACCGGGGTGATCTTCCTCGTGTTCGTCCTCCAGGTGTACGCACCCCTGGTGCAGGTCGGCGTACAGGTCGAGAACCTGCGACTCGGCGACGCCGCCCTCCAACAGATCGGCGAGGTCATGGACCTCGCCCCCCAGGAGCAACCGTCGCAGGTGCGGGCCGAGCCGACCTCGGCGGACGTGGTCTTCGAGGGCGTCACCTTCGGCTACGAGGACGGCACCCCGGTTCTGGCCGACCTCGACATCGCCGCCAGCGCCGGCACGATGACGGCGCTGGTCGGATCCTCGGGCACCGGCAAGACCACCATCCTCAACCTGATCGCCCGCTTCTGGGACCCCGACGAGGGCACGGTCCGCATCGGCGGCGTCGACGTCCGCGACCTCACCGCCGACCAGCTCTTCGACGCCGTCACGGTCGTGTTCCAGGACGTGTACCTCTTCGAGGGCACGATCCGGGACAACATCGCCTTCGGTCGACCCGATGCCAGCAACGCCGAGATCGAGGCGGCCGCCGATGCCGCTCAGGCGCACGAGTTCATCTCGGCGCTCCCCGAGGGCTACGACACGCGGGTCGGCGAGGGTGGGGCCACGCTCTCCGGTGGCGAGCGCCAACGTGTCTCCATCGCCCGCGCCATCGTGAAGGCCGCCCCGCTCGAGCTGCTCGACGAACCGTCGGCGTCGGTCGATCCTCTCAACGAGCGCGCCATCCACCAGGCGCTGACCGCCTTGGTCCGTGAGAAGACCCTGATCGTGGTGGCACACCGCCTGAGCACCATCAGCTCGGCCAACCAGATCATCGTGTTGGCCCGCGACACCGATGGCCCGAGCCGCATCGTCGAGCGGGGAGCGCACGACGAGCTGCTGGCCGCCGGCGGCGTCTACGCCCACCAGTGGAACGAACGCACCCGGGCCGCCGCGTGGCGGGTGGGGACCTGACGACCGTCGGGTCCGGCGTCGGTCAGTCCTCGATCGGCTTGGTGGCCACCAGACACACGGCGCCGAGGTGATCGCGATGCCGGCCGAACGTCGCACGCATCGTGCGAACGCGTCGCCGTGCCGCCGGCGTCCTCAGCACGTTGAACACGATCCTGGCCACGCCTGCGATGCCTTCGTCATCGATCAGACGTCGAGGATCGAGAAGACCCATCGGCACGGTCGAGCGATGCGTGATCTCGAAGCCGGCACCCTCGAGGATCGCAGTCCAGTCGGCGGCGGTCCGTGGTCGGGCGCCGACGTGGATTGCCCGGGTGAGTTCTCCGCGCACCTCGTCCTGCTTCGCGTCGGCAAGGCCGTCGGGGCGCAGGCAGAGCTCGTGGAGTCCGTAGCGGCCGCCCGGGCGCAGCACCCGGAACGCCTCGGCGACCATGCGGGACGTGTGCTCGTGGGATTGCATCGTGAGGTACGCCTCGCCGAGCACGACGTCGGCCGATGCATCGGCCAGGCCCGTGTCGAGGGCCGTCCCCTCGGAGCACGAGTCACGGTCGTCGCGCAGCAGTCGACGGACCGCTGCGACGGCGTCGGGATCGCGCTCGACCGCGGTGTAGCCGGCGGGAGAACGGTCGAGGATCAGCTCGGCCGTCACGCCGAGACCCGGGGCGAGTTCGACGACGGCGTCCCCCGACCCGATCGCCAGCTGGCGCAGGAGCGTGTCGGTCATCTTGCGCCCGCCGGGGCGGAGCACCCGCTTGCCCATCCGGGCGAGGAGCCAGTGGCCGGGCATCTTGTCGGGGTCGAGGTCGGCCCCCGGCGTCGGGACCGGGGCATCGGTGGTGGGAACGGTGGTCGCATCGGAGGTGACGGACATGGTCAACACCTGAGGGTGTCAGAACGGAAGGCGCCAGCGCAGGGAACGGCGAGTGAGACGCCGGAGCACGGCGAGCTCCACGACGAGGACGACGGCGATGAGGGTGAGCGCCCAGGCGAACACGTCGGCGGTCTCGACGTTGGCGCGCGCTCGGGCGACCTCGGCCCCGATCCCGTCGGCAGCAGACAGCAGCTCGGCCATCACGGCGACCCGCAGCGACTGGCCGACCACGACCGACGCAGCGGCGAGCACCGGGGAGGCGATCGCCGGGGCGACGACGTGGCGGAGGGTGCGGACCCGACCGAGCTCGAAGGCCGCCGCCATCTCGAGAAGATCGGCGTCGATGTCGCGGACCGCCTCGGCGACGGCGACCACGATCAGCGGGACGGCGACGAGCACGATGACCAGCCGAGTCGTCGCCGCGCCCGGACCGAGCCACGTGAGCCCGACGACGACGAGCACGATCGGCGGAAGCGCCATGAGCGAGGCCAACGCCGTCTGGCTGGCTGCGCTCGCCCACCGCGACACCCCGTTGAGAGTGCCCCACGCGACGCCGATCCCGAGCGCGATGTCGACGGCGGCCACCGCCCGGACGATCGTCCGGAGCGTCTCGGAGACCAGGACGCCCTCGCGGGCGAGGTCGGCGAACGCCCGGGCTGTCTCGGCCGGCGACGGCAGGATCAGCTCGGGCTGCCCGCGAGCGAACCACGCCCACACGACGACCGCGCCGAGCAGCGTGGCCACCGCCGTCGACCGGTCGCCCGCCTCGCGGCGAGGACCAAAGGGAGCTCGCGTCGGCGCCCCCGAGCCGACAGCGGTGACCGTGGCGCTCATCGAGGATCGGCCAGGTAGAAGTCGGCGTCGGGCAGTCGGCCACCGATGATGTCGGGTGACAGCGGCGCCAGTTCGGTGAAGAACTGCTCGAGCTCGACCCGCGCGTCGGCGGCCGCGACCACCTCGAGGTTGAGGCGTGGGATGACCTGCTCGACCAGCGGCACCGGCACACCCGACGCCTCCGAGAGCGTGGCGACGGTCTCCGGGGCCGCCGCGTTGACCGTGGCGCCCGACTCCTCGCGCGCGTCGAGCACGGCTCCCAGCGCTGCGTCGTCATCGGCGATCGCCGGAGGCACGACGATGCCGGCCTGCGGGATCCGGGG
>ERZ1740058.900-NODE-900-length-17678-cov-5.967599_pt1 | contig 17678 bp, 14 predicted proteins | sample MGYA00581745_ERZ1740058 | MGnify/ENA primary metagenome ERZ1740058 (study PRJEB43018, sample SAMN04849742) | marine metagenome | isolation source: floating plastic debris | place: Pacific Ocean | collected 2008-08-30 | study: EMG produced TPA metagenomics assembly... | reverse complement strand
AATTCATCTCCTTTAGCTGGGAAACTTGTTCTAACGCTTGGTGGGGAATACGTTGGGCGAGCTGAAGACACCTGCTTAGTGGACTGGTGTAGACCATATCCACTGAGGCAGGTAGTTTCTCGAGAACTCTTTGGGATTCTTCCGTAAATGTTGCCGCCAGAGGAATGTCGGATTGACCATAACATATCTCTTTAGAAATAGCCGGAGTAGTATGACGAACTAAATAAATTTCCATAGAAGTACTACGATAATGTAATAAGCCACTTCCACAATTTGCTGAGTAGCCCCTAGGCAATCCCCCGTATAGCCTCCGATTTTTCGCTGAAATAAAATACTTAAGTAAACCTTAACGAGGTACAGTAGGATCGGAATAAGACACCACCCAGGTTGATTGGTCAGCGTCACGATAACCGCAGTAGGGATCAACCCAAACAGCAAGGCCAACGTAACATTGATTTTAGAATAGGCTTTAGCTACCGGTTTTGCTTTGCTCTGCTCATCCTCACGAACGTACTGGTGGGTGAAGATCACAGTAGCTGCCATCAGTCTACTAAGCGTATGTCCATTAACCACTACGAGGATAATGTAAATCCACTCCGGTTGCCCAGCAATCTCTATTAAGAGAGAAACTTTGAGCATAAGCAGCAGGATTAGGCCGACCACCGCATAAGTCCCTACCCTGCTGTCTTTCATGATGCGGAGGATCTGCTCTTTGGTCCATCCTCCGCCAAAACCATCGCATACATCCGCAAATCCATCTTCGTGAAAAGCCCCGGTGAGCCATACGGAGATAATGATGCAAAAAATAGCGGCAAAAAATGGACTAATCAACCAGTGGCCTACTACTAGACCCACTCCCGAAAGGATACCGATGATCCATCCGATAAGCGGAAAATAGCGAATCGATTTGTTAATGTACTCAGGACTGTGATCTACCCAAGATGGACCGGGTATCCTGGTGTAGAACATTACTGCCGTAATAAATATCTTCATCTCTTCTCTCACGGGTCTGTTTTTCCACTCACGCCTGCCGAGTCGAAGCTGGCCATGTCATTCATCATCGTTATCGACATTTGTAGCAAGGGATAGCTCGCGGCGCAACCCGTCCCTTCTCCTAGTCTCATCTTCAGGTCAAGCAATGGATCGGCTTCCAGATACCCCAGTGCTTTGGTATGCCCGCGCTCCTCGGAGCGATGGGTGAAAATGGCGTATTCCTTAATTTGGGGTTGCATCTTATGGGCGACCAAAAAAGCAGTCGTAGAAATAAAACCATCCACTAGAATTAGGCACTGCCTCGATGCAGCTTCTAGCATTCCACCCACCATGTGCGCAATCTCATACCCGCCGAATGTGGCCAGTATGGTATCAGCATCTTCCCGAGAGTCCAGTCCATGAAATTCCTGGGCACTTTGTAAGGTCTTACGTTTTTGATCCAAAAAATCACCCACTGCCCCAGTCCCTTGGCCTACACATTCCACTAGCGGTATATTACAAACCGTACTAATGATCAGTGAAGCTGAGGAAGTATTGCCAATACCCATTTCTCCAAAACCAATCACATTCGTCCCTTTTTCAATAATACTCGAGACTACCTCCGATCCTTTCTGAATAGCAAGGTGACAAGTTTCCAGACTCATAGCTCGCTCCGTTCGGTAATCGGCGGTACCTAAACCCATTTTAGCGTGAATCATTGGAAGCGATGGTTCAAACTGATGATTAACTCCTGAATCGACTACCATTACTTTCATTTTGGCAACGTTGGATAGAACATTAATGGCCGCGCCCCCTTGTAAGAAATTCATCACCATTTGATAGGTAACTTCCTGCGGGTAAGGATTGACAAGACCTGATTGGGCAATGCCGTGATCTCCGGCAAAGACCAACACTACCGGATCTCGCAACGTAGGCGTAAGTGTCCCTTGGATACGGGCGAGCTGAAAAGCCAGATGCTCGAGCTTACCCAAAGAGCCGGGAGGCTTGGTTTTACGGTTCAGCTTATCCCAAATGCGGTGATCAAGCGTAGTGCTCACTGGTTCTATAGGCCAATGAAGTTGGTTAGTCATGATAGAAGTTTCTGTTATTTCAGTTGAAGGGGTAAACCGGATACCATGAATACCGCCTTATCCGCCCTTTTAGCAATGAATTGGTTCATCCAGCCTTGCAATTCCACAAATTTACGGCCCATATGGCTTTCGGCATGCACCCCCATTCCGATTTCATTGGAAATAATGATAAGGGTAGCTTCTTGCTGGAATAATTGCGCTAATTCCTGCTTTCCGTGGTGTAGGCAAGCATCAATGTCTTGTTTTAGGTCTACAAACCAGTTCGTCAGCCACAAAGTAATACAATCTAAGACAACCACCCGCCCTGATACATTTAGTTTGCCAATGAATTTTTCTTCTTCCCAGGTTTCCCAACGTTGGTCTCGCTCATCCTGATGACGCGCTACTCTTTTTTCAAAATCACTGTCCCACTTCCGAGAAGTCGCTAAGTAGATAGGCTGGTCAGACAATCCCAGTGCTAGGTCCATCGCGTAATGACTTTTACCGGATCTTTCCCCTCCGGATATGTAGTAGATCAAAATCGGTTATAAATTAAAGTGACCACATGAAATCACCTATGAGTTAAGAATAATACGATTTAGGGTATTGGAGCAAAAGCGGTGATCGGTACCGAAACAAACTAATGTAGATTAGCCCGGATTTATAGTAGCAAGGACTGCACCAGTTTCCCTTTTCAATGTTAGTAACCAATGCTAACATTACCTCAGCCCCACGCAAATCTAGTGAATATGACAGTAATTCCTACCGGAACCGAAAAGTAGGTGATTAATACTGTTCTACTAAAAACGGGGCGAATAAATAGAATAGCCGTAGAGGATGACTAGCAGTCCCAGAGCAATGATAACGAGGGCAGCGATGATGACGTGACGTTTATTCATGTAGTTGGGTTAGATTTTATTTGTCGACTGTGGTTTGAGCGGTCTCTAAACCATCTAAAAATCCCTGATACATAGATTTTCTCTGAAAATCATGATCATAGAGAAGTGGCCACTGAGGAAAACCGGTATGATTAGTCAGCCAGCTTTCGTTATCTCTAAGTCCCCAAAAAGTAATAGCAAACTTATTTTCTTCGGGTAGCTGATTGTATCTCCGAACAATCTCAGACATTAGCTCTCGCTGAGACTCGGCCAACTCAGGAGTTAAAGTAGTTTGTTTTCCGTTCGAATTAACCTTTATATCTACTTCCGAAAGATGAATCTTTAGTCCACGTTGGGAAATCTCGTCTAATGCTTTCTGGTAGTCGTCTAAGGATAAATCTAGGCCAACGTGCATTTGCATACCGATTCCATCCAAAGGAATTCCCCGAGCTTGAAAATCGTCTACCATCTCCAAAATGGTATTTAACTTCTTCGGATTGGAAGCTATACTGTAGTCGTTATAAAAAAGCAACACATCAGGGTCGGACTGACGGGCGTACTGATGACAACGGGCTACGTAGTCATCACCCAATTTCTGTAGATAGACGGACTCTCTCATGCCATCACCGTTGGAGGCCACTGCTTCGTTTACCACATCCCAGCTCACTACTTTTCCGCGGTAGTGTTTCACTACGGTCTGAATGTAATCGCGAAGTAAGTTTTCTAGTGTCGCAGAATCATACGATTCAATAGTATTTTTCAACCAATCGGGCTGCATCAAATGCCAAACCAGGGTATGGCCGTGTACCTGCTGCTGGCGGGCTTGGGCAAAAGCAACCAGAGAATCACCTTTACTAAAATCGTAGTTTCTTTCGCTAGTCCAGATATACTGCGGCTTCATTACGTTTTCCGCAGTGAGACTACTAAACTCCTGACCTACCACTTTAGCGTACTCCGACTGGGCTATTCGTTTGGGGCTTACGGCTACTCCTACCGGAAAAGAGGCTTGCTCCCGCAGCGTAATTTTCTCAGTGTGCAACTGGTTACCAATAACCACAACAGCCATTAGTCCCAGACTGGAGAAGAAAGAGAAGAATCTCATGAATACATAGGTTTACGTTGTATTGATGGTTTTTTCATAGAAGGCTAATCAACATCGCCATCCAATTCAACCATGCCTTTTAATGAAATTGGAACGTCAGTAGTTTACATTTATTTTTTTGAATTTTAGCTTAGATAATAATACAACTGTTATTTGATTTATGGCTTTGGTTAGGTTATTAGTGAAATATAGTACTATTTTTAAAGGAAATTATCACTAATACTTACCCAATTCTATGCTTCGCCGCGATTTTCTGACCCAGACCGCTCAACTGGGTGCAATTTCTTTAATCCCATCTATTCCGTCTGTACCTTTTTTTCTCCCATCGCAGGATATTCCAGTGCGAACCATCACCCAGGATCCCAAAGCCCATTGGTTTGGCTACTACGATAAGTGGCAGTTCGACCCATCGGGGCGCTACGTGCTGGGTATGGAGGTTGACGTTCCCCACCGTTCACCTTCCGAAAATGACATTTTAAAAATCGGTATGGTAGATTTAGAGAATGCCGACCCCGAAGGTCAGCCCCAATGGATGGAGTTAGGCGAAAGTAATTCCTGGGGCTGGCAACAGGGCTGTATGCTCCAATGGATTCCCAGTTCAAATGATGAGATCATTTGGAACGATCAGCAGGACGGGCAATTCATCAGTCGAGTAATGAATATTCGTACTTCAGAAGAGAAAATCCTACCTAAGCCTATCTACGCGTTGAGTCCGGATGGGAGCTATGCCATAGGTACTGAGTTTAATCGGATACAGAATATGCGTCCTGGTTACGGTTATCCGGGAATTCCCGATCCCTACGCGGAAGTAAAGGCGCCTGATGATATTGGTCTCTATCGGATGGACACGAAAACCGGAAAAAATGAGCTAATTTTCTCACTGGCTGATGCCGCGGCTATTCCGTACCGAGGAAAATCACTGGAAGATAAATGGCATTATTTTAACCATCTGCTGGTAAGTCCGGATAGTAAGCGACTGATCTTTTTGCACCGCTGGCGAGATGCGCCGGCCAATGCTCCTAAAGCTTCTAGTGGCGGCTTCACCACCCGCATGTTCACGATCAATGCTGACGGAACGGACCCCTATGTGCTCGACCCATCTGGTTTTACCTCTCATTTTATCTGGCGCGACCCGGAGCACATCTGCGCCTGGACTAAACCCGAGGGCAAAAAAGCAGCGTTCTATCTATTTAAAGATCAGACCGATCAGTTGGAGATCGTGGGCGACGGAAAGATGACGGTAAACGGTCATAATACCTACGTACCCAACACCGATGGAGAGTGGATTTTGAACGATACCTATCCTTCTAATGATCGAGAGCGGTTACAGACGTTGTATCTTTATCATGTACCTACCGACCGTAAAGTGGTGCTGGGACAGTTCCATGAGCCGCCCGAATTTAAAGGTGAGTGGCGTTGCGATCTGCATCCGCGATGCAATCAGCAGGGTACGCAGGTAGTATTCGACTCTACCCACCAAAATGGCCAGAGGCAAATGTATCTAGTAGATATTCAGGGTATCATCGAAAATTCTTAACCAGTTATTCTCCGATGCGCCGACGAACATTTATCAAAGCTACCGCTGCCAGTACAGTATTAGCCACCACCGGACTGCCCGCCTGCAAAACCTCCCAGAAAGTACCAGAAATAACAGCTAGTACTATTCCGATGTGGAAAGGGTTTAATTTGCTGGAAAAATTTAGCGGTCAAACCAACGAACCCTTTCGGGAGAGTGATTTCGCGATGATGGCCGACTGGGGTTTTAACTTTGCCCGCCTCCCGATGTCGTATTGGACCTGGGGCGACGTGAACGACTGGAGCAAGATCGATGAAGCTACGCTCAAACACATTGATCAGGCTATTGCCTACGGACAAAAATACGGAGTACACGTCAACCTGAATTTTCACCGGGCACCTGGTTACTGCATTAACCGAGGTGAATTGGAACCTTACCAGCTTTTTGAAGACGAAGAGGCCCAAGACGCTACCCGCTTCCATTGGCGTACTTTTGCTAAGCGCTACAAAGGTATTCCGAACTATGAGCTGAGTTTTGATTTGCTTAATGAGCCGCCTAATATTTCTGAGGAGCAACATAATCCGGTGATGCTGTCGGTGATTGAAGCCATTCGAGATGCAGACCCTGACCGGCTGATTGTGGCAGATGGTATTGCCGTTGGTCGAAAGCCGATTGTTGGTTTCGCGGATAAGGGCCTAGTACAAAGCACTCGAGGGTACGACCCTATGCGAGTGAGCCACCATAGAGCCTCTTGGATACCGGGAAGCGACACCTGGTCAGTACCCGATTGGCCACTGACTACCGATGAAGGCACCGTAGATCAGGTCGTACTTCGGAAGCGATTGATTGAACCCTGGCAAGCGGTGGTTGATCAGGGAGTGAAAGTACATGTGGGGGAATGGGGGGCTTACAACCAAACTCCGCATGATGTGGCTCTGGCCTGGATGGAAGACCTGCTTCAACTCTGGCAAGAAGCGGGATGGGGCTGGGCCTTATGGAATCTGCGGGGTTCTTTTGGAGTACTGGATAGTGAGCGTTCAGATGTTGAATATGAAGAATATCAGGGCCACAAACTCGATCGTAAGATGCTTACGCTGTTGCAGAATTACCTTGCTTAATAGTTGAAGGGTGAATTTTAGTAGGCTTTAGTCCTAAAGAAGACGAAAGTTTAGCCAAAAAAACCTTAAACTAACTTTTGTCGATCATTTAATATTTTTTCAAACTATGCTGAAACACATTCATATGCCTTATCTGGTGCGAGCACTCTGCGGTGCTACCATTGGTTTTTTAATCGCCTTGTATGTGGTCAATACCTATTTCGGAGGTAGCCTTAACTTCATTGTTTGGACTAGTATTGTACTAGGAGCTGCTGCTGGCATTTACCTGTTCCGTCGCTAGGTTAAGAGCAATTTTCACTTTGTACTACGTTTAATTGAGTATAACTACTGGCTTTGTTGGCGGTGATATTAGTTTGATGAGTTTAAAATCAAATTGAGCTGACTAACACTTTGTTAAGGAATTGCTAAATACATTTAAACGAAGTATGCGAAAATGGAACGTTTTTTAAAAAATTGATAAACTTATAGCTTTTAAAAACTTTATCTTGTGAAATTGATTGAATTGATTAATTTTGGATGATAGTATTACTATCTGACATACGAATACAACTGACAGGCTTTTTTTATTTTTTGAGAAAACACCATACCTCTCAACTGCTCATCTGATTGCACATTTTACCTATTAGAGAATTTTACCTGATAAACTGAAGACAATCATCACTTTTTTATTTATCTAAACCCAAATTTGTATGAGAATTTCTACTGCGAGAGTAGTGGTTACAGTTTTACTGTTTGGCCTACCTACTCTTGTCGCAATTGCCCAGTCCCGCACAGTCACCGGTACCGTGACCGCCGAAGGTGAGGGAGAATTACCCGGTGTAAACATTTTGGTCAAAGGTACTACGCAAGGTACCGTCACTGACATTGAAGGAAATTATCGAATCACTGTATCCAATGACGAGGCGATTTTAGTTTTTTCCGCCGTAGGTTACGCTAGTGAAGAAGTAACTGTAGGTAATCAGTCAACTCTTGACATGGTATTGTTGCCCGATATTAAATCACTTTCTGAAGTGGTAGTGGTGGGTTATGGTACCCAAGAAAGACGTGACCTCACCGGAGCAGTTTCCTCGGTAGATGCCAGTGATTTTGAGAACATGGCCATTAACTCGGTAGAGCAGGGTCTTCAGGGTCGGGTAGCCGGAGTGAACGTCGTGCAACAGTCTGGGCAGCCTGGCGCCGCTATGCAGGTGCAGATACGAGGGGTTGGCTCTATTGGTAACTCTGAACCACTTTACGTTATTGACGGAATACCCGTCGTTAATGATAATGGAGCAACTGGAGAAGCAAAATTTAACGCTCTCAACAGTATTAACCCTAGCGATATTGAGTCAATTGAGATCTTAAAAGATGCTTCGGCGGCGGCTATCTACGGTGCTCGGGCGGCTAACGGAGTAGTACTAATTACTACCAAGCGAGGTAAGGCCGGAGAGGCAAAGATTCATTTAGATGCCTATGCCGGTATACAAGAGGCTTGGCGCCTGCTAGAGCTTACAGATATTAATGGAGACAAAGAGCTTTCGGATGAGTTAACCGATAACGCTGGCTTACCCCGAGTAGTTGCACTACAAAGGCCGGAAGAGTTAGTAAATCTTACTGACTGGCAGGAAGAAATGTTTGATACAGCTCCGATTAATAATGTCAACCTTAGTGTATCTGGAGGAAATGAAGGGGCCCTGTTCAGCGTATCTGCTAACTACATGAACCAGGAGGGAATCTTACGGAATACTGATTTTGAACGATTGAGCTTACGGGTGAATACCGACTTCAAGAAGGGGCGTTTCAAATTTGGTCAAACAATGGCCTTTAGCCGTACTGTAGCTAATGATTTTACCGCGAACTTTTTTCAAATTATCCATTTTCCTCCCAATCGTCCAATATTTGATGAGAACAATGTGGGGGGGTATGCTGGAAACCGAATCATTGATGAACAGGATGCAAATAATCCAGTGGGGCAAGCTGATCTCTTCACAGATCGTACAACTCGCTTTAGAGTGATCGGTAATATTTATGGCGAATACGAAATTATGGAAGGGTTAACCTACCGGCTTAATTTGGGAGGTGACTTTATTTATGGTAACCGCTATCAGTTTAATGAGCCCTTCCAGTTTGGCGACCGGAGAACCGAGCTGTTTGCCTCAATCAATGAGCGAAATGCGTTCTCGGTCTCTCCATTGATTGAAAACACGCTAAACTACAGTAAAACATTTGGTAACCACCAGTTAGGAGTATTGGTTGGTTATACTCGACAGTCTTATTCAGAAAGGTCAGCCCAATCCCAAGGACGAAACACAGTAAACACGATAAGTGTACTGAACGGGGTCAATGAGGTACCTGCTGTTAGTGGTGGCCTTCAGGAATTCGCACTAGTATCTTATCTCGGACGTTTGACCTACAGCTTTGCTGATCGTTATCTACTGACGGCTAATATTCGTCGCGATGGTTCTTCTCGCTTCTCTCCCGGTAATAAATTCGGTGTTTTCCCTTCGGCCTCAGTAGGCTGGCGAATTAGTGAAGAGGGCTTTATGGATGCTGTAGATGTAGTTAGTGACCTGAAGTTGCGCGGGAGCTGGGGACAAACTGGTTTTCAGGAGATTGGTAACTACGGTTTCCAGGCTGAGCTAAGAAATACATTGAACTATCTTATCGGTGGAGAACTGGTAACGGGGGTAGCTCAGCGAGATTTAGCGGCTAATACCCTAGTATGGGAAACATCTACCCAAACTAATTTTGGTCTGGATATTGGCTTGTTCAATAATCAGGTCTTGATTAACGCCGACTATTTCATCAAAGAAACTGAGGATATTTTGATTCCGGTTCCTCCCACTCCAAGTACTGGAGTACGAGGCGGAAATAATTCGCCTACACTTAATGTAGGTTCAGTGCGAAATGAAGGTCTTGAGCTAGCGTTGACGTACCGTAAATCAGTGGGTGATCTTCAGTATAGCGTCACCGGAAACTTCGCCACTTTAGAAAATGAGTTTGTTTCGCTCGGTGGGGGGCAGCCCATTACTAGCGGTAACGTGAACGTAACAAGGGTAACCCGTATCGATGAAGGACTACCAATTGGTTCATTCTTTGGTTTCCGTACGGATGGTATTTTCCAAACGCAAGAAGAAGTGGAGGCACACGCTGATCAGCCAAACGCTGAGCCTGGTGATATACGATTCAAAGATCTGAATGGCGACAATGTAATTAACTCGGATGACCGGGAATATATTGGTGATCCGATTCCGGATATTACCTATGGATTAAGTCTGAGTGCTTCTTATAAAGGATTTGATCTAAACATGTTCATGCAAGGAGTAGCAGGGGTAGAACTTTACTATGGCTACCGTTACTTCGCTGAAGGTATGCTTCGTCCCTTCAACTTTGAGCAGCGTACGCTAAACCGTTGGACTGGCCCTGGTACTAGTAATGAAATTCCGCGAGCTATCGGTGGTGATCCAGCCAATAATACTCGTGAATCAGATCGATTTATTGGCGATGGTTCCTTCCTACGGATGAGAAACTTGACGTTAGGCTACACTGTGCCGTTTCAAGCACTTGAGAATTTTGGAAACGGTTTCTTGTCTAATGTCCGAATCTACGCTACAGCGCAAAACTTGTTTACCATAACTAATTACAAAGGTAATGACCCTGAGATTGCATCGCAAAATCAGCAACCTGAACAAGCGAGCCGGGGTCGGGGTATTGATAATGGGCAATTTCCTCAGGCTCGAACCTATATGTTAGGAGCTCAAATCACCTTTTAGTACTAAGTAGAAATGATAAGACAAATGAAAAAGCATCGTATATATATTAAATTTTCAGTAGTGTTGCTGATGGCCAATCTGTTGATTGTATTCTCATGCCAGCGTGACGAAGAATTATTAGAAATTGATAATCCTAATAATCCTACTCCCGATACTTTCTTTCAGAATGAAAGTGATGCCTTACTAGGGTTGAACGCAGTATATGCTGCCTGGCAATCCCGGAACCTAGCGCAGCGGTTTTATTTTTTCGGAAACGATATGCCTTCTGATGAAAGTATCGGTACTAACAATCTGCAAGCGGTTTTAGCCCAAATGCTTAACTACACCTGGGACGCTAACAATGGGGTAATCAGTGGAATGTGGGGTGATTATTATACTGGAATAGGCCGGGCGAACCGGGTTATTCAACAAGTACCCGAAATAGAAATGGATGAAGCTCTTCGCACCCGGATTGTGGCCGAAGCCCGCTTCCTCCGAGCTACCTTCTACTTTGACTTGGTAAATAAGTGGGGTGATGTGCCGTTGATTACCGACCCGCCAGAAGCTTCTATTGAAGAACCTCGTTCGCCAGCCGCTGATGTTTACGCTCTAGTAATTGAAGATCTCCAGTTTGCCAAAGCTAATTTACCTACTCGAGATGAGTACAGTTCTAGTGACATAGGTAGAGCTACTAGCGGAGCTGCTACTGGCTACTTGGGGAAAGTATATTTGTATCGTGAACAGTGGGCAGAAGCTGAAGCGCAATTTGTGGAGATTATTGACGGTCAACATGGTAGTTATGGTTTAGTAGATAACTTTCGTTGGAATGGTATTGGTGAAGAGCAAGAACCTGCCGCCGAGAATAGTAGGGAATCACTATATGAGATTCAATTTCAAGCTGCTTTAGGTGGTAATTGGAACCAAGATAATCCCGGAGGTGGTGAACACACTTTCCGTGCGGTAGAGTATGCTTTTGCGAGCTTTAATAATGTTCGTCCTAAGCAGTCTTTTGCTGATCGCTTTGAACTAGGGGACCCACGCTATGAGCAGACTTTCTACGACGACGGCGTGGCTTTTTTCCAAGGTACTTACACCCGAGAGCAATTTGGTGGTCTCATTGCCTGGCGTAAATATCAGAATTACGACATTCGAAGCGATGGTCGGCAAGACTCAGGGATTAACTTTCGTTTGATGCGCTACGCTGACGTGTTGCTGATGGCTGCCGAAGCAAAGTTGAATAACAACAAGCCAATTTCTGAAGTACTGGGATTGGTAAATCAGGTACGCCAACGGGCAATTGCTCAGAAGACAAACCCAAATATAGAGTTGTATATGTCCCGTACGCTGGATAATGTACTAGAATTATACCCTACGGCGGCCTATCCGGCAGATACACGTGATCAAGTGATGACAATCATCATGCACGAACGTGAGGTTGAGCTAGCTGGAGAGCAGCATCGCTACAATGATTTACGACGTTGGGGATTGGATGATGATGCCGCTCTTGCAGATAATAAGCCTTATGACGAACGCTTTCGTTTATGGCCAATCCCACTACAAGAGCTGGAAACAAACCCTAATATCAATCAGGCCGATCAAAATCCTGGATATTAATTATTTGTCAGCCCAGCATGGTTGGGCTGATAACTTTTTTCAACCCCATTTCAAATTTTTATACTAAACGAATGATACGAACATATTCGAAAATAAGTAGTGCACTACTATTTCTACTAGTAATCTTTACCGCTTGCCAAGAAGACGTTGAGGTACGCGATAAGAACGGCTCAGGCGTAATAACGGTAATGAATTCTATGGAAAGCGAAGGTAAGTTTTCCACATTTTATGATGCGATTGGTGCTAATGGATTACGAGTTTCTGATACCTATAATGGCAGTGGCCCCTCGTATGAATACACGATTTTTGCCCCAACCAATACCGCTTTTGAAAGCTTTTTGGCTCAGTATGACACTTATGAAGCCTTAGGTGATATTCCTGATAATTTGCTTCAAAGTTTAGTTGAATACCATATTGTAGCAGGTAGCTTGAGCGCATCTGCTCTTGACGGAACCACCCAGACCACGGTGCAAGGAGGAGAAATTAATGTGAATGGCACTGCAGTAGCGGGGGCAAACAATACTGTGAACGTAGCACTGGCCGATCGAGAAGCCCGCAACGGTTTTTTACATGAGCTAGATGCAGTGCTAATTCCCCCTACTTTTCCGACGCAAACTATTTTGGGTATTGCCGCTGGTGGGGACGATTTTACGAGTTTAGTGGCCGCAGTAAGCCGCTTTCCGGATTTGGTAGATGCAATTGATGGTGGTAGTGGTGCATTCACTGTTATGGCCCCTACTAATGCCGCGTTTACTGCTTTTCTTGCTAGTCAAGGATTTGCTTCGCTAGATGATGTGCCTGACCCGTTATTACGAACAATAGTGTAATACCACGTTATTCCGGTAGTCGTTGGCTCAGATTATATTTTTGTGTCGCAAACTACTTTAAGCGGTTAAGTATTAGACTTACCCGACGATACCGATATCATCGCAGCTGCTGATGTAGCCGCTACTAACGGACTAGTACATGTAATCAGCGAAGTGCTGGTTCCCCCTAGTTTAAGTTCTGTGGCCGGAGTAGTTCTAACTGATCCTAACTTTAGTACGTTAGCTGCTGCTTTAGTAGACAAGAATTTAATTACTCCATTAAGTGTTGGGGCACGTACTCTATTTGCCCCTAACAATGCAGCCTTTGCGGCGGCTGGTATTACTGATCCAACGGCGGTCAGTGATGCTATTTTAACGTATCATGTTTTAGGCGATTCGGTACCATCAACAGCTATTATGGCTGGGTTTGCCCTAACCTTGAACGGCGCATCGGTGGTGCTAGATACTGATGGTGGCGTTACTGTAAATGATGTGGCCGTAGTAATGGCAGATATTTCAGGTAATAATGGATATATTCACGAGATTGGGGGTATCCTTACTCCTCCTGAAAGTAATATTGTAGAGTTAGCATTAGCTACCCCTGAGCTATCTACTTTAGTAGCCGCTTTACAAAAAACTGGATTGGATACTGTACTAGTTGAGGGTGGCCCTTATACTGTATTTGCCCCCACTAATGCAGCATTTGCTGCCGCAGGGGTTGATGTTGATGCAACTGCCGGGGAGCTTTTACGGCCAATACTTCTTTACCACGTTCTGGGTGGCCGGGTACTTTCTAGCGATTTACCTAATGGTGAGGTAGAAATGTTATCAGGGGAAACGATAAACGTAAACAATGCCGTATTTACCGTGTCTACTGGAAGTGGCCAATCAGTAGATTTGACGATGAACAGTACACTCAATGTCCAGGCTACAGATGGAATAGTACATATTATAGATTCGGTGCTGTTACCGTAAAGACTAGCATTAAGACATAATAGAAGCCGTTTCGGGAATTTCCGGAGCGGTTTTCTTTTTTAACTCATAGCGGATTGATGTCTGGTCTTTCTGAAAGAAAAATACCATCGTATCGACTACCCATGTAAGCACCCCAAGAAACTTGGTCAGGTATGTATATTTGTTTTTCTAAGCGGTGGACGTTTAGTTGGGCGGGGTGATCACTATCATTATTTCTAACTCGGGTGACGCAGTAGATTATATCTACCCAACCATCATCATCAGCGTCGCCAACCCAGGGAGTAGAAGAAAAGTTAATGCCTTCCTGAGGGTTATGAAAGCGAAACACTTCTTTTTGATGAAAATCAAAAACTACTAAGCGGTTTAAAGGGACTTTAGATTCAAATTTTTCTTCTACGTAATTCGTGCTCATCAGCACATCGTCGTAACCATCTTTGTTGATATCTATTACTACTGGAGAGGCGTATTGGAAGCGACCTAAAGTATCTTCGTAAAGAATATTACCATTGCGCCCGTCTATCATAAACTGAATAGGATCGCGTAAAGTAGGCCACTGACCTTTTCCGTAATTAGCAAAAAAATCCGGAATATCATCTTCTGTAAAGTAGCCTACTGCGGGAGTAGTGTAGGCTTCAGCATTAGGAATAACTCTTTCCCAAAGTGGTAAGTTGGTCTTACCATCAAGTGCCAACATTCGTCCGTCAACGGAACTAACGACAATATCTAGGTTTCCATCCAGGGTTATATCTACTAAAACGGGTGGGGCAATAAATCCTTTATCCGAACCAGAGACTAGAAGTACAGATTGACTCAAATCCTCATTCATAATGTCGGCCAGTGATGTTCGGTACAGCCCACCACCAATCGTTTCGCCGCCCGTACCAAAGATTACGTCTAGAGCACCGTTGTTGTCTAGGTCAGCTATCACCGCTGATAAATAGGTTTCCTTGCTGTCGGGAACTTCAGCTTTAGCTAGTAGTTTTCCACTGTAGCTACTGACCACCATCAAAAGGCCGGGAGGACGATTAGGGTCATTAGGTTCGGCCAGATAATCTCCTCCGTTAGCTACTAACAAATCTTCAATACCATCTTGATCCTGGTCAGGAATACGCTGCGGATTGTAAAAATTGTAAAGACCAGCGGTTGTTCCCGGATCGAGTGAATCACCTGCTTGATAAAACTCCCACAAAATTTCCCCACTTTCACCATTAATAGCCATAAGTTCGGCACTTCGCCCGCCAATAAAAATATCATCAATACCATCTTGGGTAACATCCAGTAGCATTGCAGAGCCAACAATCTGATCTCGAGCTGCTACCTGCCACAGAAGTTTACCGTCTTGACCATCCAAGGCAATCACCGCCGTATCAGTAGGGTGAAGTTCTCGTTGTCCGGTACCTAGCACAATATCCAGTACGCCATCATCCGTCAGATCAGTAAGACGAACGGAAGAAGTAGTTCCGATACTAGGTAATTGGGTATTCCACAGCGTAATATCCGGTGAGCGATAGTATTGAATAGCTCCCACTATCAAGACAATTATGGCAATAGCTCCGCCTATAAGAATCCACTTTTTCATGGTAATGATGTAGTATGTTGATGAGTGGAATGCAATTGCTTAAAGTCTAATTTATTCAACCTAAGCTGATGAGTGTTTTCCTCTCCCTCAGTAATCTGGTAAAACGTATTCACCGAAAGATTAGTGAAAGTCTGCTGTTCAGAATTAGGCCAATGAATAGTAACTTCTTTAAGATTATCGGCGTTTCCTAACCCAACTTCTATACGTAAAGTAGATGCCCCGAAGCTCCCCCCCGAAGTAACTTCTCGGTAAATCTTTCGGTCAACTCCATGTTCTTCAACGGTCAGTGTTACCTTGGTTCCGATAGCTGACCGATTAGACTGCGTACCTATTAACTGTAAGGTCACCCACCTATGTTCCTCTTGATAAGGGTTTTCAAAGAAAGCGTTCTGAAAAACATCGCCTTCGTAAGCTCCTCCCATCGACATCAGTATATCCTGATCGCCATCATTATCAATATCAGAGAAAGCAACTGCGTGGCCTTTCTGCAAGTGCCCCATTCCGGTAGCCGTGGTTACATCCTGAAAATACTCGCCTTGAGCGTTTCGAAACACTCGATTAGGCATAACAGACCCAAGCATAGGGTCACCGGTGCCTAAGTACATATCCAACCAGCCATCGTTATCCAGATCGCCGTAGTTGGCTCCCATGGCGTACAGAATTCGATCCAGATTAGTTTCTTCCGAAACATTGCTAAATGTGCCGTTTTGGTTATTCCGAAACAGTAATCCGGTTTGCGCATCATGGGATAGTCCCAGGTATTCAGCCGTAATGTCGGTGGTAATTACTCCGCCGTTACCCGGCCAGTAGCCCGCCGCAAAAATATCTAGCCATCCATCCTGATCGTAGTCCCAAAACCAAGTAGCAAACGTAGGGTTGAGACCACTCAGCTTAGCTTGCTGAGTAACATCTGAAAAGGAAAGCTTACCTGATTCATCCAGGCCGTTATTGTGAAACAGGTAGTTGGATTGTTGCTCGCTCCCCCCCGTGGTAGAAACGTATAAATCGGGCCAACCATCGTTGTTAAAGTCTCCCGAGGTAACGCCTTTCACTACGTTAGAAAGAATCTGAAAACTCTCTTTGCTTACGCTTACTCCCGCTCCCAAAGCTACTTCGCGAAAAGTGCCATCCTGATTGCTAAGGTATAATTCACAAGGATGAAAAGATTGCGAACCGATTGTCTCGTTACCAATGAAGACATCTAGCCAGCCATCGCGGTTAAAATCATTCCAGGTAGCCGTTTGCGTAGGATGAAATGATAAAATATTTGCAGCGATGGTCACGTCGGTAAAAGTACCATCGCCGTTATTTTTTAGCAGTGAATTAGGATGTTGACCATATTCTTGGAGCCAGGCACCCCGCAGAACTAATACATCCAACCAACCATCATTGTTATAGTCGGCTTGAACCAGGTTTAATCCTCCGAAAAGACCAGTCAAATTAGCCTCTTCTGTTTGTTCGTTGAAAGAGCCGTCAGCATTATTCACGAAAAAACGTATCGGAGCATCTTGTCCCCACTCCGAGATCAAAATATCCAAGTAACCATCATTGGTAAAATCATCTACTACTAGTCCCCCCGAACGCCCCCGGAAGTCGAAGCCAATTCGATGTGCAATATCGGGAAACTCTTTCATAAGGTACACCGCCTGAAAAGCCGAATCGGGAGTCAACCATTCGGATGGAACCCCATCGGGATGTTCACCTAGCGTCATGTAGGCAACATTCAGCAGCCAGCGGGCACTCAGGTTATTCGGTTGTTGCCGAAGTATCTCTTCGTACTCCTCAATGGCTAGTCGGGACCCCTGAGGCAATTGATGAAACCCAGCTGCTTGAATAGGGAAGAGGCAGGAAGCTGCGGTATGATTAAGTATGCAATTTTCCTGCTCGCCCAGGCGAAGATAGCTTAGTGCTAAATACGAAGCGAGTTTATCTAGTTCGGGCGCGGTAAGCAGACCGGCCAACTTTCCTTCTTCTTTTAGTTTTGTCAGCCTCTTTAGTTCCTCAGCAGTTAGTTCCGAGTCACCCCGTCGGAGTAAATCCAGTGCTCGATAATACTGATAAGCATAGTTATCGGGCTCTTTAAGAAGAAGACTGTCGTAATACTGAATTCGGCTATCGTTAGCGTACATATTTTCGGAATTATCAACTAAGGCTTGGGTTTCCTGGAGCAGATGAAGCATAGTATTGTGGCTGCGATCTTCCAACGAAGAATTGCAACTTACGGCTACTTGCATTAGGCATATAAGCCAGTACATTTTTACTTACGATAAAAGAAATCGGGACATACCAAATGGCCTTTCAATAGCGAGCTAATTTA
>ERZ1740058.898-NODE-898-length-17711-cov-8.570514_pt1 | contig 17711 bp, 17 predicted proteins | sample MGYA00581745_ERZ1740058 | MGnify/ENA primary metagenome ERZ1740058 (study PRJEB43018, sample SAMN04849742) | marine metagenome | isolation source: floating plastic debris | place: Pacific Ocean | collected 2008-08-30 | study: EMG produced TPA metagenomics assembly... | reverse complement strand
GTCTGCGGCGCCTTCTCAACCGGGGATATCTTTAATCTATACGTCTGGTTCGAGGTGTTTTTGCTGTCATCGTTCGGGCTGATCGTGATGGGCTCGACTGCGATACAGCTCGATGGCGGCGTTAAATACGGTCTGCTCAACCTTGTGGCGACGACGGTTTTCTTGATCGCCGTTGGTTTGCTGTACGGTCTCACCGGTACGCTCAACATGGCCGACATTGGCCAAGTTCTGGCCGCCCAGCCCTCAGGACCATTGCTGACACTGTGCGCGCTGTTCGTCCTCGCCTTTGCCATGAAGGCGGCGGTTTTTCCGCTGCACTTTTGGCTGCCGGCCTCCTACCACACACCCGCCGTCATCGTATCGGCACTGTTTGCCGGGCTTTTGACCAAAGTCGGCATCTATTCGTTGATGCGCGTGGTGGTGATGCTCTTTGGTGCAGAGTTCGTCCACTTTTCTGCGCTCCTCATTGTTCTTGGGACGGCAACTGGGGTGGTCGGAGCGCTCGGGGCGCTGGCCCAATCGGACTTGCGGCGGATGACGGCCTTCCTTGTGGTGTCGGGGATCGGCGCCATGATTGTCGGGATCGGGTTTGGCACAGTGGCGGGGCTCACCGGCGCCATCGTCTATGCGGTGCACTCCATTATCGCCATGACGGCGCTGTTTGTGCTGGTCGGCACGATGGAAAGCGCAACAGGAGTGCGCACGCTGAACGATGGTGGCGGGCTTTATACAGCCTTTCCGCTGGCTGCTGCGCTCGGGCTTGGCGTCATCCTGGCCGTGGCGGGGCTGCCGCCGTTTTCCGGCTTCTGGCCGAAATTCTTGCTGCTGGATGCTGCCTTTCAGCGGGGCGATGGGTTGGCCATTCTGGGCGCTGTCGGTGTCCTTCTGACCGCCGTTCTCACAACGATTGTGCTAGGCCGCGCCTGGGTGCTTACGGTGTTAAGGCCGGCTGGCGACGTTACGCCGCCGGCCGAGACATCCGGCGATGAGATGAGCGGCAAGATGGGCACCTTGGCGCTTTTGGTGATGCTATTGTTGGGCCTTGGGCTGTTTCCGTCGTTGGTTATCCCCGCCGCAGAGGTGGGGGCGGAGGGGCTGTTAGACCCAGCGCTATACACCCAGCGCGTCTTGAGCGTTGAGTAATGACACCGGCGAGGTTTCATCGATGACGGTCATCATTATCAACATGCTGCTCGCCATGGCTTGGGCGCTGGTGACGGGATCTTTCACGGTCATCAATCTGATTTTCGGGTTTGTGATCAGCGGCTTGCTGCTGACCCTCATCCGCGAGCAGATAGGCTCCGTTCACCACTTCCGCCGGGTGAGGGCTGTGGCTGTGCTGGCGTTCACCTTCGTTTGGGAGCTCATCAAGTCGAGCGTGAGCGTGGCGATTATCGTGCTCTCGCCGTGGCGAAAGCTTCGCCCGGCGATCATTGCATTCCCGCTCGATGTTCAACGCGATTCAGAGATCACGTTGCTCGCCAACCTGATCACGCTGACACCGGGGACCTTGTCCATGGACGTGTCGCCAGATCGCAAAACGTTGTTCATTCACGCCATCGATGCCACCGATACCGACGAGATTATCGCCGACATCAAGTCGAGTTTTGAGCGGAAGATCGAAAGGATATTCCAGCAATGACCGGCGAGATGTTCCTGAATGGATGCTTGATTGTCTCCATCTCCGTTCTCTTGATCGCCATGGCGGTGATCATTGTGCGCATTGTCCGCGGACCAACACTTCCTGACCGAATTCTTGGTCTCGACACATTGGTCACGGTGTCGATCGGTGTGATCGCTGTGTTTGGGATCATCACCGGCTTTCCGATCTACGTCGATATTGCCATCGCACTTGGCTTAGTGGGGTTTTTGTCGACGATTGCACTCGCGAATTTTCTGCTGCGCTGTGGCGACGACACACTCACGCGGCGTGACCACAATGCGCCGGCGAGGAGGCAAGACAATGCATGATCTGCTGCCATACATCGTTGGCCTGATGTGCTTGTTCGGGAGTTTCTTCGTTCTGGTTGCTGCGATTGGTGTTCTGCGCCTCAACGATCTTTACATGCGCATGCATGCGGCCAGTAAAGCGGGGACGTTGGGATCGGGAGTGCTCCTCCTCGCAATTGCGGTATTTGTTCAGGACGCGAGCGTTGTTTGGCGGGCTTTGGCCGGGGTGCTGTTCTTTTTGCTGACTGCGCCTATCTCAGCTCATCTGTTGGCCCGTGCCGCCTACATTGTCGGTTACCAGCCATGTGACCTTACAACTCAAGATGCGATCGCAGATGCCGCGCCGTCCCTGCGCGAGCAGCGGAACAGCTAATCGCACCCACCGATTGTTGCGGTGGACCGTGTTGCTTAGCCGCTGATCAGAAAACGTTTGCTGATCACGGTCAGGGTCGGTGTCAGTTTGGCGTCAAACTGGACGGGCTGGGTCTTGAATAAGCCGCTAAGTTAAACATTTTAGCTAAGCGAGCAGCCGGTGCTGCATCGACACTTGTGCTGATCTCATGAAACTTGCGAATCAGTCTGCCGTTGCGATGGATGAGGGAAAGTGGCGTGTTTGCACCGGCAAATTCCCGCTTGTTGCCATAATTTGCAGCAAACCGAACACTGCAAGTCTTGGCTGAAATCAACAAACCCTGTGCAGATGGCCGCAAAAACATGGCTTAAACACTTGCATACCGACGCGCGTTGCGCGTAGGGATGTTCGGTGCCGTTTAGCGCAGTATTTCGGACCGCTTCTCCCCGCTCTAGGGCAGCAATAGAAACAAGACAGGCGACTTATGTCAGAACCGACCCATGATGCGAATTTGATCGATTTGGCCGCGGACATCGTGTCCGCATACGTGAGCAACAACACAGTTGCTGCGCATGATTTGCCGAATCTGATCGGCGAGGTTTACTTAGCCTTGCACAAAACCAGCGGGGGTGAGCCGGAGCCTGAGCCCGAACCCCTGAAACCGGCCGTGCCGATCAAGAAATCGATCACGCCGGACTACCTGATTTGCTTGGAAGACGGGCAACAGTTCAAATCTCTCAAGCGCCACCTACGGACCCGTTATAACCTTTCTCCGGAAGAATATCGGGAGCGTTGGGGTTTGCCGGCTGATTACCCGATGGTTGCACCCAACTATGCTGCGGCCCGTTCGGAATTGGCAAAACGCATGGGTCTGGGCTCCACCCGCGCCAAGAAAGCACCCGCGCGGGGCCGCTCCAAATCGTAAGCCGCCCTCCGCGGAGCAAAACTTGAAGAAGGGGCATAGCATTCGCTGTGCCCCTTTTTCACGTCCCCGTCCGCCTGGCGAAGCGACAAATCCCACGCTGCCATGTTGTCCATAAGGTTCGCGCTGCAGTAGCCATGAACTGTGTCCTTGACTGATCCCGCCACGGGCAATCGGTCGATGACGTCGATACGTTGAAAGCGCGTCCTGCGGGACGAAGCGACGGTTGTTGTGCTGCGTCCCTCACGCGGTTTGCGGCAGCAGTACTGGACTCTCGTGGGAGCCTGCGATCGCCCGGCAACATCACCTGGCGATGGGCATCCCGCGGCAAACGACGCTCAGCACCACCCGCACCGGCCGAACGTGGGCCGCCCACACCCGATCGCCCCGCACCCGATCGGTCGCGGCGTGTCACTCGTCTGCACCACGTTCCAGTGGGTTGCGCTGTACTGGAGCACAACGCTCTGTAGCGACTGACGGTGCGAAGTCAGCCCGGCATCTGTGGCTTTCAGTCAGACTTGCGGCGACCCCGTCTGGCCCGCCTGTACGGCTTTAAGCTGGCGGGCCAGTTTGAGGTGACGGGCCAAGTCGTAGGCCCAATGCCCGGCTTTTCCCCGCGCACGCTCTCGCCGTAATTCGCTGCGTAATACGGCAATATCATGGCAAGGCCCGTCAGCACTTTCATGTTTGAACGTGCCCACATCGATGGGTTGAGAACCATTGTTCGGGGAAAAAAAACTTCTTTTCACGGCCAAATCCCTGAGCTCTTTCACTGCGGGGATAAAACCTAAGGGTGTATAGCTGGGGCGGGGATGACTTTCTTTTTCTTGGCTCAGTGCCTGTGTTTTTCTGCCACAAGATTACCAAATTTTAAACACTGATTCACCATAGAGTTATCCCCGGTATCCACACCCAACTTTAAATTGTGTTCGCTGAGTCGCGTTGACCGAGGTGGGCACGTTGGGAATGCAATCGGAAGATCTGTACGTGATCGAAGCGCGGCCTTTGGGTTTGCGCAGGGGTGTCGATCGCAAAATCGTTCGAAATATGATCGAGCTGACAGTGGCAGCGGCGTTCGATCTACCCCTGGATGAGCTTTCCGCCAAGACAAGGCGCACAGCTCAGGTCGCCTTCGCGCGGCAAATCTCGATGTATTGCGCCCATGTCACATTCGGATGGTCGCTCACGGAAGCCGGCTCCTTGTTCAGTCGGGATCGCACAACGGCCGCTCATGCCTGCCGCGTGGTCGAGGACCGGCGCGATGACATGGAGGTCGATCAGTTGGTGCAAAAGGTCGAGGACATCCTCCACCAGTGGCACCTCACGATGCAGGGGTGCCATTCGCTCCGTCTGGAGGGTCTGGCATGAAGGACGTTGTCGCATTCCTGCGCGTCATGGGCGAACGGAGCTGGCCGTTGGACGCCGGCGGCGCGCTGTCAGTGGGCAAACAGCGCCAGCGCCAGGCCAGCGCGCGTGAGGTGAATGAGCTGGCGGCCAATGGGCTCATCGAACTGTCAAAGGGAAGTGCGCGTCGCTCCGACGAGGGAAGGGCGTGCGTGCGCCGCGGGCTCGCGACAGCCAGCGAGCGCGGCGACGTGCAACCCTTTGCCCAGCAGCACAGGGACATGCGGGAGCAGGAGATCGTCTCACACGGCGTCGCCCTTCCGGTCAGCATCAACGCCGCCGAAAGCCCGCTCGCCTGGCTTGCCAGCCGTAAGGACAAGTCCGGCGCCCCGTTTATCGATGCTGTCCAATGCGCCGCCGGCGAACGCCTCCACCGCGATTTTTCCAGAGGGCATCAGAGCCCAAGGGTGACGCAGTCGTGGGACGCCTCAGGGGTCCGCGGAAGTCAGCGCCGAGACGGTATGCTGATCAGCGAATCGGCAGAAGCCGCACGCCGCCGCGTGGAAAACGCGCTGAGCGCCGTCGGCCGAGACCTGTCGGATGCGCTGTACGGTGTGTGTTGCCGCGAAGAGGGGCTAGAGGTGGTGGAAAAACGCTGTGGCTGGCCCCTCCGCAGCGGAAAGCTCGTATTGCGGATCGCGCTCGATCGCCTAGTCGAGCACTACGGCATGGGCGCTGCGACCGGCCGGGAGCGTGCTGCAATGGCCCACTGGGGCACGGCCGACTTCCGACCAAAGGCACACTGAAGGCGGCCTGAGGCGCAAGCTGAGGATGCGGCGCCATGCCTGGCCTTTCGACCGATGCTCGGAGGACCATATCGGGGGTACGGAGGTGATCATGGCACAACTTGACCCCAGCGAAATCGAAGACGCGTTCGAGCTGATCGATGACTGGGAGGAGCGGTATCGCTACGTCATCGAGCTCGGTCGCGAACTGCCCGAGCTCGACGAAGCGCTGCGCACATCCGCCACAAAGGTGGAGGGTTGCGCGTCTCAAGTGTGGATCGCCACCAGCGTCAACGACAACCGTCTGTCCGTCCAGGGCGATAGCGACGCCATGATTGTGCGCGGTCTCGTGGCGATTTTGCTCGCCTACTACAATGGTCGCGCGCTGACGGACGTACCTGCGCTCGATCCCACGGCTTATCTCAAGAGGCTGCAACTTGCCGAGCACCTGACACCCCAGCGAGCCAACGGGCTGAACGCGATGGTGAAGCGCATCCAGCGCGACGCGGCGATCTTATCCCCGGCCTAACCGGATGACTGCGCTGGCGGCGCTATCCTTGGTGGGCAGGGCGCCAACGATAAATCCAATCCACCCGCCGAAGAACCGCGCGCTCCCCGCCGGCCTTGATGACCAGATCGCGCCCCCAGCTTGCCGGTGCTGGCACGTGATAGATCAGCCCCTGTTGCTTGGCTTGTGCCGCGACGCGCTTGATGCGTGGCGCCCGCGCCTTGGCGTAGGCGTCCACCGCGGCTGCGGTTAAGCCATCGCGGCTCACCTCCGCCTTTAGCTGCGCCGCATCCTCCAGCGCCATGGCCCCGCCCTGGGCGAGAAATGGCACCATCGCATGGGATGCATCGCCCACAGCGGCGAGCGTTCCATCGCCAAACCAATGCGGCTCGCGCACAGCGATTGGCCAAGGCCTCCACCCGGTCACATCGGCAACCGCAAAGGCCTGTGCGCTGTCCAACGCTGCCGGTCGGTCGCTGGCTGGCCCTTTGTCCACCAGGACAACATTATCGGTGTCCTCGCGCAGCGCATAACGCACCAGGTGGCGACCGGGCATCATGGTGAGCGAGGTGACGTCGGCGTCCGTCCCGCCGGTCCCGCGCCAAGCGATAAACCCGGTGTCGATGGGGCCATCGCCTGTCACGGCGCCGCGCACAGCCGAGTTCACTCCGTCGGCGGCGACCAAGAAGCTGCAGGGCTCGGCCAAGTCCGCCAAGCGCCAACCATCGCCGACCCGTTCGACACTGGCGACAGGCACGTTGTCCTTCAGCGTGATGCGCGGATCGGAGCCCACCGCATCGATGAGCGCTTGATAGAGCTCGCCCCGCGCGATTGTGAGGTAAGGCGCCCCATAGCGCTGATGCATCACGGCCCGATAGTTCACCGCCGCGAGTGGGGACCGCCCCGCAGCGCCAAGGATCTGCAGCCCCGATGGCGCACTCGCCCGATCAACCACGCTCTGCGCCAGATCGGTCGACAGAAAGCGCAGCGCGTGGATGGCGTTGGGCGAAAGCTGAATGCCAGCCCCGGCGTTGGCATCCTCGCTGCTGCGCCGCTCCAGGATCAGCACCTTTGCAAACGGCGACAAGGCAAGTGCGGACGCCAGGCCTGCGATGCCCGCGCCGACAACGACGATCATGCCGTGCCTTGGCCCAGCAACGACCCTCTACATGCCCAGATAGTTAGGCCCGCCGCCGCCTTCAGGCGGGGTCCAGTTGATGTTCTGGTTGGGATCTTTGATGTCACAGGTTTTGCAGTGCACGCAGTTCTGCGAGTTGATGACAAACCGCGGCTCGTCCTTGTTGGTCAGATCCCACTCGTACACACCGGCCGGGCAATAGTGGCTCGACGGTCCCGCGAATGTCACAAGCTCACTCTTCTCCTGAAGTTCGAGATCCTTGACCTTCAGGTGGATCGGCTGGCCGTCCTCGTGGTTGGTGTTGGACATGTAGACCGACGACGCGCGATCGAAGGTGAGTTTGCCATCGAACTTCGGATATTCGATGTCCTGCATCGCTTTGGCAGGTTTTAGCTGTTCATGGTCAGCGCCGCCGTGGGACAGCGTGCCGAACAGCGAAAAGCCGAACAGAGAGTTGCACCACATATCGATGCCGCCGGCGGGCACCCCCAGCCACAGGCCAAGCTTGGACCACAAGGGCTTCACATTGCGCACCGGGTAAAGGTCGGCGCCGATTTCGCTGCCGCGCCACGCATCCTCATAGGACTGCAGCGTATCGTTGGCGCGGCCATCGCTCAGCGCGTCAAAGATGTGGTCCGCCGCCAAGCAGCCCGACAGGATCGCGTTGTGGCTACCCTTAATGCGCGGCACGTTCACGAAACCCGCTGAGCAGCCCACCAAACAGCCGCCTGGAAAGGCAAGGTTCGGCACCGACTGATAACCGCCTTCTGAAATTGCCCGGGCGCCATACGCCTCGCGCTTCGCCCCTTCAAAATAAGGCGCGATCACCGGATGGGTCTTCATCCGCTGGAACTCGCGGTACGGGTCGAGGTGCGGGTTTTTGTAATTGAGGTGCACCACGAAGCCGATGGACATCATGTTGTCCCCGTAGTGGTACAGGAACGAGCCGCCGCCAGTGCTGTTGGACAGGGGCCAACCCATGGTGTGCCGGACGAGGCCGGGCTCAAACACCTCGTCGGTGACGCGCCACAGCTCCTTCATGCCGATGCCGTATTTTTGCGGCTCGCGACCCTCATCAAGCCCATACATGGCGATGGCTTGCTTTGTCAGCGAGCCGCGGACTCCCTCGGCCAGAACCACATATTTACCGCACAGCTCCATGCCCGGCGTGTAATTGGGGGTGGGCTTGCCGTCTTTGCCAACGCCCATGTCGCCGGTGACGATGCCGTAAACCGCACCATTGTCGTCGCGCAGAAGATCCACGGCGGCGATGCTGGGATAGATCTCGACGCCCATGGCCTCGGCGCGCTCTGCCAGCCAGCGGCAAAGGTTTCCCAGCGAGCCCACATAGTTGCCGTGGTTATGCATGAGCTTGGGCATCGCGAAGCCGGGCAAGGGGATGTTGCCGGCAGGGCCAAGCAAATCGAACTTGTCTTTAGTGACCGGCGTCTTCAGTGGGCAGTCCTCGTCGCGCCATCCTGGGATTAGCTTGTCGAGGCCCGTTGGATCGATGACAGCGCCCGACAGGATGTGTGCGCCGACTTCAGAACCCTTTTCCACCAGCACGATGGAAAGATCGGTCTCACGCTCTTCGGCGATTTGGCGCAGACGGATGGCTGTGGCGAGGCCGGCCGGACCGCCGCCCACAATCACCACATCATAATCCATGCGGTCGCGTTCGATCACCTCGGCTTCTGCTTCGTCGTGCCCGTCGGGATCGGCGCCATTTCCGCCATGTGCGCCATTCGCGCTGTTCAGCATGTGCACTCTCTCCGCCGACGTGTAATCAAAGGCGACCGACGTCCTGTGGGACGTATTATCGGAACTATTCTAATCAAAAACATAGATCGCTTATCTCGTGACGCAAACGCCCCGTGACCATATCGTCCGCTTCCTGGAGGACTGCGGCATCACAGACCTTTATCTCGCCAACCAGCAGGCGGCGGCTTCAGTTCCCGATGTCGCGCCGACCCCGCTTACAACTCGTTCTACCGAGCCCTTAATTAGCGCGCCGGAACCGTCCGACAGCGTCATGACGGCGAGAGAAGTGGCCCGCAGTGCACCAAACCTCACCGCTTTGCACGCCGCAATCGCCGCCTTCGAAGGCTGTCCGCTGAAAGCAAGTGCCACTCAGGCGGTTTTCGGGGCAGGGCCTGTGGGCGCGCCGGTAATGATCGTCGGCGAGGCACCCGGCCGCGATGAGGACCGCGAGGGCGTGCCGTTCGTGGGCAGATCGGGTCAATTGCTGACAAAAATGCTGGCCGCCATCGGGCTCGCGCGGACCGATGTCTATGTCACCAACGTGCTGCCCTGGCGCCCCCCTGCGAACCGCACACCGACCCCGGCGGAGGCTGCCACGTGCGAAGTCTTTCTGCGCCGCGAGATCGCTCTGGTCCGCCCGCGGCTCGTCGTCGCGCTCGGCCGCCCGGCCATGAAGACACTGTTCGGCATCGATGCATCGATCATGCGTGAGCGAGGCCGGTGGCGCACCTACAACGACCCGGACGAAAGCTTCACCGCCGATGGCCTGGCGACGTTCCATCCAGCTTACCTTTTGCGAACGCCCGCCGAAAAGCGCCGCGCCTGGCAGGACCTGCTGGCCATCAAAGCCAAACTTGCCGACACGCCGGGCCCCGCATAGCCGCCCCGACGGTCACAGCCCCCTAGCGCCTCATTGCGAGGCCACCACATGGCGTCGTGCGAGATGAGAGGAGATTTCATGCGGTTCTGGCGCAAAAAGGGTGTGGTCATCCCCGTCGTGCGGCTGTCCGGCGTGATCGGGGCAGGCGGGGGCTTGCGGCCCGGCCTGACGCTGAACGCCGTCGCGGGACCGCTCGAAAAAGCCTTCAAAATGAAGGGACCTGCGGTGGCGCTCGCCATCAACTCACCCGGCGGCTCCCCGGTCCAGTCCTCGCTGATTGGAACCCGCATCCGTGCGCTCGCCACCGAGCATGACAAGACGGTCTTCGCGTTCGTCGAGGATGTCGCCGCGTCTGGCGGATACTGGCTCGCCTGCGCCGCCGACGAGATCATCGCCGACGCCAGCTCAGTGGTCGGCTCCATCGGCGTCGTCTCCGCGTCCTTCGGCTTCACCGAACTGATCGAGAAAATCGGTGTGGAGCGGCGCGTCTATACGACGGGCGAAAACAAATCGATCCTCGACCCGTTCAAGCCTGAGAAAGAGAGCGATCTCGTCATTCTGCGGGGCGTACAGAATGACATTCTGGACGCGTTCGTCACCCACGTGAAATCGCGCCGCGGCGCCAAGCTCGCCGACGACCCCGACATGTTCACCGGCCGCTTTTGGACCGGCACGACCGCGCTGCCGCTCGGCCTTATCGATGGGATCGGCGACATGCGCTCCACGCTGCGCGAGCGCTATGGCGACAAAACCACCCTTCGCGTGGTCCCCATGCAGCGCCGCGGCTTTTTGCGCGGCCGGCTTGGCCTGGAGACTGGCCTGTCTGCCGAAGCGCTCATTGGTGCCATTCGCAGCGATAGGCTGTGGGATCGCTACGGCATCTGAGCCAACGCCCTAAGTCCCAGCCCTCATAAAAAGGACGTGGGAGGCGGCCCATGAGGGCAGTGAAGTGTGAAGCGTTTGGCGACCCCAATACGCTGACGGTCGGCGAAATGGACCTGCCAAAGCCTGGGGCCGGCGAGGTCTTGGTCGAGGTGAAGGCCGCCGCGGTCAGCTTCATGGATCGGCTGATGGTGGAGGGAAAATATCAGCTGAAACCTCCGCTGCCGTTCTCCCCCGGAACTGATACCGCCGGCGTCGTGTCGGCAGTCGGGGAGGGCGTGACAACTGTCGCACCTGGCGATCGCGTTGTCGCGACGGCTTGGTTTGGCGGCTACGCCCAGTATCTGCGCACTCGCCAGGACCGAGTATTGCCGTTGCCGGAAGGCGTCAGCTTCGCGGCCGCCTCCACCACGCCCTACGCCTACATGACAGCAATGCATGCCCTTGCAGACCGCGCAGCGCTCAAAAAGGGCGAGACGCTCCTCGTCACGGGCGCGGCCGGCGGTGCGGGGCTCGCGGCGGTGGATGTGGGCCGGCACATGGGCGCGCGTATCTTCGCGGTTGCCCGCGGCGAGGCCAAGGCAGCAGCGCTCAAGGCCCGCGGCGTGGAGGAAGTTATCGATCCCGAGCGGCAGGACCTGCGCGAGACCATCAAAGGGCTCACTGATGGCGCCGGGGTCGACGTCTGCTACGAGGGTGTCGGCGGCGACATGTTCCTCACCATCGCGCGCCTCATGGCGTTCGGCGGCCGTTTGATGCCCATTGGCTTTGCCGGCGGAACGATCCCGGCGCTGCCGATGAACCTGCCGCTCCTAAAGGGTTACTCCGTGGTTGGCGTCTTCATGGGGGCTTGGCGGGACAAGTATCCCAGCGACGCACGCGCCCAGCTTGCCAACATTCTCGATCTCACCGCATCGGGTGCGCTCCAGCCGGAAGTCGCCGACATCCTGCCGCTTAGCCAGGCGGCAGTGGCGTTTCAACGCGTCGCGGACCGGCAGGTGGTGGGCCGCATTGTGCTCGATCCGTGGCTGTAGGTGGGGCGTTGACACCCTACAGCCCCGCGAAAGCAGCGTAGCCTAAGTATCGTTGTACTGGTGGGGTGGGCCGTGCTCACCCGCGGCGATGGTGTGCTGCATCCGCGACCTGCGGGGCGACTGCCAGTATGTGCAACCCTGGGACAAAGTGAGTGCGGGCCTTTGCCGGCCTGAGGCTGGCGTCAGCCGTCTACAGCACCGCGCTCCTGTTTCCTTGACCTGTACATCATCTGGGAGGGCACCGCTTCGGCTGTTTCGCCGAGCGACCGGTGCGATTGGCTATGGAATTGAAACAGCTGCGATATTTCAAGCGAGTGGCGGACACGGGCAGCGTGTCGAAAGCGGCGGCTGCCTTGTCTGTGGCGCAGCCGGCGGTGAGCCGGCAAATCGCTGCACTCGAGGACAGCCTCGGCACGCCGCTGTTCTTCCGCAACGGCCGTGGCGTTACGCTCACCGAAGCGGGGCAGGAGCTCTACACCCACGCGCAAGGGATCATTTCGCAGGTCGAAGAGGCCGAGAGCAGTGTCCGCGACACCGTTGGCGTGGCCCGTGGGCATGTGCTGATTGGCGCACCGCCCACCGTATGCGGTTACCTGGCGCCGTTGCTGTCGCAAAGTATCAAGGCGAGCCATCCGGAGCTGTCCGCCTCATTCACCGAGGGCTACACCGGCACGCTCAACGAGTGGCTCTCCAACGGCACGCTCGATCTGGCCATTCTCCACGATGCGACGCGCACACAGCATTTTCTGACCGAGCCGCTGATGGAAGAAGAGCTCGCTTTTGTGGACTTCCGTCCCGGCCCGCCCGACGTGTCTTTCACCGCCGTGTGCGAGGTGCCGCTCGTTCTGCCGCGGAGCAACCACGGGGTTCGGCTTCAACTGCAACGCATGGCTCAAGCGCGTCGTTTGACCATGCCGCTTGCCAGCGAGAGCGATTCCGCTCGCGGCGCGCTGAGCTTGGTGCGTGAGCAGATGGCCGCCACTGTGCTCCCGCGGGGCATTCTTGATCGCGACGCGGGCGACGTTTTCATCCGCCGGATTGTGGATCCGCACGCGACCCGCACACTCCTCCTCGCCACCTCATCGCAGCGCCCTGTGACGCAGGCGACCCGCACCGTCATCCGAGAACTGAAGCTGTCGGTTCGGCAGGTGATCGACGACGAAAAGTGGCCAGGCGCACGGCGGCCCGGGACGGCCCGGACAAATCCTTACGCGCAGCCCAACGAAATCCTGCCAAGCCGGGCCGCGTAAGGCCCGGCGAACACCCCAGGCAACGGCGGATCTGAGGGAGTGCAGTGGTAAGGCCGCTGCAGTCCAACCCTGATTCAAGCACAGCTGGGTAAACGGCTTCATTGAATAAGTGACAGGTGTGCGTGCAAAGCGTTGACGGGTGGCCGTCGCCCGTGGCCCAAAGCGGTTCTGAACTGGGGGCCGACATGGCGACAAAAGATGTGGCCGCGCTCAAGCGCGATGCGGCCCAGGCAGCGCTGGAACTGGTGGAACCCGGCATGGCACTCGGCCTTGGCTCGGGCAGCACCGCACTTGCCTTCGTGGAGGCTCTCGCCGAGCGGGTTGCGGGCGGCCTCACGGTGGGGGTGTGCGTTGTGACGTCTCGCGCGACCGGCGCGGCCGCCGTGAAAGGTGGCATCGAGGTGGTCGACATGATGCGCGATGACGCGCCGACGCGCCTCGACCTCGTCGTCGACGGGGCGGACGAAATCGACCCGGCTTTGCGGTTGATCAAGGGTGGCGGCGCAGCGCTCCTGCGCGAAAAAGTGGTCGCGCAGATGGCCGATCGCTTCATCGTGATCGCCGACGCCTCTAAGCGCGTGGCGCAGCTCGGTGCGTTTCCTCTGCCAGTCGAGATCATCCCGTTTGGCCGGGCTGTAACTCTGTCGCGGCTCGCCGATGCGGCTGGAGTGACCCCTGTTTTGCGCACACGCGCCGGCGGAGACTTGGTGCAAACCGACAACGGCAACCTGGTCGCTGATCTGTCCATCGGTGCCATCGAAGACCCATCCACATTGTCGGCGCGGCTGTCAGCGATCCCTGGCGTCGTCGAGCACGGCCTATTTTTGGACGAGGCCAAGGGCGCTATCATCGCCGGTGATGACGGTATCAGCCGCCTGACCGCGTGACGCGGACGGCCCTCGCCACAGGCGTAGCGAAGGGGGGCGTCACGCTCCTCCTGGCCGGTGTGGTTGCAGCGCTTGCGGTTCACGTCAGTGCGCGCTGGTTCGGCCTGCCCATCGTGGGCGGCACCGCTGTGGCGCAGCTTCTGTTCATATGGCTCGGCATCGGCGGATTGGCGGTTCTCGCCACGGGCGAGGGGGGGCGCGAACCGTACTGGCGCCAGCTTACCTTCTCCCTAGTCCTGGCGTTCGCCGCGATCCGCTTCGGCTGGGGCGCCGTACAGGCCGGAAGCGTGATTGGCGGCACCGAGGCGGTGACCGGGATTCCGCAATGGGTGCGTTACGCCGGTGCTGCGGCCATCGCTGGGGGAGCCTGCGTGGTGGCCTGGATCGGTCATTGGTCGCGCGCTGTGGGCGTGGTCGCTGGCGCTGCGCTCGCACTGATGCTGCCGCCGCTGCCGGTCTCTTTCGCAGCTGTCGGCTTTGTAGCATTGCTTACGCTGCGATGTCCGCCGGCGCTGGCGCTTCTGAGCGCGGGCGCGGCCGCCGATCTTGGGCTGAGCGACCCCGCATATGCACAAACCGTGATGCGCGGTCTCAACCTTTCGGTTCTTCTGGCGGTGCCGCTATTCATCCTCGCGGCGGGCTGCCTGGTGGCCTCCGGGCTGGCCGGCCAGCTGGTCGAGCTCGCGCAGCACGTGACGCGCCATCGCCGCACCGCTATGGCGGAGGCCAACGTGCTGGCCTCTGGGCTGTTCGGCGGCTTTTCCGGCTCCAGCCTGGCCGACGCAGCATTGGGTGGGCGGCTCCTGGTGCCGGCAATGGTGCGCGCTGGCTATGCGGGCAAAACGGCGGTGGCGCTGACTGCCTCAGCATCGCTCCTCCCCAACATCTTGCCCCCATCCATCGCGCTCCTTCTGGCAGCCGCAGTCACCAACCAATCGGTCGCGGCCCTGTGGCTCGCCGGGATTGGCGCGGGCGCCATTCTGGGCCTTCTCCTATGGGGCACCGCTCGGCTCCTGCCGCCAAAAGGCTCTCCGGTCAGCACCGGCTCAGACATGAAAAAGCGTCCCAGCTGGGGCATCGCGCTCGCCCCGCTTCTGGGCATCGCACTGATTCTGGTTGGCCTGCGCGGCGGGTTTGTCACCGCCACGGAGGCAGGGCTCGTGGCGGTCTTCGCTGCGCTTGGCCATGGCCTTGCCACGGCTGGCCATAGGGCGATGCTGTCGGCGTTCACAATTGCTGCTGAGCAGACAGCGCGAATTGCGCTCTTAATCGGCGCCGTCGCACCGCTATCGTTCTTCATCGCCACGTCCGGGTTCAGCCCATCAGCCCTTCTAGAGGGTTTCGGCGGCTGGGCGCTGGCCCTCCTCGTGCTTGGCGTCGCGCTGGTCGCAGGCACTGTGCTCGACGTGGGGGCGGGGATTCTGCTGCTCCTGCCCATCCTTCTACCACAGCTCGTCAGCGCTGGATTTGATCCACTACAGGCAACGGTCGCCCTCACAGTCGTGATGCTGGCGGGCGGCCTTACACCGCCAGTGGGCCTGCTGGTCCTCACCGTGGCGCAGGTTAGCGCACAGCCGCCGGCATGGATTGCAGTGCTGCCATTCCTTGCGCTGATTCTGCTGGCCGCTTTGCTACTTTTGGCAATACCCCCGCTTACGCTATGGCTCCCAACCCGCCTCTGAGCGGGCGGGCAGAGAGGGAGACCACAATGGCGTTCTGGAGGAGTTTTGCCGTTTGGCTTGCACTAATCGCTGCGACGCCGGCGCTTGGCGACACCATGACGGTGACCTCTCAGTACGGTCCCGGCCGACCACAAACTGTGTTTTGGGAGGTGTTTCGCGACCGTATCAACGAGGCACTGCCCGGCCGGTTTGACGTGCGCATTGTCACCGGTGGTGCGCTGGGCGGCGAAAAGGAAGAGGCGCAAGCGATCCGCCTTGGCTCCATCGACGGCGCGCTGTCGACCGTTGCAAACCTCACGACCTGGGTACCCGAGGGCGCCGCGCTGGACCTTCCGTTCATCTTTGACGGTCCCGACCACATCGTGGCCGCCCTCAGCGGCCCCGCGGGTGAGCGCTTAATTGCGGCCTACCGCAACGAACAGTTCATCGTGCCCGCCTTCATCATTTTCGGCGCGCGTCACGTGATCGGTGACGCAGCCTTTGAAACGCCAGACGATCTTGATGGTGTGACGGTGCGCTCACTCCAAGCGGATCTACACGTCGCGTTCTGGCGGGCGCTGGGCGCCAACCCCACAACGCTCGCCATCACCGAGGCCTACGGCGCGCTCTCCAACGGCGTCGTCGATGCCATGGATATGACCATGTCGGGATACGACGCGCTAAAACTGTTTGAGGCGGCGCCAGTGCTGAGCGAGACCGCGCATATCTGGGCCATCGGCGTTGTCTATTTCAGCGAAAATTTCTGGTCAGGCCTCAGCGCAGCCGAGCAGGATGCCGTGGCAAGCGCAGCGCAAGAAGCCGCTTTGGAGTTCAATCGCCTTGCCGCGGATGAACAGGCCGCCGCCATGACCCGCACTGAACAAAAGGGCGCGCAACGCGTCAGTGTGGACCCTGATCCTTGGCGCGCCGCCTTGTCCCCATTCGTGAGTGATTATGTGTCACAAAGTGGCGACGCAGAGTTAAGCGCTGTTGTGGGTGCCATTAGAGCAGCGCGCACGGGGGACTGATCGAATGAGGCCAGTGTTTGACGGGCACAACGACACCCTGCTTCGCCTGTGGCGCCACGACCGTTCGGGCGGGCAGTTTATCAACGGCGGCCATGGCCACATCGATCTGCCCAAAGCCAAAGCCGGCGGCTTCGTGGGTGGTCTCTTTGCCACCTTTGTGCCGCCAGGCAACGCCAGCGTCACGGCGGCGAACACCGCAAGCGATGGGACGGTCACGGCGCCCGCGGTTGGCGCCATCTCCCAAGAGGAGGCGATGCGGGTCACCATGGGCCAGCTCGCCGTGGCTTATCGGCTGGAGCGCATGGGCGCGGTCGCGATCTGCCGGACGATGGATGACATCGAGCGCGCACGCGCTGGCGAGAAGCTCGCCATGGTGCTGCACAGCGAAGGCGCGGAGGCCATCGGCCCTGACCTCGACGAGCTGGAAGTCCTTTACGCTGCCGGCCTGCGCTCGCTGGGTCTCGTCTGGAGCCGGCCGACTATCTTTGCACACGGCGTTCCGTTTCGCTTCCCCAGCTCGCCCGATATCGGTCCTGGCCTCACCGACCTTGGCGTCGCGCTGGTCAAAGCCTGCAACGAGCTTGGCATCATGGTCGATGTCAGCCACCTCAACGAAAAGGGTTTTTGGGACGTCGCGCGGGTATCGCGTGCGCCCCTCGTTGCAACCCACTCCAACGCGCACGCCATCTGCCCGGTCTCGCGCAACCTCACCGACGCCCAACTCGACGCTGTGCGCGATACCGGCGGCGTCGTGGGGCTCAACTTTGCGACGTTTTTCCTGCGTCCCGACGGCAAGCGCACCACTGACACGCCGCTGTCGGTGATGATCCGTCAGCTCGAGCACCTTTTGAAGAAGCTTGGCCCGGATGGGGTCGCGCTCGGGTCAGATTTTGACGGCGCGCTCGTCCCGCAGGATTTGGGCAACGCGGCTGGCCTGCCACGGCTGATCGACGCGATGGAAGCGGCAGGCTTCGGCTCGCGCATCATAGATAACATCACTCACAAAAACTGGCTGCGTGTGCTGTCGCAAACGTGGCGTTAGCGCCATGCCGTGGCAGCCATGACGCGTATGCCTTGGACGAACTCGTCGGCGCGCCCCCTGCTCGATCGCGTCGCGTTTCCGGCCGACCTGCGGGCGCTGGAGGAAACGCAGTTGGGCGCCTTCTGCGGCGAACTGCGCGATGAGCTGATTGACGTTGTCTCCCTCACAGGGGGGCACCTAGGCGCTGGCCTTGGTGTCGTCGAGCTGACGGTCGCGCTTCACTACGTGTTTGACACGCCGAACGACACGCTGATCTGGGACGTCGGCCACCAGTCCTACCCGCACAA
>ERZ1740058.896-NODE-896-length-17714-cov-10.186081_pt1 | contig 17714 bp, 12 predicted proteins | sample MGYA00581745_ERZ1740058 | MGnify/ENA primary metagenome ERZ1740058 (study PRJEB43018, sample SAMN04849742) | marine metagenome | isolation source: floating plastic debris | place: Pacific Ocean | collected 2008-08-30 | study: EMG produced TPA metagenomics... | reverse complement strand
CGGTGGAAGATACGGCGGGCTATCAGATCATGCTGGACTATCGCGATCGCCTCACCCCCAGCCGACAGGTAACGCTGTTAGAGGTGCTCAACGATGAGATAGAGCCCGCTTGGATCAAAGACAAAGTTGTGTTGATCGGCATCACCGCGCCCAGCGTCAAAGATCTGTTCTACACCCCCTTTACCGCTGGGACCCAGGAAGACACGCATCAAATGCCGGGGGTGGTCGTTCACGCTCAAATGGTTAGCCAGCTGTTAGATCTAGCCCTGGGCGATCGCCCGCTGATCGGTACCAGCGAGCCCTGGCAAGAATGGCTCTGGTGCCTCGCCTGGGGACTGCTGGGGGGCACCATGGCCTGGTACCTACGTCATCCGGTGATCTTGACGGCGAGCCAGTCTAGCTTGTTTGTCGGCATCGCGGTGGGGGGCTATGGCCTGTTTGTGACCCAGGGTTGGCTGCCCCTGGTTGCGCCGGCCCTCACCGTGGTGGGCACCAGCAGTGTGGTGTTGGCGTATCAGGCGCAACAGTCCTTCCGGCAACGGCAGATGATGCAGGCGTTGCTTGGTCAAACGGCCTCACCGGCGATCGCTCAAGCACTGTGGGACAACCGCGATCGCCTCTTGAAGTCAGGCAAATTGCCTGGTCAAAAAATGGTCGCCACGATGATGTTTACCGACATCAGAGGCTTCAGCACCCTGGCCGAAACCGCGCCGCCAGAACAACTGCTCGAATGGCTCAATCACTATTTAGAAGCCATGACCGAAGAGATTCAACTGCACCATGGCATCGTCAATAAATTTACTGGTGACGGCCTATTGGCGGTTTTTGGGGTGCCCATTGCCAGCACCACCCCTGAGGCGATCGCCCGCGACGCCCAAGCCGCTGTGGCTTGTGCCCTCAGCATGAGCGATCGCCTCGCCCAAATTAACCAGGAGCGCACCAGCCAAAAGTTGCCCCTGTTAGAAATGCGGGTCGGCATCTTCACCGGGCCGATCGTGGTTGGCAGCCTCGGCGGCCATCATCGAATGGAATATGGCGTGATTGGCGACAGTGTTAACATCGCCTCGCGCCTCGAAAGCTTGGACAAACATCGACAATCGACCCCCTGCCGAACGCTGATTGGTCAGGATACCTTTCAATATCTACAGGACAAGTTTCAGGTCGAATCATGGGGTAAGTTACCCCTGAAGGGACGCCATGCCCCGGTCGAGGTTTATCGCGTCATTCAGGCTAACTTGTCTGAAAAATAGACCTTGGTCGGGTGGGGCCGTCCACAAGCGTTGGCGTTACCTGCCTGGAGAACAATCGCTCAAAATTCTCGATCGGATAACTCTACCCCCCACCGTCCTCAAGTGGCGTGTTGTTCATCGAGTGGCAGGCGCGACGCCTAAACAGCGGGTCATGATTGCCGAGAGTTCGCTCCCTTCGACCGGCCGAGGACAGGCGCTCAACCTCATCGTCTTGAGCGTTGAGCGGAGTTTTATGGCCTGCAGGCAGCAAATCCCTCAGTCTATTTATTGAGCGATTGTCGGGTCGGTTGTCCCTTGTACCTCACCCTCAGCCGCTGGGGGCTCAGGGTCAGCCGTAATCACGCCCGCTGGCACTGAATTCTCAGGCACCGGGTCGCCGATGGGGTTAAACACCGCCGCTTCAGGCTGAACCGGGTTAGCAGCAGGCACCTCATTGTTCATGGGCACTGGCTCACCCGTCGGATTGAAGGGCTCTACCGGCGCGGGGGCGGGTTCATTGGGTGTGCCAATGGGCTCTGTCGGCGTGCCAATGGGATTGAACGGCTCAACCGGTGTTGTGGGTGGCGGTGTCCCAATCGGGTTGACCGGGTTACCGGTTGTGGGTGGCGGTGTACCAATTGGGTTGACCGGGTTACCGGTTGTGGGTGGCGGTGTACCCCCTCCTCCAACGGGGGGCGATATCGGTGGCTGTGGAATCGCGGTCGTTGGGGGTTGCCCGCTCGGTCCTGTCGGGCGTAAAACACCTGCTGGCACGGCATCGCGAGTGGGGCTAGCGCTAGATAATGGATTCGACAACAACGGCGAAGCCATTGAAGCCCTGGGCTGAGTCGTGCTCTGCCCCATTTGATCGGTCACGGTATTGACATTGGCGATCGGGTCTCGTGAGAATGCGCCTGGCAACTGTGAGCCCTCGACATCATCCGTGGGCAATAGCCAGCTGGTGATCACCCCTAAGGTGGCATCCAGGCTAACGACATCAGGGTTTAATTGATAGCTGCCTTCAAACCCTTGCTGAGACTGCAGACCTTCCCAAGTTTCCTGGCGAACGGGATCGGTCGGCTGGCCGTTGCCTTCAAAGTTGGGATTATTGAGATCGAGCCCCTCCACCAGTGGACTGGTTTGGTAGAACAGGGCCAAGTCAAACTCCAGAACCTGAATCGACTCTCCTTGAATGACGGCTAGATTGCCTGCGGTCAAGGCTTCTGTGCGACCATCCAGCGTTGAGACTTCAACCGGTCCTTTAGGACTGTCGGTCAGCACCATCACGATTGTGCGACCGGGGCATTCCTCTAAAAGATCCAGGTCGCAGTCTCCCGGAATGTGGCGAACTACCAAGGCTGTGCCCTGAATACCGGTCACTGCACTCGGAGTTTGAATATTGCTGGGCCCCCGATCCGGAGGAATCAAGAAGAGAGCTGTGCCGTTAGATAACCGAAAATCTCGAGTGTCGGGCACAAACCAAAAAGTAGCTCGCTCACCGACCCGCGCCAAAGAGCCATCATTGAAACGTAGTTCAGCTCTCGCGTTGTCTGCTGTTCGCAAGGCATCGCCCAGCGCCAGCCGATCATTGAGGGTGGCCCGACGGGCTCGTTGCCCTTCAGGAATGAACTCAACCTGATTGTAAATAGATTCGATATCGGCCCGAGTGAGGGGCACTTCTGCGTAAGCCAGGTTTGGGATCAGCGCGCTGGCCACGCCACACAGCAGGCTGGGTAGACCAAGCCGTCGAAATCGGGGAGTAAAGAAAAAACTCGTCATAATTACCCGTTTGAAATTCGAATCAGCAATGCTCAGCACCCCTATCAGCCTGCGAACTGACGTACTCACTCAGCCCTAAAATCAACTCAAGGTCGATCGCGGGTACTGAATAGAGCCATCTCAACGAAAACTTTACTTTGGCCCAACGCTTCAAATGTGTAATACCGACAGGCATCACACAATTACGCAAGTAGCAGAGAAATTGAAGAAAGTTTCCGTAATTCTCCCTATATATTACTGGGAGTTTTCTAAACCTTTGTAAGTGCTTCAAGGGTTTCCGTAAAGACTTTATGAAGTTTGATAGCAGTTCTTTCACGTTTAAGGCTTCCAGCCGCTCCAGTGTAAAGCGTGTGTCTGCTTCCCACCTGGCTGTAAACGTCAGCATTTTCCGGCGTGAAGTGTTGAATATTGGCGGCGATTGCCCGTGCCCAGAACGCGATGAGCTAAATGGATGGTGCTTGCCTTGGTTAGCGGTGCCAGCGGTTTAGTCACCATGCAGGCTCAACGCCGCTGCCAGTCAAGACGGCACCGTCAAGCATTTAGTCCCCGGATGATCATCTGGAAAATCACCCCCCAACCTTGGCGGTGTTGATTGACCCTTAAGGAGTTGATGGCGCCGATAGGGAGTCGCCTTCGGTGGGGGCGTTCAGGAGGCCAGGCGGCAATTCATCGTTGCGGGTATTAGTCTCTTGACGCGGTGCTGTCGGCGGTTCCGTTGACAGCCCATCGGCGAGGGTTGGCACCAAATTGACGGCGCGATCGGAGGTGACGTGGGGCTGACTAGTGAGGGCTTCTGGATCGGGGATTTCGTTGATTTCGGTTTCGGTTTCAGTGGGGAGGGGAGGGCTGGGCATCACCGGAAACAACCAGCCATCTTCTGTGGTGATGTCTCGGGTCGGATCAAGAAAGTTGGGATCGAGTAGATATTCACCCTCAAAGTCGGGCTGCTGATTGAGGCCATCGAGCGCCTCATCTCTGACCGGGTCAGTGGGCAGGCGATCGCCGGGATAGTCTGGATCATCTAAAAACAGTCCTTCGACTAGGGGACTGGTTTCGTAGAACAACGTCAAATCGAATTCGAATAGGAAGAGATTGCCGTCATCGACGATCGCCATTTGTCCTGCCGATAGCTCAACACTCCGGCCATCTCGTAGTTCGACTGCGGTCGGGCCGCTGGCATCAGTCAAAACCATTACCGCAGTGCGTCCCGTGTTGCGGCTAAATTCGGTGGTTAGATCAGGGAACATCGTGGTTTCCTCGGCCTTGGGCAGATGGCGCACCACAACCGCTGTCCCTTGAATGCCTGTGACGACGTTGGGGGTTTCAATCGTCGTGGGACCATTCCCTGGTGGAATCAGGAGTAATGCCGTACCATTCGCCAGCCGAAAGTTGCGCGTGTTAGGCATAAACCAGAAGGTCGTCAACTCGCCCACTCGCGCTAGAGAACCCTCGTTAAAGCGCAAGTCAATTTGCGCGGCCTGACTGGTGCGGATAGCATCGCCGAGGCCGAGTTGATCGCTTGCCTGCACGAGCCGAGTGGGCCCTCCCTGCAGTAAGATTTCGACTCGGTTGCGAAAGGATTCCACCGTTGCCCGGGTCAAAACCGCTTCGGCGATCGCTGGCTGTGGCGCGATCGCGAACAAAAGCACATAGACTATACTTGCCAGGCCGCCCCGTCGGAGGTCATATTGGCTCATGGGCATCTACTTTCGATCACTTGCAACTGTTTGATAATTCTCCACTCGACTTGAGAGGCTAGGCAACCCGACTACTCCACTTGGCCTCGGTCTTGAAGACCGGTCGTGGCTTAGCCTGATGCTTGTCTGGTTCCTGTCGATGGACTCAACCCCTCACAAAATACTGCGTTTCTTCAGGTTTCAAATTTTGATATCGGCAATGTGTGACTCCCTACTCGGCTAAAAAATAGAGTCTCCACCGTTTGCGGAGCTGTTTGTGCCAAACCCGATCTGCTTTTCGAAATGCTGGGTCATTGGCTGGTTTCCTCTGGTTTTGAGCTTACAGCAAGCCCACGCCCACGCTAACCCGCCGCCCCCTGCGATTGTCTCCCATAAAATTTTAGATCACTCTAAAATGCCGCCGTCAGCTATTGCGGTGTCGGGTTCTCCTGGCTCATTGGAGGCAGCTCAAAATGACAGCCTGCGATCAGGCGCTGCTGCTAGTATGGGTTCTCCATTGGCGGGCGATCGATCGCCCACGTCATCCGCGTCTGTCAGCACTGTCCCTACTGCCCCTCCAGAGATGCTGTCGCAGCAGCCCTCCTCCAGTTCGAGCCAGGCTGCGACCAACGCCAATTCGACACCTCCCAAAAAAGAGCCTAAAAGTGTTGCGCCTCGGCTAGAACGCTTCTTTGCCGGGTCGCGATCGGGGGCTCCTTGGCCGACTGCGATCACGCCCCCAGACCGGCCTCAAAATAAACCACAGTCTGCCGAGGGGGAGATGCCTGACGGCGGCCTTGACCCTGAGTTGGGCATGATTCGCGTCGCCGATCCGCGGACAGATCCTGAACTCGGCACCATTCAGTTGCGGAATCCCCTGCAAGATCCGGAACTTGGAATTCTGCAGCTCCGGCAAATTGTGCCTGCCCCAGGTCGCCGTCCGGTGTTGTTCCTTTCGACCTATGTGACGGCCTCTAACAGTGACAATGTCTTCTTGGTCGAAGATCCGATTCAGGGCCGATTTGGCGACAACTTCATTCGCCCAGGCATTAGCCTCATTGCTTTTCCGAGTATCGGCCCCCAGACGAATCTCTTGGTTTCGGCTGAAACCAACTTGCTGCGCTATGACCAGCAAAGTGCCTCCAATTATGACGAACTGAGATTTCGCGCAGGGATTCGTCATCGCTTTTCCGATCGCGTTTACGGGCAGCTGAGCTTTAGTAGTCAGCTGCTGTTTCGAGAGGGCTATGCAGACCAGTTTTTTAGCAATAGTGGCGTCGAACTGACCCTCAATCGCCGTGATGTGCTGACGCCACAACTCACGTTAGATAGCTTTTATCAGGGGCAAGTCTATTTCAGTGACCCGGAACAGTTCAGCAATGTCTTAAATTCGGTGGGCACTTATCTGGGGTACCGCATCTCGCCCCGGTGGGATACCGGCATTGGGTATCGTCTGACGATCTCAGACTTTACTCGTCAAAGCCGTCACGAAACCTATCAGCGCATCACCGGGCAGTTACGCTATGCGATTACGCCTTCGGTGCGACTCTCTCTTTTTGGGGGGCTTAGTTATGGGCGATCGACCGAACCGCGCATCACTTTTGACGACACCTTTTTTGGCATCAGCATCGACGCGACCATTCCGATCTTTTAAGCCAGAGAGCGGTGGGAGCGACAGGGCTACGTTGTCGTCAGGGCGTCAGGAAACGGCAGGCGAGGGGCCACGAGGCCAGGGAGCAGCGGCTAGGAGCGATCTTGGCTGAATCGCTGTATGGGGCCGATCACTTCGAATCTCATGTTTGCTGACGGCAGTTTTCGCTTGTGATCTCAATCAGGCCTCTGGCGGACGATAAACACGTTGGCGATTTCGCAATCTGGGTGGTTCAAGCGGTGTTTATCTTTAGCCGCATTCTGAGCCCCAAGAATGAAAAAGTCTTTTTGTGTGTTGTTACTAATGCTTGCGAGTATCGAACCCTTAGCCAAGCCGATTAATCCGTATCAACTCTTGGTTAGTCCCAATGCCGGCATGGGCTTGGTGGGGTGATCGAGCGTTTGCAGACGTGACGCTCGATACAACAGTCACCCACTGTAAAGTTCATTTCGGCGATCGCGGCCACCCCATTAGAGAGTGCTACAATCTAGCTTGACCTAGGGCACGTAGCTCAGTTGGATAGAGCATCAGATTCCGGTTCTGAGGGTCGGGGGTTCGAATCCCTTCGTGCTCGTTTACTTCAATACCGTTTTGACTTTGCTGTTCACGATGATGGCAAAGTTTTTATTTGGTTAAGTTCAGCGGTGAGTCCTCTCACCACCGTGATGTGATTTTGGCTGACGAGTTTGAGTGTATGGCGCAACTGCGTAAACCCAGCAAAGCCGAGGTACAAGCTGCCTACAACTGCGAAGTACCCGATATCATCGGCCCTGACCTCAAGGTACTGTTCTGTGGGATTAACGCCAGTATTTATAGCGCCGCAGTTGGGCACCACTTCGCCCGTCCCGGCAATCGCCTGTGGAAAACGCTGCATCAGGCTGGGTTTACCGATCGCTGTCTAGATCCCACGGAAGATCGCGCTCTACTCACTGCGGGCTATGGCATGACCAACATCGTCGCTAGGGCGACCGCGCGGGCTGATGAACTGACGCCAGCAGAATTGCTCCAGGGCTATCACGAGTTGACTGCCAAAGTGTCAAAATTTCGACCCCAGTGGCTCGCCATTTTAGGAATTACTGCCTATCGCGTCGCCTTTCAGCAGCGGCGGGCTCAGATCGGTCGACAAACCGAACGGTTAGGTGACACTCAGCTGTGGGTGCTGCCCAATCCCAGCGGTCTCAATGCGCACTATCAACTCCCCGATTTAGTCCACGTTTATGGCGAGCTGTTGCAGGCCCTCTCAGAGCCTCAGCCGTGACCGGCGATGGCCTCAAAATCACCGCTATAAATTTGCCCTTGGGCTGCCTTGCGTGTCCTGATGGTCAGGGCAGTGAAGCGCCGCAAGGCAGCCGCGAAATGATTGCCAGAGCTGAAAATGCTGATGCCGATGCTCTGAAATAAGACGACAAATCTGGCCCCCGACTCTTGGGCTCATCGGCGCTGCCAAGACTGATTGGGAGTCCGATCACTAAGAATTGCTATAAGCCTTGAATACCGGGCTTTTTAGTGCTGAACTCAGGATTTTTGCTGGGGAACGTATAAAGCAAATATAAAGACAGACATCGTCAGTGTGTAGTGTCCTTGAACTCGCTGTTCAGAACCCTGTTCCCACGGATAAAGCGCTGAATAGGGGGGGGATACCACTTGCACTGAGCTTCTAAGTTGCGGGCGATCGCCCTTGACAGCGGAGGTTCTCAGTGTAGGTGAGTAGACAGTTTAGACGCCACCGGCACATCAAAAAGACCCAGCTTCTCCAATTGGCGTTTTTGACCCAACCTCGATTGATTCAGAGCGCTGCTATTTTCACTGCTGCCAGGCACAGATCGTTGTCGTCAACCCCTAAATTAAAACCATGCAAACTCGTTGGAACAGCCAACAGGGTTTCACTCTGATTGAGTTACTCGTCGTCACCGTGATTCTGGGGGTCTTAGCTGCTCTCGCCCTGCCAGCCTATACCGCCATGATGCAGCGTGCCCGCTATGCCGAAGTTAAGCAAAGCATGGGCGTCATGTCACGAGAAGCCCAGCTATATCGGACTGAATTTGGTCAATATCCGCCCGATGTCAACCGGGATGTTCAACCGGAGGGTATCGTCAACTGGCCCCAAGATGCCCCCTTTGGTGGCAAATATGACTATGACCACTGGGGGGTTGGTGGCGGCCAGTGCTACGTTCAGATTGGTTTTATCGGTGCCAGTCAACAAATGAACTATCCACTGTTTACGATTAATGCCCAGCCTGAGAAGTTTGAAGAGTTTGATGACAATTTGGTGATGGGGATTGAAGTCTATGACTGCTCGGCTGGGTCAGGGCCAATTCTGTAATTGAGCGCCGCGCCGCATAAAACCTCACTTTCTAACCCTCGCGCTCGTGATCAAGACTCGATAGAGTGTATTGAGAGCGCGTAGTTGTTGAGGAAGGTTGTTATGAAACGTGCGATCGCGATCGCGAGTGGACTACTTATCGTGCTGGCCAGTCTCGTCTTGAGTGTCAGCCCCGTTTGGGCTAATGAGTATCGTTCTACTGCGCCAGAAGGGGCCACGGTCTACTTAATTACGCCTCAAGCGGGGGATGTGGTGTCGAATCCTTTCACAGTCAAGTTTGGGCTATCTGGCATGGGCGTGGCTCCCGCCGGGGTGGAAAAATCAGGCACGGGGCACCATCACTTGTTGATCGATCTGGCAGAATTGCCTGACTTAGATACGTCACTGCAGGCAACCGACCAGATCAAACACTTTGGCGGCGGCCAAACGGAGACCATCATTAGTCTGCCGCCAGGTGAACATACCCTGCAGTTGTTGCTAGCCAATCATATTCACGTGCCCTACAACCCGCCTGTTGTTTCGGAGCCCGTCACGATTACGGTGAAATGACTGGCGGACATGGGCTAGTTGTACAGAGCATGATTAATTCTGCAACATACTAACGCTGGAGGCGAGGGTGAGGGGTTAGGAAAACGTGACGTGACTTTCTACTCAGAGGACTCGATCAGCCTGATAGCGTGCAAGCGGTCTGGGTTGCGTTTGAGACAGACCGTAAAATTTTCTAGCGCTCTGCTGTTTCTCGCCATAAGCTTTGAACATGGCAGATCTCACGTGGATTGAAGGCCCGACCCGGAGTGGCAAAACCGCTCGACTGCTCGACCAGATTGCCGAAACAGCTGCTACACAAACGGCTGCTCGTCCGGCAGGGGCCGTCTTTTTATTGTTCGCGGCCAATGGTGATAATCGCCTCATCTTGAGTGATCGCCTGGCCGATAGCCTACCGGCGACTCTCCCCATCACGACGACGACGCCAACGGGTTTCATTCAAAACGAGGTGACGCTGTTTTGGCCCTTACTGGTGGAAGCCTTGGGGCTCAGTCCGCAATTTCCGATGCAGTTGCGGCCAGAAAATGAGCAGGAGCTAGCCACTCAACTCTGGCGTGAACAACTGGATCGCGGCACCTTAGAAGTCCCCGGCTGGACTGAGACTCAAACCGTGCGGCGATCGCTGGATTTTTTGCAGTTAGCGGCGACCAGTGGCACCCCCGCCGAAGCACTACCGGAGCTGTTAGTTGAGGCCCTGCCCGGTGGCATGGCCTCGGCTGACGTCTGGGAGGCGATCGCCCGAGCCGTAATTCAATGGCGAGATTGGTGCCTGAGCCAGAGCTTTTTGACCTATAGCATCGCCACGGAACTGTATTGGCGGCATTTGCTGCCCCAGGCGCTGTATCAGACCAAATTCGTTGAGCGCTTTTGTGGCCTGATGGCCGATGATTTTGATGAATATCCGGCGATTTTTGCTGAGCTGTGGCGTCAGGCAGACGCGTGGCAGTTGCCCACCGCCATCACGTGGAATTCCCACGGCAAGATTCGCCTCGGGGTGGGCGCTGATCCGGAGGCGTTAGAGTCGTTGCGGGCGGGAGCGAAAACGGTCGAAGTGCTCACTCCAGTCGCCACCGAGTCCTTGGCGAGCGCTTGGGCTGACCCTATTGTCACTGCTGTTCTCGATCCGTTGGCGGTGCCAGAGCCGATTCCGGCGGTGCAGGTGATTCAATCCACCTCACGGGGAGAGCTACTGCGCAAAACGGCAGAGGCGATCGCGGCAGCCATCCAACAGGAACAAGTCACCTCTGGAGATATTGCCGTGATTGGGCCCGGGTTCGACGCGATCGCCCGCTACACCCTGGCCGAAATTCTGCAGAAACAACATATCCCCGTTGCTTCGCTCAACGATCAGCGGCCTCTGGTTAGCACTCCCCTAGTGCGCGCCATCTTGACCATGGTGCCCTTCATCTATCCTGAGCTGGGACGTTTTTTGACCAAAGACGCCGTCGCCGAAATGTTGGTCGTGCTCAGCCAATCAGCCCAGGGTGACCCGAGCCAGTCGTGGTTTGAGCGGGTGCAAATCGATCCGGTCCGGGCTGAGCTGATTGTCGACCACTGCTTTTATCCTGACCCCCAGCGTCCTGATCTGTTAGCTGTGACTGAGTTTCCCCGGTGGGATCGGCTGGGCTATCGGGCCACCGATGCCTACAATGCGCTACGAGACTGGATTGCCCAGCAGCGGCAGGCACTACAGCAGCGCTTGATTACTAGCCCCGTCAGCTTAATTGATCGCACGATTCAATCTTTCTTGTGGCGGGGCAACTATCTCCCCTATGACCAGCTGGCGGCTCTGCGAGAACTCATGGAAACCGCCCAGCATTTTTGGCAGGTGCAGGGCCGGCTCCGACAGCAGCAGCGCCTAGAACCCGAGTCGTTATCCCCCCCGCTGTCCCCTGAAGGCCGATTTTTGGCGCTGCTGCTGCAGGGGATTGTGGCGGCCAACCCGTTTCCGGTGAAGCCGTTAGAACATGGGCAGCAGGGCGTGACACTCTCAACGGTGTTTCAATATCGATCGCAGCGCCTACACCATCGCTGGCAATTTTGGCTCGATGCCAGTTCACCGCGCTGGCTCACAGGTACGGATGCTCTGTTCGGCTATCCGATGTTCTTGCAGCAGCGGCACGGCCAACCTTGGCCTGTTGATTTTATTGAACAAAGTCACGAAGCCCGCTTGGAGCGCATCTTACGAGACTTGCTGGGTCGCGCTACTGAACGTGTCATTTTATGCCACAGCGATTTGGCGGTGAACGGTCAAGAACAGCTCGGCCCTCTGCTCACCCTAGTCGATACCGCTGAAGAATTCATCCTGGAATAAGAGCGTATCGTTCGTGATCCCAATTCGCTCCCAATGCCGGAAATCCTGACTTGATAGGCTTTTCAATTCTGACTTCCGACTGCTTCATGCCGCATTCCGCTATATCTTGCCGAACGGGTATTAATAGTCCGTCGCCCCAAGGGAATACAGCATCTGCCGCTCTGAGTCGGTCAGCCCCTGGGAGCCACCGATCTGCATGCCTTCGTAGGGGCGATCGACCCGCAGCTGGCCTTGCTTTTGACCCGTTGCCAGTGACCAGATATTGATGTCACCGTTTTGGCTGGCACAGACGATCGCCTGACCATCCGGACTGATACTGATGTGCCAGTTCGCTTCAGCGTGGGGGGTAAACGTGGCGCGACAGGTATCTGTGTCAAGTTCCCAAAGTTCGACCGTTTGGGTATCACTCATTAAGACCACCGGGCGATGCTGCTCATCTAAAGCGATCTCATGAATATAGAGGTCATGTTTTTGCCAAGTGTCTATGCAAGCGTGATTTGACAGCTGCCAGCAGCGCACGGTGCCGTCGTAGCTGCCGCTATACAAATAGTCGCCATTGGCAGACAGGCAAAGCGTGTGCACCCGGCGGCGATGGCCTGATAGCTTGGCAACGGATTTGCCATCAACGTCCCACCCTTGGATCGTACGATCACGGCTGCCGCTATAGACCCGTTGCCCATCGGGGGTAAACGCTAGGGCCATGACGGGGTCAGTGTGAGTCTGCTGCTGTTGCCAGCAAAACACTCGGTTGGGTAAATCCCAAAGAGCTACAGTCCCTGTCATATCGCCCGCTGCTAGCAAGGTGCCTGCACGATTGAAGGCGAGGGCGGTAATGCTTTTGGGTAAGCGCATGGACCAGTCTAGCCACATCGATTGACGGCAGTCCCAAATGACGATCTGCCCAGCGGCGGTGCCCGCCGCCCAATAATGCCCTGACCGGCTCGTTGCCAGCAGCTCCGTTAGACTGTCGTCCGGTAGTTGTAATCGGGCTTGGGGCAACCACCGCTGTCGCTCCGCTGCATGCTGCCAACATCGGATCGTTTGATCGTCGTGGTAGCTCAACAGCCGGAGCGGGTGAGTGGCTAAGGCCAGTTTTTTGGCGGGGTGGCGATCGCTGCGCCAGATCCGCAGACACTGACCAGAGTGCGCCTGCCACCGCTGCACAATATAATCACCTCCCGTCATCAACTCGCGGCTGTCGGGGCTAAACACAAGCGATTCGACGGGGGCGCTGGTTGCTGAAATTTGATAAAGCCGCGATCGCGAGTCGACATCCCAAACCGACACGGTATTACTAATGTCACTGGCGGCTAAATACCGGCCATTGGGACTTAAGGTCAACGTCATAAACAAATCGCAGGGCTCTTGCATGACCTTCAATGGACGTTCGGAGGCGAGATCCCAAATTACTAATTGCCCTTCATCGCGGCCAATGACGACGGCTCTTAGGCTATTAGGCGGTGCGCCTGGAAGATAGGCCACGGTTCCCAGTAGGCTGGTCAGGCGGCCTTGAAATCGCTGCCGGGCACTGCCAGTTTCTAACTGCCACTCTACGGCGGCGCAGTCTGCCCCGCAGGTTAAGAGGAATTGGCTGCAGGGACTGATCGCGATCGCGGTCACCGCAGCGCTATGGGCCTCAATACAATGAATCTGTTCTCCCGAAGCGAGTTGCCAAATATAAAGGTTGCCGGCTTCATCACCGCCTACTATGAGCTGTTGATCGGGGCTAAAGGCGAGGGTCGTGAGTGCCTCATCAGCGGTGCTGGCAAACAGCTCTGGGCCATATTCAGACCGGAGATCCCAAAGGCGAACAGTGCCATCCTGACGACCTTCGGCCAGGGTGTAGCCGTCGGCACTAAACGCGATCGCCCGAATCGCTTGGGTCACCGTCAACATGGCCCGTTGCAGACGACCGTCCTGCAGGTTCCACAGCAGCAACCGACCATCTTGATCGCCCACGGCGATTTCGTTCTGGTCGGCATTGATGGCAATGACCGGGCACTGCCCCATCGGTTTGGCCAACAATGTTTGCTGCAAGTCAGCCCCAGCAAACGAAACGCCCTGAAACAGGTCAGACTGCAAATCAGCGTCGCGCAGCTGCAAGGAGTGGAAATCGATATCCACTAAAGAGCGTTGCCAGTGCTGCGCTAAATTAACCAGGTTGCCCGCTCGATAGCCTTCGGAACTGGCTAACTGGGAGGGGGTCTGGCTGGCTTGAAAAGCCTGGGCCAAAAAGCGTTCCTGCTCCGCTGGTCGACTATGGGTCGCTTCTAGCAACGATGACACGGCTCCCAAGAGGGCTTGACGCTGCCATTGGCGAATCATCTCTGGGGCATCCGCCTGCAGTAACGGATAGTGATCGAGCAGTTCCCACTGCTGAGCTTCATCGGCGGTGGCAAAGGCTTGCAAAAAGCGATCTCGCAGATAGGGCAACAACAGTCCTGGCAGCACCAGCTCCCAAACGGCTTCCGCCTCCGGCTCGACCCGCGAGCGACAAATGCCCCGGTCGCACAGCGACTCAACTGCCCCCAACGCCATTGAGGTATTGAGGTATTGACTCACTTGCTGCAGCGATAGCGGCCGTTGGCTCAGCATCATCCAGGTGAGCAGCCGCCATTCGATGTCTGACAACGTCGCTAACCAGGTCTCAACATAGGCCTGGATCAGTTGAGTTTCTTGCTGCAAAGCGTCTAAACAAGCCGTTAATCGATGACCGAAGGAGGCGATGCGGGGCGCGACTTCCGCCAGAATCAGGGCCGGGATGCCGCCATAGTGATGACTGAGTAAGTGCCAATCCGGCTCGGTGGCTTCTAACTCGGGGGGCCAAAAAGCCAGGGTCGAGAGTTCGGTTTGATCTAAGCCCTCTAAACAAAACAACCGACAGCCTGAACCCGTAATCGGCAGGGCCGCACGGGGCAGATCTCGCCCCGCCCAGACGACACAACTGGGATGTTCACGGCTTGCCAAGGTGTCTAAAACATCGCGATAGTCGGCAAAGCGATCATCATAGGTTCCCGCCAGCATATGCGAGTGGTATAGGGCTTCGATGCCGTCTAAGACGATCAAACACTTGCTCTGAGTCAGCGTTTGCGTCAGTAAATCCAACCGCTCCGCTAGGGATGTGGGCAAGTCTGGCGATGCGCCCAACTCTAGCAGCAAATTCCCTAACAGCTCTGAAGGTGTGGCGCGATCGCTTAAGTCACGATAGACAAACTGCTGAAAATGGGGCCGCACTTGCTCAGCCAGCTTGATCGCCAACCAGGTTTTTCCCACTCCCGGAATCCCCGAGAGGCACAACAGCCGACCATGATGATTGACCACCCAGTCAGTTAAATCGGCTAAAGACTGTTGCCGACCGCGAAAATCTGAGATGTCAAGGGGTAAAAAGCTGGCAGCGTCAGGAATCGGTACAGCGTGAAGGGTTGCCTTAGCCGCGCGGCCATTGCCGTTGGATGCGGGATTAGGGGCAGAAGCCGTAGGGAGTTCTTCCCGCGCTTGCTCTGACCACCGCTCAATGGCCGTGCGGAAATTCGTTTTTTTAACCTGCATACCCAGAGCATCAGACAGCAAGGCCCATAGCGCTGGCCCGACGTCTCGACTCAGATACCCTTCGGTGTAGCCTGCTTGCGCCGCAATTTTTTGATAAGTGTAACGATGCCAAGATCCCTCTAGGACAACTCGATCGATGTCACGCAGTCCATCAACACGAACTGCGCGAACGGCCAAGTCAGCTGTCCGGAATGCCTCATCAAAACCCATTAACCCAGACATTGGTTGCGTGCACCCTGATGATAGTCAGAGTTTACCGTGCCTCACCTGAATTTTCCTGAGTTTTTCTGAGTTTTTAAAATTTCCCCAGAATCCGGTTCCCTGGTGACGAGGTTTAGGGGCCGGAATGGTGTTGATGGGGGCGCGCGATCCGCCGGGGTTGCTGCCGGGGAATGTGCTTTGTGCTCTCAGACGACCTTTAGTCTAATTATGTTCCCGCCCTAGCATCGGATCGCTGATGTCAGACGATTGAGCCGCAATGAACAGAAACTTGAGGGGCTGGCTGGTGATGAAATGACTTGGCTAAAGGTGTCTTCTGCTCATCGCTATGACTCGGTTCCACCTATTACGTTGCGGTCATTGTGGATGAGCTTGCTGGGGCAATTTCCCTAGAGTTGATAAAGGACGTTGTCCCAGCCGCTCTCCGAATCACTTGATTTCTCAGCTTTAGCTTCCTGTAGAGGTTCATCTTGCAGAGACTGAGGGCGACGACGGCGATGGGTCCAGGCGACATTTGGGACCTGTTGGCCAGGCTTCCACGGCTGGTTGGCGACTTGAGACTGGGCTAAGTCAGCAAACAGCGTTTGCGTCTCCACCTCTTTTAACTGACTGAGGGCTGCTGCCCAGCTCAGGTCAGGTAGCTGAAACAAGGTGCGTAGGGTCGTGAGCACCGCTTCGGCTTCTTGGTCTCGACTGATTTGTAAGGGTTGCGCGAGGCGTAGCGGATCTACTTGTACGGCCATAATGGCTTGCCGCACCGCATCGCTGATCTTTTTATGCAGGTCACGTTTGGCAATTTGCCGTTGATACTGCCACCCCCTTTCACTAGAGGCATACAACGTTGGCAGCCGGTTGAGAGCATAGGTGACGACCTCTTCCATCCGCAAATATCTTCGGATTCTGGCCGGAGTATCTTTGAGCTGTTTACCCACTTCCTGAGCTACCAAGCTTTCCATGACATTGATGTAGGTTCGCTGGGCGTGGGGTAGATTCACTTCTTTCATAAGATTTGCTCGCAACGATTCAGGACAGAGGGGTGGGTGATTCCGTGAGACGACTCTAACAACAATCCAAACGGCACCAAGTATTCGAACATCTCTCACGATAAGGAGAGTGTCACTAAACTAGCTTTGATCGCTGACAAAGGCTAGATGCCGCGCTGATGAATTTACCTCGCCTTAATCATAATCAGTGATTTTGTTAAGTGGAGAACTCCTTCACACCCTTAAAAGCTCACAATTGTAGGGGCAATATCTGCTGGGGATAGCGGGTGTTACCGAACCTGTTTTGATTAACGGGGTGACCCCCCAAATAACGGCCAGTTATATTCGATACAGGCTATGGAGTTTCTCCTCAGCGCTCGCCCTAGCCTGTTCTAGACCTTGCCGACAGCCTCATTCAGGGAACACGAAAAGCCCATTCATCTCATCCTGCGCAGGATGACTCTGCTCATGACCAGGGCCAGGCGAAAACCCTCTCGACAACAATAGTTTTTGATGTGTGTGCTCGGCGATCGCGATGATGTGAGGCCTCAGAGATCGTTGTTACGGCATGGTTGCTGGATTGATGACCGCCTGATTGCTACTGTGCGCCATCAATCAGCGACCAAAGCTTTGAAATTAGGGATTTACCGATTCTCAGAAACAAGGGCATAGATCTGGCTCCCCTGCCCCTCGGCTCCCCGGCGTTTCCAAGATGGCATCGGGAGTCCGATTACTGAGAACTGGTACGATGCGTCCGCATCACACCATCAGCTAGGAGGCTGGCAACGAGGTGCTAACAGCCTGGCAGAGCCTAAATGATGACTGTCCTTAGCTCGCGATCAGCCGACACCGATTCATCGGCATGCTGGGGTTCCCTAGCGATCCATGCTTGCCAGTCTTTGCCCCAGCGGTGCAAGGCCATGAGGCATCCCCTTTAGCGGTATGGTTATCTCCGTGGTCTGGTCTATCTAGGACAATTTATATGGCTCGCTCTAGCGCCCTGCGCTACTACATCATCACTCGACTACTGCTGGCCCCGCTGATGATTTGGACCATTACCACGGTCGTCTTTTTACTTTTGCGGGCAACGCCGGGTGATCCGATTGATGCACTACTCGGCCCCCGTGCGCCTGAGGCGGTGAAGGACTCGCTGCGGCAGCAGTTGGGGCTAGATGCCCCGTTAATCGTGCAATATCTGCGATACCTCAAAGACTTGTTCTCGTTTGATTTGGGCACCTCAGTCGCGAGTCAAGGTCAAACCGTCTGGGAAATTATTGGTGACCATTTTCCGGCCACCGTGGAACTGACGCTTTGTGGCATGTTGGTGGCGGCCAGCGTTGGGCTAACGGTCGGGGCGATCGCCGCCTCTAAACCCAACTCGCCGCTCGATGCCGGGGGACGGCTGTTTGGCATCATTACCTATGCCGTGCCGATGTATTGGTTTG
>ERZ1740058.895-NODE-895-length-17722-cov-6.291334_pt1 | contig 17722 bp, 13 predicted proteins | sample MGYA00581745_ERZ1740058 | MGnify/ENA primary metagenome ERZ1740058 (study PRJEB43018, sample SAMN04849742) | marine metagenome | isolation source: floating plastic debris | place: Pacific Ocean | collected 2008-08-30 | study: EMG produced TPA metagenomics assembly... | reverse complement strand
GCCACCGGAGTGGTCAAACCACTATTCAAATACCAAGTAATTATGTGCCCGGCGCCGCCATCAATGGCAACATTCAGGATGGTTAGGTTTACTGTCGCCTGACCGCTGCCTTGGGTATCTTCACATACTGCCGGGCTTTGATTGTTGACTACTGGCTGACTATTGACCGTATAGCTAATTGTAGCGATATTCTCACAGCTACCATCACTCACCTGTACGAATACGTCTAAACCGTCTACAACAGTATGAGCAGTAGGATCTGCTACCGGAATGCTCAATCCAGCATTCTCAAACCAATTGAAAGTCAGCCCCACTCCACTGTTAACACTGCTTTCCAGGGCTGTTAAATCAACCGTGGCTTGACCGCTGCCTTGGGTGTCTTCGCAGACCACCGGGGTCTGGTCATTAACGGTAGGTTCAGGATTCACCGTGATGGTAATATCATCCGATGTTGAACAGCCGTTATCATCAGTTACGGTATATGTCAGATTGTACGTGCCCGGCGTAGCCGTATTAAACGTAGGGTTTTGAATATTGGTAGCTGAAAGTGGCCCGGTATCACCTGTCCAACTATGCGTAGTAAACGTTCCTGAACCACCGGCTGGGTTTCCGTCTAAAGCTAAATCGGTACTAATACACACTTCAGCGGGATCAGGAGAAATGGTAGTTGTGGGGGCTACACGGCTGTCGGGTACAGTGATAACAAAATCTTCAGTACAATTCTGTGCGTCGCGTACCGTAACGGTATAGTCACCGTGAGCAAGATCGGCAAAAGAGGTAGTAGTGCTAAAAGCTCCACCCTCGAACGAATATTCGTAGGGGGCAGTACCTCCGCTAACCGAGGTATTTAGTACTATTGCCCCATCGGGCGTTCCAGCACACTGAGTATTTCCATTTAAAGTTAAAGCACCCGCATCCAATGCAATAGCATCAGGCTGAGTAAGATCAATATTCGTAATTTGCCGTTCGCTACAAAGTTTTATAAGAGTGGGGTTACCACTTGTGTGGCTGTTGGACGTCTTGACCACTAGCTGATAACTGCCGCCAGTGGTACTCTCAGCCGGTAAGTTGGTGAAAGTGTATTCCGTATCGGTAGTAGAAGGTGAATTAAGAAAAGGAGCTACTCCACCTCCACCGAAATCTACATTGAGCTCGAAAACATAGGGAGCTTCGCCACCCACAACTTCAACCGTAATTGATCCATCACTGCCTCCGTTGCAACTTACGTCCTGAATGTTAGTTATCGAAAAGCTAGTTATAGGATCACCCGTACATTGAGCTAATGTACTCTGAGTGCTCCCTATCCAGATGAATATGCCCACTAAGGCAGCTAGTATACCTCTTTTCATCTATCTACTTTAATTCAATGTTTGGAATTGACCTTCTCTGGCAAAGTGCTGTTGGCAGCTTACCCTCACTGGTATTAGCAGAAAGCACTTCTACGCGATAGAAGTAGCTCGTATTTGCGGGCACGTTACGGAAGGTATATTGTCGCTGGGTGGTGGGGCTGGAAATGCTGATTTCTTCTACTCCTTTTCCACGATAATCAGCAATAAGCTTATACACAAATGGAGATTCTCCACCCTTTATTTCTACTGATATTTCCCCTTGCTTTGTATTTTGGCTGACAACCTCAGCTTTCTGTAGGGTGAATGAGGTAATTGGTTTTCCTGTACACTGTCCAACCATAGTTTGGATTGTTCCAAACCATAAAAGTCCTATCAAACCCAATCCCCATGTATTCATTGAAGTAATCATCCTTGTCATCAGCTTTTATACTTTATGGTTATTATCTGGTACTTTATGACCCAAATGCTTAAAATGGTACACCGCAATTTTTTGCGAATTTTTACTTACAGGTTAGGGCTATCTCGGGTAGTTCGAGTGGGTGAGGTGTGTGGTATTATTCTTATCTGCGCCAGTAAGAGATTGTACTATATTTATAAAACCTCCGGTACTGATGCATTTTTTCTGTACTCTTTCACTAAAATTATAGGATTAGCTACAGAATAAAAGAGAGGGACTTTACCACCCTAAAAAGCGGATGTACTAAATGAAGTAGAGTATCAAAGATTAAATTGAGAGAGATGCGGAATTGCAAAAAATATGGAGAGAGTAGTTTTATAGCAATAAAAAAGGCACTCTCTCTCGAAAGTGCCTTGTGTAGTAAGATATGTTTCCGTTTATGCCATAGCCAAGCGTATATTGCTGGCAATCTTTGCCATTTCATCGCCACTTAGTTGAAGCTTGGGGTTACTAAAATTAGCATCGCTCATACTGTTGATCGGAATAAGATGAATGTGCGCGTGAGGTACTTCCAGCCCGATGACGGCCGTGGCAATACGCTCGCAGGGAATGGCCTGTTTAACTGCCTTAGCTACCTGCTTGGCAAACAGATTTAGTTGAGTATACAGATCATCTTCTAGATCAAAGTAATAGTCTACTTCCTGTTTAGGTACTACCAAGGTATGGCCTTTGGTGAGGGGGCGAATATCCAGAAAGGCAAGAGCATAGTCGTTCTCAGCTACAATATGGGCCGGAATTTCTCGGTTAATGATTTTGGTGAAGATGCTTGACATGTGTTCAGGTGTTTAGGCCGTCATGGAATGATGTTCAGATGTTTAAAGTTACATGAATACTTGAACACTTGAGCACACTATTACAGAGCAGTTACTGTACTGAAATATCTAATACTTCGAACTCCATCGTTCCGGCAGGGGCTTTTACTTCTGCGGTTTCTCCTACCTTTTTCCCTAACAGGCCTTGACCAATGGGCGATTTTACCGAAATTTTATTGCTCTTTAGATTAGCCTCTTCTTCGGAAACTAAAGTATAGGCTACCGTCATACCGTTTTTCTTATTCTTAATCTTCACGGTAGATAGAATCGATACTTTAGAAGTATCAATCGTTGATTCATCTAATATCCGGGCGTTACCAACAATTTCTTCAAGCTTAGAGATTTTTAGCTCCAATAATCCCTGAGCATCCTTTGCGGCGTCGTATTCAGCATTTTCGCTTAGATCACCTTTATCTCTGGCCTCCGCAATTTGCTTAGCAATGTCAGTCCTGCCTTTAGTTTTCAATTCATTGAGCTCGTCCTTGAGCTTCTGCAATCCTTCTTTAGTGTAGTACGATACTGCCATAATTCAGATAATTTAAATCAAACCCGCAGAACAAAAATAAAAGAACGGCCTACGAAAGTAGCCGTTTCCGAGATTTGACTAGTACATCGTTTATTACAACGCGCTGCTAATCTAAGTCAGTGCGTTCGACAAAAATAAAGAAATTGGTTATTTCTTCAAACGGACGAAGTAACCCGGATGGTTCCCTTAGAGCCGCTCCAACACTAATTATTATTGCGTGCGTAGCCCTGTATAGTTGAAAGGAGAGATTTCAGATAACTCTTGCCTCACCGCGTCATTCACCTCTAATGACTGGATAAATTGTTTAATATCAGCTTCCGAGATATGGGTCTTACCCCTGGTCAGTGATTTCAGTGCCTCGTATGGTTTGGGGTAGCCCTCACGCCGTAAAACAGTCTGAATAGCCTCAGCTACTACCGCCCAGTTTTCTTCCAAATCGTCGTGCAGTGCCCCTTCGTTGACCTCTACCTTACCCAATCCCTTCAATAAGGACTCGAAGGCGATGAGGGTGTGAGCAACGGGTACTCCCAGATTGCGTAGTACGGTAGAGTCCGTCAGATCGCGCTGCAACCGCGAAATCGGCAGTTTTTCGGCCAAATGTATGAGCAAGGCATTAGCAATACCCAGGTTTCCTTCGGCATTTTCAAAGTCAATAGGATTTACCTTATGCGGCATAGCCGATGAGCCTACTTCGTTTTCAATCACTCGCTGTTTAAGGTAGTTCATCGATACGTACTGCCATACATCTCGACTAAAATCCATCAGTATTACGTTGATTCGCTTCAGTGCATCTAGCAGCGCGGCCAGATAATCGTAGTGCTCAATCTGCGTAGTGGGGAAGCTACGTTGTAACCCCAAAGTTTTATTTACAAACTGTTCGGCAAAGGAATTCCAATCCTGCTCAGGGTAAGCCACCGCGTGGGCGTTCATGTTGCCGGTGGCACCCCCAAACTTAGCAGCAAAGGGTACCGCTTTTAGCAGCGCAAGCTGGTGCTGTAAGCGTTCGTGAAATACCAACCATTCTTTACCAAAGGTGGTAGGCGAGGCTGGTTGACCGTGAGTTCTAGCCAGCATGGGTAAGTCGGCCCACTCCCGCGCTTGCTTACTCATTTTCTGAAGTATATCTTCCAGCAGCGGTAAGTAGGATTGGTGTACGGCGTCCCGTAGCCCTAGGGGAATAGCCGTATTGTTTATATCCTGCGAGGTTAGTCCAAAGTGAATAAACTCTTTATGTTCCGATAAGCCCAATGCATCCCAACGATCTTTTAAAAAATACTCTACTGCCTTTACGTCGTGATTAGTTTGCCGCTCCAGTGCTTTAATCTCTTGAGCATCTTCCTCCGTAAAGTTTTCGACCAGCTTTCGCAACTGTAGAAACAGGCTAGCGTCCACGTTAGATAACTGAGGAAGGGAGATCTCGCAGAGGGCAATAAAGTATTCTACTTCTACCAAAACCCGGTATCGGATCAGTGCGTATTCTGAAAAGTATGTCGCTAGCGAACTGGTATATCTTCGGTACCGCCCGTCCACGGGAGATACGGCAGTAAGTGAGGTTAATTCCATGCGATGTTGGTAAACGTAAATTCAAAAGTAGAAATTTGTGCGCTATTTTCCGGGAGCACTGCAGAATTTTGGGAAGGTTTTATTTAAAGTGTGTTATAGTGTTATCGTGCTCATGTGTTTATGCAGATTACAACCTTGAATATTGCGCAGCAACCGCCTGAACACATAAACATCATAATACTGTAACACCATAACATTTACTAATTGTGAAATTCAATTTTTTTTCAAAGTCTAAAGATAAAGCGGTAGAGGAAAAGCCCGTGAAGAAGCTCCAGCCCCAGGAGCTAAAGGTGAAAGAGGTCGTCCGAGAAACTGAAGAGGCCATTACCATCGTATTTGATCAGCCGGATTTAGTGTACGAACCAGGGCAGTTTCTTACCCTCATTCTAACTATTGAAGGCGAAGAAGTACGACGGTCATATTCGCTGTGCACCTCACCCTATACCGACGAGTACCCGGCCGTAACGGTAAAGCGGGTAGCTTCGGGAAAAGTGTCTAACTACCTCAACAATACGCTGCAGGTAGGAGATACTATTAAGGTGCAGGCTCCGGCCGGAACTTTTACTACAGAACTGCGTCCAGATCAGGCACGACACTTGGTAATGTTCGGCGGGGGAAGTGGTATCACCCCGCTTATGTCACTGATTAAATCGGTAGTGGACCAGGAGCCTGATTCTAAGGTATCGCTGATTTACGCGAACCGCAATGAAGAGGCCATTATTTTCCGGGAATATCTGCATCAGTTGCAAAGCCGCTTTGCTGACCGTTTCCACTTAACTCATATTCTGGAAGCTCCTACTACCCGCTTTGCCTGCCACGGAGGGTTGATTACCACGGAGCGCGTACCCGATTTATTGGCCGAACTGCCATTCTCAGCAGAAGTAACTGAGTACTTTCTCTGCGGCCCTACCGGAATGATGGATAATGTGCTGGAAGCACTGCGCACACTGGAGATTCCACCCAACCTTATTCATAAGGAAAGCTTCGTAGCAACTCCCACCAAGTCTGGCAATGGTCAAGCTAAACCGAAAGCTGAGATTTCGGCTAACTGGGATACTGAAACCACAGTTGGGGCATTTGGCAACGATGCTGCTCACGTCACCGAAGCCCACGAAGTTACCGTTATTTTTGAGGGCGAAACCCACCGGTTTACCGTAGAGCCTGACAGCACCATTCTGGAAACGGCTATTGCACTGGATATTGACTTACCGTACTCTTGCCAAAGTGGTATTTGTACGGCCTGTATGGGCAAATGCAAATCAGGGCGAATGAAGCTAGACGAAACCGATGCGCTAACTGAGGATGATTTGAAAGAAGGCTACGTACTCACCTGCGTGGGCCATCCGCTAACCTCCGATGTGGTGATTGAAATTGATTGACAAAGGTTGCAAGTTACAGGTTGAAAGTTCTATAAACGTAACTTTCAACCTGTAACTTGCAACCTTCAAACCCAAAACTCTAATATATAAAGAGATGAATACTGAAAACATAGCTGTCCCCAAAAAGAAAGAACGCCAACTACTTCCGAGCGCTTTTGAGATTACTGCCTGGGAAGCCGTTAAACCCTACTACGATGACCTGCTAGAGCGAGAAATCAACTCGGCAGCCGACTTGCAGCAGTGGTTTCAGCATCGTAGCGAACTGGAAGCCGTACTTTCCGAAAATTTGGCGTGGCGTTACATCAAAATGACCTGCGATACTACTGACGATACGCTACGCGAAAGCTACACTGAATTCATTACGCAAATTCAGCCGAAAATTGCACCAGTTAGTAATGAGCTCAACAAAAAAGCACTAACCAGCCCCTACTTAGATGAACTTAAGAGTCGGGATGGCTACCCAATTATGATCCGAGAATTAGAAAAGGAAGCCCAAATTTTTCGAGAAGAAAATATTTCCTTGAAAACCGAGGAGCAGAACGAAGCTCAGAACTTTGGGAAGATTTCGGGGGGAATGACTGTGAAGATTAAAGGTCAGGAAATGACCCTGCAACAGGCAGCCAACCTGCTACAATCTACCGAGCGTAAGGTACGGAAAAAGGCTTACAAGAAAATTACCAAGCGCCGCCTAGAAGACAAAGACCCGTTGAATGCTTTATTTACTAAACTAATTACTGTCCGGGATAAGCTTGGTAAGAACGCCGATTTTGCCAATTACCGCGACTATATGTTTGCCGCGATGGGCCGCTTTGACTACACTCCTCAGGATTGTTTCGATTTTCACGAAGCGGTAGAGAAAGAGGTGGTGCCTATGCTCAACGATCTGGCAGCTAGCCGTAAGCTAAAATTAGAGGTGAAGCACCTACGCCCCTGGGATAAAGCTGTTGACCCGGAAGGACGCCCACCGCTGAAGCCTTTTACTACTGGTAAGGAACTAACTCAAAAAACCATTGAGGCCTTCGGCGGCCTGGACTCCTACTTGGGCGAACGAATCGCTATTATGCGGGAGATGGGGCATCTGGATTTGGAATCACGCAAAGGGAAGGCACCAGGTGGCTACAACTACCCCTTGTCTGAAGCCGGGGTACCTTTCATTTTTATGAACGCTACCTCTAATCTGCGCGATATGGTCACCATGATGCATGAGGGCGGCCACGCGGTACACTCTTTCCTGACCCGCGACCTGGAGCTGACCAATTTTCAGCATACTCCTTCCGAAGTTGCCGAACTTGCTTCTATGGCGATGGAGCTAATCTCCATGGACCAGTGGCACCTATTTTTTCCCGATGAGGAAGACTTGAAACGGGCGAAGCGTGAGCATCTGGAGCAGATTATTGAAACCTTACCCTGGGTTGCCACCATCGATAAGTTCCAACACTGGGTGTACGAGAACCCTGAGCATGATATTAAGCAGCGTGCTGCGCAGTGGAACCAAATTTTTGCTGCCTTCTCCGACACTATTACTAACTGGAAAGGTTTGGAAGAGGAGAAAAGCCATTTATGGCAGAAGCAACTTCACCTCTACGAAGTGCCCTTCTACTATATTGAATACGGTTTTGCCCAACTGGGTGCTATCGCCGTCTGGAAAAACTACCGCGATAACCCCCAGAAAGGACTAGAAGGTTACAAAAACGCTCTGAAACTCGGATACACCAAAACTATCCCCGAGGTGTACAAAGCAGCAAATATCAAGTTTGATTTTAGCACAGAATACATCAAATCTCTGATGCAATTTGTGCGTAATGAGTTAGATAATATCTAATAATCAGGCTGTCATACTCTTTTGAAGCCCTACATATGTGTGTAGGGCTTTTTTATTTATGCATCCTCAATATCGTTCAGATAAAAAATTTTCTTATGCATGCATACTAAATACTGATTATTCGACTATCTTTGAAAGATTGATAAAATATTAACGTTATTTTGTCATCAAATTAGTAAGTTTTAAACCAACTATCTGTTATGAGACAACATCTACGCTTAGTAATCTTATTTTTTCTAAGCATTTTACTTGCAAACCTACCTGTACTGGCTCAAACTAATACCACCGTCAGTGGTAAGGTATTAGATGCCAGTAACAACGAACCTCTGATAGGGGTAAACATTTTAGTAAAGGGTAAAGTGGTAGGAACGGTAACCAATACTGATGGTGATTTTTCGCTCACTGTAAACAATGCACCTCCTTTTTCTCTGGTAATATCCAGTGTGGGCTACGCAACGCAAGAAGTAGAAATTACCCAATCCACCAGTGATCTTTCCATCTCACTTGATGAGCAGACCTTACTGGGTCAGGAGGTAGTAGTGTCCGCCTCCCGGGTAGAAGAATCTATCTTGGAATCACCAGTTTCTATTGAGAAAATGGACATCCGCGACATACAGTCGGCGGCAGCTCCCAACTTCTACGACCAAATTGCTAACCTAAAGGGCATCGACGTCAGTGCCCAGAGTCTGACATTTAAATCCATCAATCCCCGGGGGTTTGGCGCCAATGGAAATACTCGTACCGTCCAGCTAATTGATGGTATTGATAATCAGGCTCCCGGCCTAAACTTCCCGGTAGGGAATATTGTGGGTATTCCGGAACTTGACCTGGAAAGTGTGGAATTACTGCCAGGGGCGGCTTCTGCCCTTTACGGGCCTAACGCAATTAATGGCATCATTCTGATGCGTAGCAAAAGTCCGTTTGAGTACCAGGGGCTAAGTGCATCGGCCAAACTAGGGGTGAATCATATTGATGGAGAAGATGACGATCCCTCACTGTACCAAAGCTACGGATTGCGTTACGCTAAAGCATTCAACAACAAGTTTGCCTTTAAAATTAACGCCGAATACCTCAGGGCAGCCGACTTTATTGGGGTGGACTACCGCGACCAAAGCGATATTGTTGAGCGTAGTCCCGAAGGCATTGATCCTAACGACCGAGCCGATATGCGTACTTACGACGGGGTGAATATATACGGCGACCCTCTGGTAAACGTAGGTATACTAGGTCAGGGAGTTGGATTAGGCGCACTTTTGCCTACCGACCGAACCGGAGATTTTACTCCTACTGGCTACACCGAGCAGGAATTTGTAGACAATACCACCGAAAGCCTAAAGTTAGGTGGCGCACTGCACTATCGAGTAAATGACAACCTCGAGGCATTGGTACAGTTCAATCAAGGATTCGGTAGCACAGTCTATACTGCTAACGACCGTTTTGTATTGGATGATTTTAGCATCTGGACTGCTAAAGCAGAACTACGCAGCAATAACTTCTTCCTACGAGGATACCGTACTAAGGAGTCTTCGGGCGATAGCTACGCTGCTAACACCCTTGCTTCGCTCATTAACGCACAGACTACTATTCCGAACTACGTACAAACATTTGCCGGTGCCCGTTTGGCAGGACTGTCAGTAGATCAGTCTCATGGATTAGCTCGTATAACTAGTGATAACCTGCGCGAGACCAACCTCAATAATGGAAGGTATCGGGAGCTTTACGATTCGCTGCGGCAAGTACCTATTTCAGAAGGCGGGGCCAAGTTTCTGGACGAAACCAGCCTGACTCATTTTGAAGGAATGTACAATTTTGCTGACCGAATCAAATTTGCCGAAGTGGTGGTTGGCGCCAATTACCGTCGCTATGATCTAGTATCAGACGGAACACTGTTTGCTCTTCAGGATGATGGAGAAGAGTTTGACATTAACGAATGGGGCGCCTATGTACAGCTATCCAAATCGCTGGCCGATGATAAACTGGACTTGACCGGTTCGGTTCGCTACGATAAAAATGAATATTTTGAAGGGCAGTTTTCGCCGCGACTTTCAGGGGTACTAAAAGTAGCCAATGGACATAATATTCGGGCTTCGTTCCAACGAGGTTTCCGCATGCCTACCACTCAAGATCAGTTTATTGACCTGGACGTAGTTACCCGCCGATTAATTGGCAGTAATCCGGCGCTAGTAGACCGCTATAATTTTGAAACTAATCAGGTATACACTACGCAAAGTGTACAGCTCGCTCAGGATAATTTTCAGGAAACAGGTGACGTAGCCGGTTCAGTCGCCTTATTAAACCCGGTTGAGTTTGAAGAATTTACAACTGAAAAGGTGAACACTTACGAAGTAGGCTACAAAGGCTTAATTAATAATAAGTTACTAATAGATGCCTATTATTACTACAGCTCTTACCGCGACTTTATTGCTGAGATTGATTTCACCCAAACCATAGGCCCGAATGAAAGCGGCACCCCACCCTTTAACGGCCCAGCCGATCCAGAAGGTATTGTGCAAGAGTCAGTAGCTACCCAGCGATTTGGGTTTGATGTAAATACTGACGGTACTGTAGTTGCGCACGGTTTTGCAGTTGGGTTAGATTATTCGCTGGATAAGGGATATACGCTAGGTGGCAACGTAGCCTACAATCGACTGCTTGATCAGGACGACCTCATTGAGCAAGGTTTTCAGGCAGCGTATAATACTCCGGAGTGGCGCTATAATATTCGGTTCTCCAACCGAAAGCTGACTGATAATATTGGGTTTAACCTAGTATGGAGATGGCAAGAAGCTTTCTTGTGGGAATCAGCGTTTGGTCAGGGAGTGATCCCGTCATACCAAACCCTGGATGCCCAGGTTAGCTATAAGCTTCCTTCTTTAAAATCTGTGGTGAAGATTGGGGGATCGAACGTACTCAACGAACGATACACCACCTCGTTCGGTAACCCTCGCATGGGTGCCATCTACTACATTTCAATCACCTTCGACGAATTTTTAAACTAAGATATTGATGAATAGAAGATATATACTAGGTGGAGCGCTAAGCCTACTGCTGGGCTTTACCGCCTGCGATTCTGAAGATGAACTCATTCAGGAGCGCATTGAGAACAATCCGTCACCTGACACCGAACTAAGCGGAACCTCCGGATCGGTAGACTTCAGTAAGTACGTAGCTGTAGGTAACTCCCTCACGGCAGGTTTGATGGATGCGGCCTTATTTAACACTGGCCAACAAAGTTCGTTTCCTAACATATTGGCGCAGCAACTTCAGATTAATGGAGTGGGTGGCGGCATCTTCAACCAGCCCGACATCAATTCGGTTACCGGATTTAATATCTCGCTAAATGCAATTCCTCCTCAGGCCGGAGCACCCGTTTTTGGGCGCTTTTTGCTGGATGTAAGCATTCCGGGACCAGTACCTACCCAAGGGGAGCCCATTGGTCCTTACACCGGAGATATTTCTCAGCTTAACAACTTTGGGATACCTGGTATGCGGGTGATTGATGCAGTCACCCCTGGTTACAGCCAGTTTAATCCGTTCTTTGCTCGTATTGCAGTCTCTTCAGCCAACTCGCTTATTCAGCAGGCAGCGGCCGCTCAAGGTTCTTTCTTCACACTGTGGTTAGGTGGTAATGATGTAATTGGTTGGGCTAACGCTGGCGGTTCGGGTCCCGACGGAGAAGTTGATCCGGCTGCCCAGGCTACTGATCCTACCACGTTAACCAATATTAATAGTTTTACTGAAGCCTACAGCGGTGCTATTGGTGCAATGTTATCGGTGCCTGATGCGCAGGGAGTGGCCATTAATATTCCTCCGATCACGCTACTACCTTACTATCGAGCTGTTCCTTACAATCCTATTGCTCTGGATCAGGCAAATGCTGATACCTTGAATGCGGGCTACGCAGAGTATAATAGTGGACTAGATGCTGCGGTAACTATTGGCGCTATTACTGCCGATGAAGCGACTCAGCGAAAAGTTTCATTTTCAGCCGCGGCTAATAACTCCATCGTTTTGGTGGATGAGGATTTGACCGTCACCGATATTTCAGTCGCTGTAGGAGCACCAACTGGTACGGTAATATTACCGAATTTACGCATGAGCAATGCTTCAGATTTGCTACTTTTCCCGATTGCTACCCGGTTGGGTCAGGACTTAGGAAATGGACCCTATGGATTGGAAGATCCGGCTACCGATGAGTTTGTACTAACTTTTAATGAGCAGGTAACCGTAAATACCCGCCTGGCAACTTTCAATGCGATTATCGCTCAGATTGTAGCAGATACTGACGGACGCATAGCGCTGCTGGATATTAACCCTATTTTTGCCGATATAGCAGGCTTAACTCCTGAACAGGCGGCTCAATTAGGTATGAGTGCTGAAGCTCAGGCAGTAGCGGACGGAGTTATTGGATTAGTCATTGACGGCGTTAATTATCTACCCGACTTTTCACCTAACGGCATCATGTCTACCGATGGTGTTCATCCTAATCCTAAAGGGCACGCTATCGTAGCTAACGAGGTAGTTCGGGTAATCAATGAATCCTTCGGGGCAGAGATTCCTCCGATTAGCCTTACCCCCTATGGTACTGTGGTAGTCGCTCCGTAACATTCACATGCTTTCAGCAGCAGAAAGAAGGGGTTCAGGTAAAGCTATGAGATAAGTACTTGAACCCCTTAGTTTTATCCGTACCTTTTGCCACCGTGATCTCCCAACTAGAAACTATTACCGGTTAGGCGTTTGAGGCCATCCGCTCCGATAGCTTACTTTTAATATCCTGAATAATGGGTTGGGCGTGTAACTTCCCGTTCTCGATAAACACTTTTTTGGTTTCTTCACCGCCAATCACCGAGCCCCCTAAATAAATTCCCGGAACGTTGCTTTCAAAGGTTTCTGGATCTATCTCCGGAATAAGCATTTCTCCGTTTAACCGAATACCCACCTTGCGCAGAAACTTAGCGTCGGGATGATAACCGATCATAAGAAAAACGAAATCGGCGGGTAATTTACGGACTTCGCCGGTTTGCAGGTTTTCGACCGTTACATCCTTTTCACTGATTTCAGTTACTCTACTATTGAAATACGCCTGCACTTCACTTTTCTTAATCCGGTTCTCCAAATCAGGCACAATCCAGTATTTAGCGGTTTTATCAATGCCCTCAAAAATATGGACCATCGTCACGTTTACTCCGCTACGGTACAAATCCAGCGCCGTCTCTACGGCTGAATTTGCTCCACCCACCACAACGGCATTAGTACCGGTGTAGCGGTAGGGTTCATCGTAGTAGTGGGTTACGTGCGGTAGTTCTTCGCCGGGCACCCCCAAAGTGCGAGGAATATCGTAGTAGCCAATAGCTAGCACCACCTTTTTGGTACGATACTCTCCCTGATTGGTATCCAAAATAAAAATACCATCTTGCTGCCGGATGTCACTCACCTCGGTAAAAATATGGATGTTTAGTTGGAAGTGATCGACCACCTTACGGTAGTATTTTAGTGCTTCTACCCGGCTTGGCCGCAAATTCAGCGACGTAAATGGAATTTCCCCGATAGCAATATTATCGGCACTGGAGAAGAAAGTCATATCTACCGGATAACGGCGAATAGATTCAGTGATGCTACCTTTGTCCAGCACGGCGTAAGAAAGTCCTTGCTGCTGTGCTTCTATGCCACAAGATAACCCACAGGGACCAGCACCCACAATAAGCACATCGTATAATTTCATAAGTCTAGGATTCAAATTTAGTATAACAAAACTGTACGAAGGCTGATACAGCCTCTAGCCTGCTATTAACGGACGAAGATACAACAATACCGTTTATAAAGCCGTTCAGAAAAGATTTTACTAACTCAGACTAGACAGAAGTGGATTCAGACTGAGGCAAAAACTCAATCTGCAATAAATTTTCACTTATCTCCCAGAGCCGCTTGGCATTGTAATCGCTGGAAGCGTCTTTGTTGGGCTTTACCGCTTTCTTATCCTTAAAATACAGCCCGGTAGCCGTGTATCCCTCATCACTGGTAGCGAGATAGATACTGGTCTGCGCACCCTTTTCCTCGCTAATCATAAATGGGCGGGCCATTTTCATGATAACGCCGAAAAATCCAGATACTCCTTTACCAAAATTGGTAGCCACCCCACCCGGATGTAGTGAGTTAGTAACTACATTGGTTTGCGGCAAACGTTTGCTCAGCTCACGGGTAAACAAAATATTGCAGAGTTTAGAAGAAGCGTAAGCTTTCAAGCCATTATACTTCCGTTTTTCGTACTGAAGATCTTTCAAATCGAAGCTGGCGAAGCGGTGGGCTTCGGAAGATACATTAATGATATTGCCTCCATCACTGGCGAGCACTTTGTCTAGCAGCAACTGAGTTAATAAAAAAGGAGCTAGATGATTGACCCCGAACGTCGTTTCAAAACCATCTTCAGTGGTTTCTCGTTGGTCGCTAGTAATTAATCCGGCATTATTATTTAGCACATCAATTCTAGGATAGTGTTCATTGATATGTGCTGCTGCTTCCCGAATCTGCTGTAACGAAGCTAGGTCAGCCAGCACGATGTCCACCCGGTCGTGGCCGCATACGCGCAAAATATCTTCTTTAGCCCGCTCGGCCTTCTCCTGGTTACGGCAGAGCATCACGACGTGCGCTCCGCGCTTGGCCAGTTCCAGCGCAGTTACTTTTCCTATGCCGGAATTCGCTCCGGTAATCACACAGATCTTATCTTTCATGGGATAGGTTTTATAAGTGTGTACCGAAAAACGGTTCTTTTTGTTTTGGTAACTGCGCAAGGAAGAACAGCAAAGGCTTCATTTCGGGTTTAAAACAAAAAAAGACAGGAAAACCTGCCTTTCTCGTTAGTAGATGTTATTCTCAGAACGTCCACGATTGGTTCCAGTTGTAGCAACTGAAACGGTGTTTCTGCTCCTCAAAATTATCCCTTAGCGTCGAGTAGAATCCCCAACCTACTAAAAAGGTAAACACAGAGGCAATGGTGAAAGCATTGGCTACCGACTCCGCTAAGAACCCAAATAGCAACATGGTTACAATAAAAGTAACTACCGTCCAGTAGATAGTCATGTTAGTTAAGTTGCGATGCCGCCACGATTGAATGTAGCGTAATGGATGAAGGTCGCCGCCCCACTGGTGCACTAGCTTGTAGTGATGATGATCAACTTTATACAGTAGCAGTGGGTCAATGATCGGACGTTGACGCTTCTCCAGATCGAAGGTTTCGGCCGGGGCTACAATATAGAAATCGTACTCCAGGTCTTCTTCCGTGAGTGCGTGTTCTTTCTGAAAACGGTTTAACTTAGTGCCAAATTCCGGATCAATTGGCCCCCGATACAAACGGCTGGGTAGCATTCGCATCCGGTAATCCACGCACACTTTTTTAATATCATCTAAGTGGTAGACTTCACCGTCAAACTGTTTATTTAATTGCCATTGACGCAACCATCGCTGCTTAGGATCATGGATTTGGTGCAAGCTACGGTGTAAACCTAATTGCCGAATCGCTTTTTCCTCCTGCATTCCCTGCTCTTGTAGCAGTACCTGTGCTTCCCGGGCAGGATCATCAATTACTCCCTGCCGTTTTTGGTCTTCTTTGACGAGTGCGTCGTGTAAATTCATGGCACAAAAAATTAAATAAAATGAGAAAAGTTATCTGCCCAATCAATTTAGCAAAATAGTTGAAAAGAATACTATTACTTATTAAAAATGTTCAGAGCTTTGCCTACCTGCTAACCCTATTCGTTATGGCTAATGCTTCTCTAATTTCTGTTACCGTCGAATTTGTTCGCGCTACTCTATCCGAGGCTGAAGCTGGCCACGACTGGTGGCACACCCAACGAGTTTGGCGCAACGCCCAACACATTGCTGCCGAAGAAAACGTTGATGAGTTAGTGGTAGAGTTAAGTGCGCTGCTACATGATATTGCAGATGCTAAATTTCATGGCGGAGACGAGGAGATAGGACCGAAAACAGCGCTGCGATTTTTAGAGCAACAAGCGGTGGACCTAACTATAATAGAGCACGTAGTGCAGATTGTACGACACGTTTCTTTCAAGGGCGGTAATTTTGAAGCAACCTTTAACTCGCCTGAGCTAGCAGTAGTACAAGATGCCGACCGGTTAGACGCCATCGGGGCAATTGGTATTGCCCGCACATTTCACTACGGGGGGTTTCGCAACCGCGCACTGTATGATCCCGACATACCGCCTAACTTAACAATGAGCAAGGAAGAGTACAAACGTAGCCAAGCCCCTACCATCAATCACTTCTACGAAAAATTACTGCTGCTGAAAGACCGAATGAACACCGATGCTGGGCGCAAACTCGCTGAAGAACGCCATCAATTCATGGAGCAGTTTCTAGATCAGTTTTACCATGAATGGGGTTAGTCATATTATAAGAAGAGGCAAGAATGGAACTCAAAGTTGCGAGATAAATGATTTTTGTATATACGCAGATAGTTCCATGAGCCACGCTACTCCTACGTGGATTAGCACGCCACCAAACACTGATCGGCTTTGGTACGCAATAACCCCTAAAATATAGCCTCCAAAAATGGAGCTAACAGTTTCGCCAGCGGACTTACCAAAATGCAGGAAAGCGTAAGTTACTACCATCGGTACAATCGCTGCCCGGCCCATTACTATACCCATGCCCAACACCATAAATCCCCGAAAGAGCAACTCAATGTTTAAGAAATCTAATCCGTAGGCTAGCTCGTAAGCCAGGGCAGGCAACCATCCTGGTCCTTCCCAAAAAGCCTCCACATAATTGGGTTGGTAACGCGGGTAATTCTGTAGAAACCCCTCGTTAAAGGAGGCCAACACAGTTAGAGGCATCATTATGAGCAGCATGAAGAGGTAGGGTTTCGGATCGAGGTTCCGAATGGTAAGCCCGTAGAAGTTGTTGGCACGTTGGTCTAGCCAACGGTAGAATATGTACAAAGGCAGCAGTGTCGTGAGCATACCTGTTAGTTGCTTGGTTAGTCGGATAGTGTAGGCCCAAGTTTCGGGCGGCAGATATTGTTGAATTGGGTAGTTATGGTAATGAAACGATTTATCTACCGCTAACACAATCAGACAAAACAAGCTACGAACCCAAAAGCCCGAACTACTCCAGAGTTGTTGCTTCTGACGAAAGCTGGTGTATAGAAAAGTGGTTGTGTAGTACGCAAAAGCGTAGAGCAGAAAATAGTAAAATATTCGAATACTCCGCCCGTAGTAAGCATCAATTACATCATCCTCAAAGTTAAAGTAGTAATTTAGGAAGATCGTAACTGCCAAGAATCCAGCCACAGCAGTGTAGTACCCTGGATGATAATCAGCCGTCCAATGTTGGCGCAGGTAATAGACGATTTTCTTCATTTCTTAAGTCAAAGGTAGAGCAGAGAGTGTGAGGCTGAATTTAAGAGATGTTTATGCCTTTACGCTGCTCTTCTACCATTCGCAAACACCGGATGGTCGGGAGTCAGATCTATCAGTTCTACGTAGAAAATGGGCTCACCACTACGCCAGTCATAAGCTCCTGCTGCGCCGTACGAGCCATCGGTTTGGGTAACCGGTACTAACACTCGCTGCCGCTGTCTGTCCAGTTCAATACCGATGGTAGATTGGAAGCGCTTATCTTCAATAAAGGGTTCGTAATTTCCTTCATTGTCTACCAGACCGATGGTTCCTACAGTGAGTGAAGACACCAGAAACTTGCTCCGACGCTGATCGTACTCTACTCCTTCGGGAAATAAGCCAGCTTAAGTAAGATCAATTCGTTCCAGTAGTTCCCAATCGTAGCCTTCGTCCTCTAGATC
>ERZ1740058.894-NODE-894-length-17727-cov-12.572205_pt1 | contig 17727 bp, 19 predicted proteins | sample MGYA00581745_ERZ1740058 | MGnify/ENA primary metagenome ERZ1740058 (study PRJEB43018, sample SAMN04849742) | marine metagenome | isolation source: floating plastic debris | place: Pacific Ocean | collected 2008-08-30 | study: EMG produced TPA metagenomics... | reverse complement strand
ATAGGATAAGTGAAGGTATCCCAAAACTCCAGGTTTCAAGATAGATGCGGTTTAAATACCGTGCCATGGGTTCACCAGTCATTTTTGCATCGGTATCGAGCTTATTTTGGCAGCACCACAGGTATCCAATAAATTTTGAGAAATCCGTGCTATTTCAAAAAGTTGGCATAAAATTACAGTCGTATAAACGCAATTTCTGGTCACCGTGATAGTAGTCTAATCGTCCTTTGACCAGGACTCCAGCAGAGCAAATTGGTGGTTTAAGTGAGGAGCCAAAAAATGCAGTCCCCGATCTTTTCTATTGGCAAAATTACGTTGCTGACGTTGGCTTCTACGCTATTACTGAGTTCTATTGCCAGCCTTAGCACCTCTAAAGCCGCGATCGAAGCCCCCGAAACTACGACACCCAAAACTTCGGTAGATAGTGAGCCGCCTGTGCAGGTAGCCCAAGCAATCCAAACGCTGTTGCTTTACGACACTGGTGAATTTTCTGTACGAGTATTTCGTCGGGGCGGCGGTCAACCCTTGATGAATGTTTATGACCGAAACTTTGATATTTTGCGCGTAGACGCTCAACCCGCCACCCTAAGAACCGTCTCTGGGCAAGATGCATACGCTAGTTTTGGAACTTTTAACGGTCAGCAAGTACAGTATGCTTCGCAGGTGTTCAGAAAACCGGAAGATCCAGCGGGGGGATTTGCTCGCTTATTAATTACTTCAGGGGCTAACGACATCAACATCATTCGTGTCGAAGATGCTGAATTTGTCGAAATCTTCAACGTGCCGCCTGGCGTTGGTCTAGGACAGACACAACAAGACAATGTTCTGGTTTTCGATACTTCAACCTATGCCGTTCGAGTGTTTAATCGCGGTGGCCAACGACTAATGAATGTGTATAATCGGCTCAGCGATTTCACTGAAGTTAACGGCCAACGCGCTAACTTAATTCGGCCTTCAGCAGCCCCATTTGAGAATGATGTCAGCTATGCGGCGTCGGCAATTCGTAATAATCAGTCAGTCCAGTATTACACTCGATACAATCCTGCCAGTGGTGAAACTGCCCTAGAAATCTATGACATCAACGGTCAACGGATTTTTCGAGAAGCGAGTACTGGCGGTGTAGTGGCCAATATTCCTGCAGGGGATTTGCCTATCGGAGTGCCACCGGAAGAAGTCGCCCGAGTCAATGACGCCTTTGTGGCCGCAGTATTTGGTGGGGAAGATACGTTGCGAGAAGTGCAGCAGCTATATTCCGAAGCTTTTTTCGATAACTCAGCTCGACAAGGGCAGTTTATTAATGCAGGTTCTTTCACAAATGAAGAAGATGCACGTATTCGGGTTTTGGAACTGCAGCGAGAAGGCTTCAATGCTCGGCTAGTTTTCCGGGACGTTCGATTTCGCTAAGAGTGATCCAAGGAAAAAATCATCCAATAACTAGGCCGGAATTGGATGATTTTGACAAATCACTTTTCGAGACCTGGTAACCGGCGCAGCTTCTTTTCCAGTTCCGTCATGGCTTTCCGGGTGAGCTTGACGTCGGTGTAATAAGTCTGGCTAACCAGGTTGACTGATTGGAAGATAGCTGGAGGTAAAGCCGTCAAGCCTTTGAACTCAAGATCTAAGGCCGGTTTCTTCTCTTGATAGGTATAGGCGACCAAAGCCGCCAGGGTGTGGGCCAGGAAATTGAGGGGACTGCGATGGCGAGAATGCTCAATCTGAAAGATGTTTTTGAGCGGGTCATTGACGGTTTCAATCAAGGCGCGTTTGCGCCGCATCCCCCTGTCCAGGAGCTTCACCAACTTGTTTTTCATCTTTTTCTTATAGTTGGTGACCAGCTCTAGTCCGCGCTTACAGAGTTCCTCAAACAGTTCCTGACGAATTAGCCGAGATCGCCAAAGAGTTTGCCGATGAGCCCTGGCGTCAACTCTGGCACCGGTCCGCGATCTAAGTCCTAAGGATTCAGTTGGATTCGACATTTCCCAAAATTTAGGGGATGCCAAAGACTGTATACGAGTCTTTATTGAGTCCAAATGGTCGCCAAATCAGCCAACGGTTCCAGAATGTCGTTAATGCGATTGTAAGTTTCCACTAGGCGATCGCCGCGCACTACAATTTCCGGACTGGGATAAGCCTGCATCACTTCGAGCAGGGTAATTTCGTTATCTGTCGACGCAGCGCCAATTAACGCTGACCGCAGCGCCAGTCGTCCCGCTTCTCCGGAGGCCGGATGAATGGTTTCGCTGACCCGATCCAGCATCCATTCTCCCGGTGGCGAATTGAGCGCTAGGTCGAGCACGGTCAAATTGACGGGCACGGGCTCATTCAGCGTATTGCGCACCTGCGCTGGGTCTTGTCCGGCAAGCTGCAGCAAATCCCCTAGTTCGTCGGAGGTTTCGCCACTTTCCGCAAATACGGCCAAATCCTCGATGGGCACGTCAATGGCCAATGGCCCGTAGGTTAGCACCACCATGTCTGCCGCGATCGCTCCGCCCAGATGAGCTAACAGTCCCGATGTGAAACCCACAAGGCCCGCGAATAAAGATGTCTTCCGAATGCTCATGTCTTATCTCCTGGCGATCGCTGGATGCCGATGACTGCAACGATTAAACCTATGACTACAATAGCGCCTACTACAATTAGCGCTGGCCACCAGACGCTAGACGTCGATTGCGCCGCAGGAGTTTCCGCAGCGACAGCCGCATCGGCGCTTTCAGTTGAACTGTCGGTAGCCGCATCGTTAGTGGCAGCCGCAGGAGCGGCGGTATCTGCGGTGGACTCTGTTGTCGCCTCGGCGGCTCCCTCGGCCGCATCAGCCGTCGTTTCCGGCGCTGTCTCGACCGCTGACGGCATTGCATCCGGCGCTCGGCTGGCGACGGTCACTTCATAGCTCAGCTCAAAAGACGAAAATTGGCCCGCCTGTTGGGGCTGGCCGGTTAGCACCAGGTCATAGGCGCCCACCTCAGGAAACACCACTGTCGCGCCAGGAATGTCGTTGAAACCTTCGGCGGAAACCGGAGTCAGCGCTGGCGTGGAGACAACGCTATCTTGGCTGTCGTAAATGGTGAGAGTGCAGTCACAGTCGGCTAGCGGAATGACGCTGCCACCGGCTTTGGTAAGCGCAAACCACAAATCGGTGTCGGCGCCAGCCCGCGCAACATCATTGGGCTCAATATGTAAAGTTGCTCCGACATCTCCGGCAATTTGCACCTCATGGGCCGAGGCCGTGAGGGTAGCAAAGCCGACAAGGAGGCTGGCCAGACTTAGCGAACGGGAGAGGGTTTTCGTCATGGGACTAATGGCAGTGGGAGGACGGTTGTTGAGATGATTTGAGGGAGGATACTTTGCGGGCCGGCGTGTACCATCGCTGGAGGTGAAAGAGTCGCCAGCAGTAGGGCGATCGCACCGCCAAAACCAGCAGTAGCCCGCCGGTAAGCAAGCCGGAACGAAGTAGCGGCTGCCCTTGGAGCTGCAGACTGCCCAAGTAGCTGGAGCCGGCGACAATGGCGTGTCCGCCTCCCAGCAAAAGGGCTGGAACACTAAGCAAATGCAGCGATCGCCAAGCCGAGCCCAAACGTTTCTGGGCCGCGTCTGTACTGGTCAACGTCAGCGGCATCAGCAGCAGCAGGGCGATCGCTCCGGCTACCATGCCGTACTGGTGCTGAGGCAGCATAAACCGGACGGCGATGGGATTCCAGTTCCAGCTATGTTCGAGCATATGAATCGTGTGTGCGAGGGCCAAGACGCCGCCCGCCACCCCCAGCAGCCGCCGGAACCGCAGCGGATAAATCCACAGCTTGCCAATGGGGCGAGCGATGAGCGCCAGCGCCAGACACAGCAGCGATAGGTGTCCAGCGTAATCCACCATCAGATCGCCGGTGCGCAGCAAGGTCAAGACTCCAATGACTAAAGTAATCCAGCCGCCCAGTCGAAAGAGCTGACTGGTGCGATCTTGACTTAAACAGGCGCTGTAAGTACCTAAACCCACCATCATCGGCAGGGTGCCTAAGCCAAAGGCCGCCATCGTGGCCGCCCCGCTGGATAGCGAACTGGTTTCTGCCGCTTTGATTTGCGCAGTATAGAGAAAGCCGCAGGGAATTAGGCCCCAGGCCAAGCCCAGCAAAAACGGAGTCCACCACTGCTGGGACTGAGAAGTCGTAGCCATCACTCGCTGCAGCCGCTCATGCAAGACCCCGCGCAGGGGATGCCAAAACGGCGATCGCGGCAGCAGATTTGGGGCCAACTGTCGTAGGGCGATCGCAATCAGTAAGGCACCCGTCAGCAGGGCCATGCCGCGCCGCAGCCCGCTGCCCACACCGGCCATTTGCCCCCCGGCCACGAGCACCGAACCGAGGCCACCAATGGCCGCCCCAACTAGCATGTAGCTGGTTAGTCGCCCTAGATTGAGGCACAGGTGAAACCAGAAATGTTGGAGTCGCGATGGGCCGCTGTCGGCTGCCGTCGACTCATTGGAGTCTGCCGAGCTTGACGCCAGCGAAAAGGCCACCGTGATGGGACCACACATGCCGACGCAGTGGCCAAAGCTACCCAAAAAGCCCAGTGCCGCTACCAATCCCAGCTCTAGCACAGTTGCCCTAGCCCTCCAGCCGCAGAAACTGCTCCAGCGCGTCGGCGACTTTGGGCGGCCAACGGCGAATCGTACGCACCCAATCGAGATCTTGATAGCGCTTGTCTAAGCCTTCCACGGCCACCCACTGACTTTCTGCCTCGCCACGCTGATTTTGGGCCCACAGCGCCGCCGTCAGCGCCGCCCGCGCATCGGGAAAGTTGGGATACTTGCGCACGATGCCGCGCAGTACTTTCAGGGATTTGTCTGCTTGTTCAGTTTGAAACAGTGCTAGCCCATAATTGACGCGGGCCAGGGCAAAATTGCGATCTAAATCGGCAGCGCGTTCGTAATCGGCGATCGCGGCGGTCCAGTTGCCTTGCCCTGCTTCGGCATTGCCGCGATTGTTCAATGCGCCGGCTTCATCGGGGTCAATGTCCAGCACTCGATTGTAGTCGGCAATCGCTGCCGTCCAGTCCTGCTGCATTTCATAGGCGGCCCCGCGATTGAGATAGGCGTCAGCTTCTGCCGGCGCCAGCATAATTGCCTGGGTATAATCTGCAATCGCCTCGTTCAAGTGGAACTGACTGGCTCGGACGATGCCGCGATTGCTCCAGATGGCAGGTTCCTCTGGCAAATACTCCAGGAGCTGGGTCCACAGTTCTTCTGCCGCCCCGTAATCGCCTTCACGACTGGTGATAAAAGCTTTTTCCCGCAGCGTGGCGATCGTTTGAATGTCGTCCTTGCTGAAATCCTCTAGATTGGCCGCAATCGCTGGTGCTGCCATCCCCCACAGCAGGCATAGGCACAGACACCAACTTCCAATCGCTCGCATAGTTGCCGTAAACATCACAAAATTTATAAAAGTGCGGGAACCCCTCTAGCCTATCGAGTCGCGTTACTAAAAGAAAACGAAAAATTCCTATTAGTGGAGATTCTAGCTAAATGTTTGAGAACGGCCAATCTGCCAGATTGATTTTGGGTGAGGCCAGCTTCAATCGCGAACGCTAATCTTAAGTTTAGAGTCGACGGCGGTTTGGATAGCGTGTCTACAGTATTATCGATGGATGAAAACGCTAGATGTGGGCGATCGCGTGGTGGATTATCAACCGACTCTCCTGTCTCAACAAGACCTTAAGGCGGCAGAAGTGTCTTGGGCCTATAACCGTTCAGCTCCCACGGCTCTGAGCGCCGATGAACTAACGGCTTGGAAGCAGCGCATCAGTCGCTTCCAGAAAACTGTTTGCCAAGACCAAAGCCATGCCCAGGGTTCGCTGTTCGCCCCCTCGCCACCGCCTGCTGCCGCCGCCATCGATCCGTTTACCCTGCCGCAGCGCAACGCGGAATTTTGGCGCGAGCAGTTCACCGATGCTGGCCAGGCGGCCCTTTATTTTGTGGTTGACCACGAAGCTGATTTACTGCTTTACGTCGGCGAAACGGTCAAAGCGAATCAGCGCTGGAAAGGCACCCACGACTGCAAGCGCTACATTTTGAACTACATTTCGGCGCATCGCATTGCTCAGCTAACTGTACAGGTCAACATTGGGTTTTGGCCCTATGCGCCCGACGATCGCCAAGCTCGCCAGGCCCTAGAGTCAAAGTTGATTTGTCAATGGCGATCGCCCTTCAATAAAGAGAACTGGCGGATGTGGGCGACGCCTTTCGTGGATCAGGCCGAGGCTTAAGTTTCATCATCGGCCCGACGCTTAGCGTAAATGCTGCGCATGTGCTTTTTCACCGTGTTTTTGCTGATGAAGAGCTTTTCCGCAATTTCGACATACGTGTGGCCCGCTTGATGCAGCAGCCAAACCTGCTGCTCTCGCGGTGTCAGTCCCCAGTCTTGGGCTTCATCAAGAACAATGTCCTGCACCATTTGCTGCTGGTCTTCGACAATGAGCAAAATACAAGGCTGATCGAAGCCTTCCAACTTTAACCAGCGACTACGGATGCGCAGGGCAATCGTGTCTTTGGTGAAAATATCGAACTCCATCGCCCAGTTTTGGTTAGGAAATCGATTACGGCACTGCTTAGAAATTTGACAAATCAGCGCAATTTCTTGGGGAAGTTGTCGGACGACATTAGCCTGCTCGCTCAGCTTACTCAGCTGTGACTGGAGATTTTCACTGGCATGCAGGACTGTGCCGTCTTCAGTGAGGATCAGCACGCTGCCCAAATGATTTTGTAAAGCGAGATTGTCTAGCTGTAATTGATTAGCTCGATCAGCTTGGACAGTACGATGGCGCTGCGAATCTGCGGAGGAATGTTGTGCTAAGGAAGGGGAGCTTTGAGAATTCATCAATACAGTCATCATGGTTTTATCTGACGAAAGAATCTTGATATCAGAGGAATTAGTTTACGAAAAAGACTAGCTGAGATATTAAACAACCTAACTTGAACTGTTTACGCATTTGACGACATAGAAACTGTGTTTTGTAGTTTTTCTGACCACCTAATTCACGCTCTTAACCACTGATTATTAAGGCATCTGCGAGATCCAAGATAATATATATTTTCTGTTTATAATTCAGTTCAATTGCCTTCTAAGACACAATTTTTTGCTAATAGAATTGGCATGAAAAATATCTGCAGAAGCCGGCCAGTGCAATAGATTTGTATTTTTATCAGTACAAATAAACTGGATGCGATCGCATATTTTTGCCTTGTAAAACTTAGGAAATAATCTTTGGCGATGGAATAAGTTGGGCGCTTAGATTACGTAAAGAACGGCGATTATAGCCTTGATAGAACCGATTGAAGCTACCTGAAAATTTGCTCTAATCAATGCTTTGGCTATCGATGAAGTAATCTAAAGCAGTTCAACTTTTCAACCATTATTGGCAACTGCTCATAAGCCTTAGTCAACTCTCAGATAAGCCGTGCTGAGTTTTTACTTGAATAATGGGAATCTCAAAAAGTAGCGGTAGAGATTGAACCCCACTAGTGACTAAGAGCAACTGTAGCGAATAAAACCCTTGATTTATCCGAGTTGGTTGAAACTTTATGCGATATTCTGTTTGTTCATTAGATAACACAGTGGACGCTAAGGATTCCCAAAGTTTTTGTTGATAAATTGAGCTCAGAGGCTTCATAAACGCTTGAACTTGGCATTTAATCAAGACATCAGCACTTCTAGAGAGTAATCTTTGTCCAAATTCAGTAGTTGAATTTTCAACTACTAGCGAATAATCTAGTGAGTCAAGGAGTGATGTTGAAAGGCATCTTCTTTCTAAATTGGCGGAGATAATAGGGCTTTGATATGTATTATCTAAAAAATAGATAGCTGCAAAGTTGACTATGGAATTAGGGTTTTGTAAATTTAGTGATGAAAAGCTTTCTTCATCACGCAAGAAGTGGCTCATCAGAATTTCCTAATAACTCCAGGGACATTCTGAACTTCAAAGTATAGAAGCTACCCTATCAACCAAATAAACTAAACAAGGGGATTTCCCCTTGTTTAGTTGTCGTTTACTCACGCCTGAAGCTAGTTAAATTACTAGTCGATGTGAGAAAAGTCGAGTTTAATCTGTGCGGTAGTCCTACACAATTCCTAGTCATCAGCATCTGTGAAAGGCTGATCGGCAACTTGCAGGCGACGCTCGCCAATGTTGCCGTTGCCAAAGACAAACTGACCACACTTATGAGTCATGGGGCCAATTTGAGAGGTCGCGGAAACCATGTAAAGACCTGGAGTTAAGCCGATTTCCTGGGGTGAAACTTTCGTTCCCACCCAATAGGAAAATTGGTTTTCCCGAGACTTGATGCTGACAACGACGTCCTTTTCAACAGCGCTAAAACCCTGACCTTCAAAGTGGAATTTCACATAAATGGGAATCCCCAGGCAGAGTAACAGTGCAGTCAGAGGACTGCGGTTGAAGTAGATGTAAGTACCTACCCACATTTTCTCATCGGTATCAACGATGGATTTCGACTGTTTAGGAGCTGGACCAAACGGCGGAATGTCACCGCGAAGTCCCTCAGCAACCAAATTTAGATGCACATAGAAAGCTTCACCAAGAATTTCTCGGCTGTAGGTTTCTGAATCGGCATACAGTTCAGGTTGGGCAGGTAAAACTCTCTTAAGCTGTTCTTTAGAAAGTTCTGCAGCTTCTAGTTCGACAGCATAAGGATCGACAAAGGTAGTAGCAGTCATGTGAGTTGTCCTCAATGGGTTTAGTAGGCATTTGTGTTTGCCTGTGTGTATCATGGCTACTCATCAAGTCTTTTGAGAACGCCCCATCAGGGTACTATTTGAATGAAATTTATTTAATGCTTGAAAAGCCTTTTTCTATCGAACTTTTAGGGGAGTTGAATGATTTTTAAGACATATATTTACTAATAAATAGATCCTTATTCATACAGCTTGAGCTGTTTAATTTCGGAAAAAAGGTTGTATTGAGCATCTATTGTTAAACAAAACGTCTCGACAGGTTTCCGTGGTGCCTGATGCTGATCTGGTAATAATTTTAGCGATCTCGTCTCAGCGATCTTCGCGCTGAAGAGCGCGATCTATTGCTCTATTCCAACGCTCATAAAGCTCACTGGCGATGGTTGCTTAAATGAATTCTTGATTTTAAGTAGCGCTTGTTACTTGAGATAGAATTCTTCTACGTTTTTGAAGCAACGATCGCATTTTTTCGGCAGGGTACCCCGGATGGACTTGTCCCTAACAGGTATCAATGGAATTTTGTCTTGGCGCCCATGTGCGGGGCTAACATCATGGTCCTGCTATTCGCGCCAAAGCAGAATTTGAGCCAGCCTTGAGCAAGCTGATATGCAAAATAAGCAGTGTTCAGGCTCTGAGACTACTGACGTTCACAGAACTGGTCAGTTGCTTGGCCTGTCGCTCAAACTTCGATCTCTGGAAAATTGCCATTTGCACAGCAGTCTAGGCTACTCTGACAAAATAATAGTTGCAAAATTTCGTCATACAAGGGCTCTACGATGGCATCAGCTCAGTCGCCTCGCCATAAACATATTGTTCTCACATCGCATCCGGCGCAGTTTGGCAGTCAGCCCCATCCGATTCAGTGGGGACAGGCCGAACCGCATGAACGCGGTCCGGTTGTTGCCACCTTGGGTAACTTGGCCCATCGCAACGCGATTGGTACGCACTCGGGCGGCTACGCTGTGTATCGGGCTTTGGCGATCGCCAGCGGTGACCTAGAACCCAACCATCGCGCCGACCTGACCGACACGGCGCCGACGGTGCAAATTGGCCCATATCCAAGCTGGGGTGACCCCGACAAAATTATCGCCCTTGACCCGTTTGGCGCGCTGGATAATAACCTGTTTGCCGATTTGCGCGCGGAAGGCGTCGATATTCGTCCCTCGATCGCAATCACCAAAGCCCACATCAATATTCCTGAGCTGCAGGAGGCAGTGACTCAAGGTCGGCTTAAGGTGGACGGCAAAATTTTGAAAGACAAAGGCGAGTTGGTCGTCACGAAGGCGGCAATTGAGCCGGTTTGGCACCTGCCGGGCATTGCTAAGCGCTTCAACGTACCGGAAAGCGACTTGCGGCGCACCTTATTTGAGCAAACCGGCGGCATGTTTCCCGAACTGGTGACCCGACCTGATTTAGAGGTGTTTTTGCCACCCATTGGGGGCCACACCGTTTATATTTTGGGCGAGGTCGCGGCGATCGCCGATCCAGAGCGTCCGCTGGCAGTTCGCATCCACGACGAGTGCAACGGTTCCGACGTCTTTGGCTCCGATATCTGCACCTGTCGTCCCTATCTGGTGCACGGCATTGAAGTGGCTATTACCACGGCCCAGGCGGGCGGCACCGGCGTGATTATCTATGCTCGCAAAGAAGGGCGCGCGCTGGGGGAAGTGACTAAGTTTTTGGTGTACAACGCCCGGAAGCGACAGGAGGGCGGCGATCGCGCTGATACCTACTTCACCCGCACGGAATGCGTAGCGGGGGTGCCCGATATGCGCTTTCAAGAGCTGATGCCCGACGTAATGCACTGGCTGGGCATTACCCGCATTGATCAGTTTGTTTCCATGAGCAACCTCAAATACAACGCGGTCACCCAGTCTGGCATTGAAATCGTCGAGCGCATCACCATTCCGGAAGACCTGATTCCTGCCGATGCTCAGGTGGAAATCAAAGCCAAGCAGGCAGCGGGTTATTACACCGAGGGCGATATTCCTGACGGCAAAGCGTTGGAAAACACGGTCGGTCGCCAGTATGAGGACGCATGATGACGCCCGCAGCCCAGGCCGCGATCGCCTATTTGCGCCAGCCTCAAGCCATCCGCGATCGCTGTCAGCAACTATTTGAACTGTGTCAGGCCGACAAGCTGGAGCATTTCGCCTGTGACCTCAATCAGCTGGCGGCGGTTGCCGATTATGTGATTGAAACCACTCAGCAGCTCTATCCTGACTTCAACGTTCCCTTTCACAGCCGCTGGCGGCATTTTGATGCCGGGGGCACCCCTCGACTCGCCGCGCTGGAGCAATCGTTGGCCGACCTGTCGAAGCTAGAGGCTGGGCGATCGCGGCTGGATTTAGCGATTGTCAGTGTCCTGCTGGATGCGGGGGCAGGACCGGCCTGGCGCTATCGCGATCGCCAAAGCGACCAGGTTTTGGGCCGCTCCGAAGGCTTAGCGATCGCCAGTCTCCAAGCCTTTCAGCGAGGCGCTTTCTCTTCCCAGACCGCCCAGCCTCACCAGGTCGATGCGGCGGGTTTGCAGGCTTTGAGTGAAGCGGATTTGGCCACCATTTTTCAAGTGAGTGATGAGAATCCGCTGGTGGGCCTCTCGGGGCGGCTAACCCTGCTGCATCAGTTGGGGCGAGCGTTGGCCTCTCAGCCCCGGCGATTTGGCGCCGACTGTCCCCGACCCGGTCATTTGCTGGACTATTGGCAGGCCACCTGGGGCGCGACGCTGGACGCCGGGGATTTGCTGACGGAAGTGCTGATCAGCTTTAGCGATATCTGGCCGGGGCGAGTGGCGATCGCCAACACCAATCTCGGTGACGTGTGGCCCCATCCGGCCCTGCCCCAAACGGACCCCGGCTCCCATTTAGTGCCCTTTCACAAGCTGTCCCAGTGGCTCACCTACTCGCTGGTGGAACCGCTGCAGTCTGCCGGCCTGACGGTAACGAACCTGAATGCGCTGACCGGCTTGGCCGAATATCGCAATGGCGGCCTCTGCGTCGACCTCAATTTACTATTGCCCAAACACCGCGGCGTTACCGACAACGCCCACCTACCCAGTTCTCCAGTTGTCATAGAATGGCGAGCGTTAACCATTGTGATGCTGGATCTGATCGGCGATCGCGTCCGTCAACAGATGGGCAAAACCCCGGCAGAGCTACCGCTCATCAAAGTCCTGGAAGGTGGCACCTGGGCAGCGGGTCGCCGCCTCGCCAAACAGCGGCGTCCGGACACCGGCGCGCCACCCATCACGATTCAAAGCGACGGCACCGTGTTTTGAATGCGTGTAGAAAACTCACGAGATTGCCAAAAACTAAAGACCGGCTGCAACGCCCACTGCCGCACCTCAGACAACCTACCCGGGCGAACGGCCTTCACCTCATCCCACCAACCCAGCACCCGTACGGGCGAACGGCGGTTCGCCCCTAACCCCACCACTCAGCTACCCAGCTACCCAACCACCCTGCCACCCTGCCACTCCACTACCCATCTACCCAGCCACCCCATGCCCTCCGTCAACCTAATTCAACATCCCCTGATTCAGCACAAGCTGACCCTAATGCGGCAAAAAGACACCAGCACGGCTAAATTTCGCCAGCTGCTGGGGGAAGTCAGTATGCTGCTAGCTTACGAAGTCACTCGCGACATGCCGGTAAAAGATGTGGCGATTGAAACGCCCCTGACAAAGGCCCACGCGCCCATGCTGGCGGGCAAAAAGCTCACTTTAATCTCCATTATGCGGGCCGGACAGGGCATTCTCGACGGCATGCTGCAGCTGATTCCGTCCGCCCGGGTGGGGCACATTGGCCTGTATCGCGATCCGCGCACCTACATTCCGGTGGAGTACTACTTCAAAGTGCCTGCCGATGTCCATGAGCGGGAAATGCTGGTGGTTGACCCGATGCTGGCCACGGGCAACTCTGCCGTTGCGGCAGTCTATCGCCTGAAGGAGACTCAGCCGCAGGCCATTAAGTTTGTCTGTCTGCTGGCAGCCCCAGAGGGTATTGAACATTTCCACGCCGAACATCCCGACGTGCCGATTTTCACCGCAGCGATTGATGAGAAGCTGGACGAGCACGGCTACATCTTGCCGGGATTAGGCGATGCCGGCGATCGCATGTTCGGGACTAAATAACGACATTCGACAACAGAACTTTAGTATGCTCTTAACACATCTCAACAGCCTTTCAATTTAGCCCTTAAAACAATTACTTTTGACGATTGTCTCCATGTATCCAGTGCTCTAAGAGATGTACCAATGGGTCATGTGACAGAAGAACTCCTAGAAACTCCTCCATGCCCTCCAGGGCCAGGAGGCTGCTGCCTCATACTACTCCAAACGCGGGCAAGTTCTTGTATCGATAGCCAAACTATCGCTATGGGTCCTAGTATTAGTGGCACAGCATCAAGGCTATTGAAATCAATCGTTTCGCAAGTAGCAAAACGACCGTTAGGCTGAAATGCCTCATAAACAAATTCAAGACTTGTGAACAAACTCGTAAATGCCAACGATACTATTAAAAACTGAAATAAAGTAACAATCCTCCTGAATTTTATAAACGCTGCAATTGCGTACAAAATGGTTGATATTAACCAGCACGAAACCAACGATATATTTTGAACTGAAATCGGCATTTCGAGCAGAATAAAGTTCTGAAAGGCTAAATGAGATTACAAGAATACCGCAAAAACAAATATTTTTCGAGAATTCAAAAATCCTCGTAAGTCAGCGATACTCTACCCCATAACAGCCAACTAGTTCAGAAGCTCGAAGAAATCTAAAAAAATTGCTATGTAAAACAACCTGAAAGCTAAAGTACAAGAATTGCTATACAAAGCAAGCCAAAAACTACAACAATTCCAGTATTTACTCTGCTACTCCATCGGCCACCTGGCATTAGGTCATCAGACTTGAAAGAATCAGACTTTATAGAGAAGTTGCGCTTACGATAGGACATCCCGAGATACTACCTTCGACAATTAAATGCAATTTTTACAGCTAATCAAAAACCCATACCAAGATACAACACTATCTTGTGAGCGTGTGAGATGCAACAGCCCCCACTCACTCTTTACGCACCTTTTTCATGGAGCCATGATATAAGGTTGGTTATGATCATGCTTCCTATTGACCTATCGTAGCCTTTTATACTAGGTCTTCTGTATTTCGCCATCAAATCTTAAATCTTGCCGTTGATGAAAATCTAGCTCGATAACTATTGCGCTTGAATTATAGTTCACGCGAATTTTTAACGTCAGAGAATAAAGATTACTAAATGTGCCCGAAGCAAAGACCAGGGTTTTGTTTCAGCTAAATGAGCAAAATGTATGAATTGGAAATCTACATTTTGGTAAAGACAATTGTGAATCGCTTAGAAGCTGCTTAAAGATTATTGGGGTATCGAAACCCAACCCCAATCCATCAAATTCATCTACCTCTTTGCGGCTCCAGAAGGCATTGAGCATTTCCACGCCGAACATCCCGACGTGCCAATTTTCACTGCAGCGATTGATGAGAAGCTGGACGAGCACGGCTACATCTTGCCGGGGTTAGGCGATGCTGGCGATCGCATGTTAGGTACTAAATAAGGACATTCGGCGATCGCAGCACTGCTATCACCGGCGATCTCCGGTTAGTCCAACCCAGCCGTTATGAGAGACGATACATATGAGCGCCCAGGTTTTTGAATACTCGGTCGTCGTGCAGCCGCACCATACTGATTATGCCGGCATCGTTTGGCACGGCACCTATGTGGCCTGGCTGGAGGAAGCGCGGGTGACATATCTGCGATCGCGTGGCATAAAGTTTGCCGATTGGGTCAACAGCGGCGTCGATTTGCCGGTGGTGGATCTGTCCCTGCAGTATCGGCGATCGCTGACGCTGGGCGACACGGCACTAATCAAGTGCTGGGTGCAGCCGTCTAAAGGGGTTCGCATTGTCTGGCAATACGACATTCAGGCGCAGGAAACGGGGGAAACCTGCGTGTTGGGAACGGTGACCCTGGTGCCGGTCGATCGCGATCGGCGTAAAATCCTGCGACGGCTGCCAGAGGCGATACAGGCGGATATGGCCCGGATTTATGCCTGAAGGTCCGGGTTTGCTGCGATCGCTATTAGGATTTGCGGCTAAGGCGATAGACGCAAGGCGATGCCGGCGTTGAGGCCAAGGTTGTCGGTGAGTTCGGTGGTAACTTGGCAGCCTATCCCACGGATTGCAATGAATCAGACTAGAATCAAAAGCAATTTCAACTGGTCAACGTCCTGGTAAAGCTCGCGTTGACGGGCTACGATTTTTGGACTCCCAATACATTGCGTTTATGCCTGTTGTAACAACTAAGCCATACGTCAAATTCGAAAATGAAGGGTATTGGATCATTGACACCCGAATTTCGTTGGATTCCGTCGTCTATGCTTTTCGTCAAGGGTTACCCCCGGAAAATATAGCTCAGGCTTATCCACTTCTCGACTTAGAGAAAGTTTACGGGGCGATTACTTTCTATTTGGCAAACCGCGCCGATATTGACGCTTACCTGCTCTCTGAAGAGCAAGCATTCAATGATACGCCCCAACCGCTGCAAGCGGATGATCCATCTTTATATGAACGGCTCCTTGCGGCTAAGCCCTCCTCATAGTCAGCATGATGGCAAAAGTTCGCTTTCAAGCCGACGCTGATCTGAACCAGGCAACTGTCACGGGGGTGATCCGGCGACAATCTGAAATTAGCTTTCAAACAGCTACCGAAGCAGGCTTAGAAGGATTGACCGATGCAGCAGTATTGGCCTTATCTGCGCAGCAGCAACGGGTTTTGGTCACCCACGATCGCCGGACCATGCCAACTGAGTTTGCTAAATTTATCGCCAATAATCAAAGTGCTGGTGTGCTGATTATTTCCAGAAAAACGTTATTGGAGGTAGTGATTGAGGAATTGATTTTAGTTTGGACGGTAACTGATGCGGAAGAGTGGATTAATCGAATTGCCAAGATTCCGCTGTAAGCTGGCCAATTCTAAAGTTGTAAACTCATCCAAATTCTCTCGGCGGCCAGAGAGATTGGTATGTCGACAGCGTTACTCAAACGCAACTATTTATTGGCAACTCTGCGTCAACTCAAACCGACGTCTTCAGGCTGAGATCTCAACAACTTAATCTATCCTATTGGAGAAAATTGAGACTAAGATACGCTTGAGGCCGAAAAACTTATTTAGGTTGCTCTTACGTTTTTAATTAGATGACAAACGCTGCGCTGTCACCAGAACGAGACTTCTTCATTAGCTATACCCGCAGCGATCGCCCCTGGGCCGAATGGATCGGTTGGATTTTAGAAGCCGCCGGTTACAGCATTTTTATTGATGCTTGGGACTTCCGCCCCGGCGCTAACTTTGTCACGGAGATGGACCAAGGCACTCGCTGTCGGCAAACCATCGCTGTTCTCTCCCAGGCGTATCTTGATGCTCGGTATACCAAGTCGGAATGGGCTGCTGCTTTTGCTGACGATCCCCAGGGGGATGGCCGCAAGCTGATTCCGGTTCGCATCGAAGATTTTGACCCCTCGGGTCTACTCAAATCGATTGTGTACGTTGATTTTGTCGGCGTCACCTCCTCAGAAGTCGCTACCGAACGGCTGCTGCAGGCATTGAAAGAAAGGGGCAAGCCGATAACTCCACCGATTTTTCCGGGGGAGCTAAATTTAGAAGTCACTGCCGATCCTTCATCATCAGAGCGTGCCAAACCCGCCAGCCAACCAGCGTTTCCGACTCCCGCCCCCGCGTCAGACGAGTTGACCAATCCGTTTTGGCCGCTGCACGGGGGCATTGAAGCAGACGAACAGTTTTTTAACTGCGAAAGTCTGCTCAAAAGTCTTTTTGAGCTGTTAAATACGAATCACAATGTGGCTCTGATTGGCGAACACAGTAGCGGTAAGTCGTCACTGCTGCGGGCAATTTTGCGACAAGCGCCAAAGCAGCTAACCGTCAATCGCGCGCCCATTTATTTCGACCTGACCCATGTGTTTACTGAAGCGGATTTTTTTGAAGACCTTTGCGAGGCGATCAAGTTGGCACCGCTGGATGGCCAGCAATTAGTGCGGAAACTGAAAAGAGAAAGAGGAGAACACCGCTATCTGTTGCTGTTGGATGAGGTGGAGCGGTTTGCTCAAGAGGGCTTTACCCGCAGTATTCGAGAGCAGTTGCGCGGTCTAATCGAGGCCCAAGATGCCCCCCTTAAAATCGTCATCGCGGCTCGGGTGCCCTTGGATAAACTGTTTCCAGACAGCAATCAAGAACTTGCTGTGTCTCCCTTTGAAAATATCTGTTTAGAACAAACGATGCCGTCCTGGACCACCGAGACCTGTCGCGACTTTATCGCCAGCCGCCTGGCCGCTGGCCCGATTCAGTTTACCGAGCGGGAAATTGACCAGCTCCTCCGCGACAGCGGCGGCAACCCCCAACAGCTCACCCAAGCCGGCTACACCCTTTACAACCACTATCGCCACTCCTGACCAAAATATAAGTCCCACTCACCTACTCTCACCCTCACACCCCTGACCCCTTACCCTCATACTCCCCATGCCCTCCGCAGTCCCGCGACTCGACCTGGCCCCCAAACTTAAGCGCCCCCTGTCTCTTTTAAACCCCTTCGACTACCTGCGGCTGCTGTACTGGGTGTTCTACTTTCCCCAGGCGCTGCGCTGGTATGTTGACACCTTTGGCGGTGGTGATGGTGGCTCTACTGACGGGACTTGGCAAGCGCGACTGGAGCGGCTGCTGCGCAATTCTGTAAACCGCCAACTGCTTTTGCAGGGAGTCTTATTAACAGAAGTGACAGCCGTGCTGATCGCGCTAGGGCTGGCACGGCTGCAGATACCGATCAGCTGGGGCGGCGTGGCGGGTGGCGTGACGGTCGGCGTGGCGGTGGGCGTGGCGTTAGGCGTGAAAGTAGGAGGGGCGGTTCGAGTGGCAGTAAGCGGGGAGGTAGAGGAGACATAAGGCGTGAAGCAAAGAGGG
>ERZ1740058.892-NODE-892-length-17750-cov-6.991693_pt1 | contig 17750 bp, 22 predicted proteins | sample MGYA00581745_ERZ1740058 | MGnify/ENA primary metagenome ERZ1740058 (study PRJEB43018, sample SAMN04849742) | marine metagenome | isolation source: floating plastic debris | place: Pacific Ocean | collected 2008-08-30 | study: EMG produced TPA metagenomics assembly... | reverse complement strand
TCGTTGGCAGCTGCTTACTATAACTGTCTGTTAGTTGGAATTTGGAATTGCTGCTAGTAGTGGCTCCTGACAAGATTTCCCTATCTGCCAAAAAGAAAGGGTCGGACCACACTGGGCGCAAGCATTGGGCTGGGCATGAAAGCGCCGCTGTTAGGGATTGCTGTATTCTTCATAGCAGGCTAGGCACATCTCAAACTTAGCCATTATGGTGCGGTCGCGGTCATAGGGCAGCCCCTGAATAATGCTAAATCGCGGGCCGCAGTGCGTACAGTTAGTAAAAGGATAGCGATAGCGGCGATTCTGCGGCGAAAAAATATCCTGTAAGCAGTTAGAACAAGTTGAAAGATCTGGCAGAATTTGTGTTGTGGGACTCAATGGTTGAACAGTTTGGTTCCCTGACTGGCTGACCTGTTGGTTAGTTAACTCCGAAGGTAAAATTTCAAACTGTCTAGATTCTCTAATCGCAATACTTTTTTGTTGCAATGACTGAATGCTGGCTGGCGCAGGTAGATCGGTGTTTAACCGCTGCAAGAAGTCTTCTAAGGACTCTAGATCGCCTTCGATTTCAATGGCAACACCAGCAGCGGTGTTTTGCATGCTGCCAGCCAGCCTTAGCGCTGTAGCCAAGCGGTAAACAAAAGGTCGAAACCCGACCCCCTGAACTCGACCGTTAACAATAATGCGACGACGATCCATCGGCTTTATCATGAGCAGCCTCCCTTCCAACGCTATATCGACAGCGATCGCAATAGTCGCTTGGCTTCTAGGGCTTGTGCTAAGTATGCGTGAAAAGCATCTATACCCTTTGCTGAACGCGCTGAGATTTCAAACACTGGGGTCTGCGGTACCACCTGACTTAGATAGGCCAGCGCCTTTTCACGATCAAAGTCAACAGCTGCAGCCAAATCGGTTTTACTAATCACCACAGCATCAGCAGACTTAAACAATGTGGGATATTTTAGGGATTTGTTTTCACCCTCGGTGACTGACATCAACACAATGCGTAAGTCTTCACCCAGGTGATACATCGCAGGGCAAACCAAATTGCCGACGTTTTCAATAATCACGAGTTCCAAAGTCGCTAACTCTAGCTCTCCGACAGCTCTAGCAACATTCTCAGCATCCAAATGGCAAAGGTTCCCCGTTGTAACTTGAACAGCGGGGATTTCTGTCTGACGAATCTGTTGAGCATCGTGGTCGGTCGCTAAGTCTCCAACGACCACGGCAGAGCGAAAATGCGTATGCTTTATAAGCTGCTGAATCAACGTTGTTTTGCCAGCACCTGGTGCCGACATCAAGTTAATCGCAAGCAAGTTACGAAACAGCGTTCTGTTTTTCTCGGCAGATTGGTTGTTCTTTTTAAGTACATTTTGATGTAAGTATAGAATCTCTCGATGACCTGCTAACTCACACATCTTAAGAAATCTCCAGTGATACAAGCTCTAAATCTTTGCCTTCACGAATGTCGTTGCTAAGGTGATGACAGTGAGGACAGGCATAAATCAAACTCATTGGATAAAACTCCCGGTGGCAGTGGGCGCAGTAACACAGCGTAGGGACCGTCGTCAGATGCAGGTTAGCTCCTTCTGCTGGGGTTCCTGCGCTGACCACATCAAAGGCAAACATGAGCGCATCGGGAACAACGCCAGAGAGCTCTCCTACGCTGAGATCTATTCTATGAATTTTGCTTCGCCCTTGGGCCTTTACTTGTTCTAATGCCAAGGTAACTGCGGAGCACATTAAGCTGACTTCATGCATGATCTAAAAGTGACGAAATAAGGAACTTGATAGTTGAGGTAGAATCGCTCAATTGTCTGAACAGCTTCGTCAATACCTCTATGTGCAATGGAAGAAAGCTGTTTACCAAAACCGAAGCTTTCTGTAGGCACTTGCAACAGCCAAGCTTGGGGCACGAAACCATAGACTTTTTGAGTCAGTGCTAGCAGTCCTTCAGCACTATGAGTATGGGCCAATGTCACAGAAGGAGACTTCCCTCTCTGCATCACCATAGGTGTCAGCTGTACATTGCGAGCACAGCTTTCTTCCCCACAGGCATCTACAAAAATAACGTAGTTGGCTTTAGCAATTTCAACCGCTAGCTCAGGTAACAGCTGATGAGTGACTATCGCTTTTACCTCTGAGAGATGCCAGTTGGCGACCGCTTTAGCAACCTGAGCACCGACAGCATCATCACCGCGTAGCTCATTGCCGTAACCAATCACTAAAAAGGTGTAGCGAACCGAACGCTGAGCGGTGTCAGTATCTATGGTCTGACGTGAAAGCGTGCTTACTGCCATGGCTTTACTCCTGCTTGTTCTCTTCATCTTTAACCATAGATAAAGGGTTTGAGGATCCTGTGAGGGCATATTGACTCATCGGTAGCGCTGGTCGATAACGAGTCCTTCAGCATTAAAAAGCTGAATGTGTAGCGGCATTTGCCCAGCAGCGTGAGTTGAACAGCTCAAACAGGGATCAAAGGCGCGGATGCCTGCTTCTACCCGATTGAGTAGGGGTTCTGGAATATTGGGGCCGTGGATGTAATGACGTGCAATTTGAGCGACTGCCCGGTTCATAGCTAAGTTGTTTTGCCCGGTTGCAATGATTAAGTTCACCTGGGTGAGCAGGCCAGTTTCGTCAATTTGGTAGTGATGAAATAGTGTCCCCCTGGGGGCTTCACTAACACCAATCGCTTCAAGCTGATTGACATCGGCACGGGCACGCAGATGCTGACTTTGCAAGTCTAGATCATCTAGCATTGTTTCAATTCGCTCTACACAAGTCAAAATTTCGATAAGGCGAGCGTAGTGGTAAAAGAATGAACTATTAACAGTGCCGTGCTGACGGAAGTTGGCCAGTTCTTGTTCAGCTAAGGGGGTGCCAATGCGATCGCAAATGTTTAACCGAGCTAACGGCCCAACCCGATAAAGCCCGTCGTTGTTTAACTCACTGTCTAGCTCACTGTTTGGTGGATTACGCTGATTTTCCTTAGGATAGCCAAAAGGCTTGTAGTAGGGCGACTTAAGATAAGAGTCTGACTGAACAGCTTCGCCGATAAAATCTGAATAGTCACTGGCTCGTAGCTTGTCGGCAATAATATTGCCCTCGCTATCAACAAAGCGCAAAAGGCCGCTGTAATGCTCCCAGCTACCGTTAGCCGTGATTAATCCCATAAACAAACTGGGAAAGTTACCAAAGACACCAGCCTCTTCCTGAAAGTCTTCTAACAGGCGCTTAAATTGTTCTAGAACCGATAAGACGGTCGCCTTTACCTCGGGCAGTCTAGATAATATCTCTTCCCTTTTTTGGGTAGAAAGATTAGATCGTACACCACCAGGTACTGCCCACGTCGGATGAATTTTGCGCCCGCCTAACTGTTCAATGATCTGCTGGCCAAACTGCCTTAACCGGATGCCGCTACGCACCATCCCTGGATCTACATCCATCAGGCCAAACACATTTCGCTTACCAGGGTCGCTCTCCCAGCCTAACAGCAGGTCAGGACTGGTGAGGTGAAAGGAACTGAGCGCGTGGGACTGAATAATTTGACCTAAGTTCATCAGTCGTCGAAGTTTTTCAGCCGCAGGTGGAATTTTAACCGCTAACAGCTGATCACCTGTTTTTGCTGAAGCTAACAAATGACTCACGGGACAAATGCCACAAACACGCGCGGTAATTCCTGGCATTTCCCAAAAGGGTCGTCCTTCACAAAACTTTTCGAAGCCTCGGAATTCAGTCACATGGAACCGAGCATCATAGACTTCGCCTTGGTCATCTAAATAAATAGAGATTTTAGCGTGACCTTCAATACGCGTAACTGGATCAATAACAATTCTTTTAGACACCGCTTTTTCGAGTAATGTGACTTCTGAGAGAAATCAGACGCCAATGGCCAAGCCTGGCTTCATCGACTCATAGACCTGCCACGCTAAGTCGCACTCCTGCTGAATTTGGGCTTCTTCATTATCGATGATGCGAGCCTGTTGCAAGGCTGCTTTGATGTTTATTGATAGCTGATCTTCTGCGGGGGTTTCTAGCGCACCCTTAATCAAGATATCGGTGACAGAAAGCATCCCTAGTAGCTCGTTATTCTCTACAACAGGCGCACGGTGAATACCCGCATCTGAGAGCAGCTGAGCAGCGTCTTGAATAGAAATATGGCCAGGCATCTCGATACAAGGCCGACGCATGAGGCTACCAACAAATACCATCTCTGGGTCTTTCGCAGCGGCCGTAACACCATAAACAATATCTTTTTCTGTAATGATGCCGTAGGGCGAATCTTTATAGTTTTTATCAACGACAAGCGATCGCACCTGCTTAGCCCGCATTAACCAAATGGCATCTTCAATCGTTGCAGAACTGCGAATCACTACCACAGAGCGAGTCATAATATCTCGAACGGTGAGCATAATAATCCTCCTTTACCCAGCAGAATCAAATTTACCGGTCCAAGCTTGCCGAGCCAAACTTGAGCGACTAGGACGATAACAATTTAGTTGTAGTGCAAGAATTTGAGGACTCTGTGAGGGTGGTTTCCTATTGCTATATTATCCAAAGCGAATGTTCCCAGCACTCAGAAGTTCCGGCCTTTTTCCTTCGACTAACGGCTCTAGCACTGCTCGAATACGATTGGCATCAGGCGGGCATCCTGGCAGATATAAGTCAACGTCAACTACTTTGTGTACAGGGAGCACTTGTGTCAGTAATGGCGGTACCAAATCACTTTTTGGCAGTTGAGGATGCGTTGCAGTTTCTAGGTAAGCACGAGCAAGAACAGATTGACCATGATCTTCTGTTTTACCTTCTATCTCTGTATTACTGAGCTGAAACAGCGGATTGCGTAAGGCAGTGACATTGCCAGTAACGGCGCAGTCACCAAAGGAAATGAGAACCTTTGTGCGTTTACGTACCTGATGAATCATATCCAAATGGTCTTGATTGGCGATCGCACCTTCTACCAGCGCAACATCTACCCCTTTGGGATAGACCTTTATATCAGCAAGCGGGCTATACACTAGCTCGACCCGCTGAGCTAGTTCAATCAGCCATTCGTCCAAATATAGAAACGACATATGGCAGCCAGAGCAGCCGCCTAGCCCAACCGTTGCCAGCTTAATGCGATTCATGATGCCTCCTGTGGTGGGCCATAGCGGTATAACTGAGTCGCTTGTGATCGCGCTGGAGTTCTCCGACTGTAGTTCCCCTCGGGAAAAGAGCACCCGTCGGGCAGGCATTGACGCATTTACCGCAAGCGGTACAGCTACTGGCCTCTCCCCAAGGCTGGTTGAGGTCACTCACCAAATGAGAATGATGCCCGCGTCCGGCCATGTCCCAGGTATGAGCCCCTTCTAGCTCGTCGCAGACACGAATGCAGCGCGTACACAGTACACACCGATTGAAGTCTAGCCCAAACCGCTCGTGAGAAATATCCACTGAGCGCTCAGGGAACTGATAAGCAAGGCTGACATGATCCATCCCTACCTCTACAGCTAGATCTTGCAGCTCACAATTTCCGTTAGCTACACAAACAGAGCAAACGTGGTTTCCTTCTGCAAATAATAGTTCTACAATCATTCGCCGATACTATTGTAACCGCGCTGTATTTGTGAGCACGACCATGCCTTCTGCTACAGGGGTCGCACAGGCGGGCAGCAGCTTAGACGTGCCCTCTACCTCTACCAAACAAAGACGACAAGCACCGACCGTAGAAACCCCTTCTAAATAGCAAAGTGTTGGAATACCTATTCCAGCATCTTTTGCAGTCTTTAAGAGGGTTTCGCCTGAGCGACCACTAATGAGCTGATCGTTGATAGTGAGCGTCTTAACAGCCATTGCTAACAGTTATATAGGGAACAGCCTGTGAGGGGACAAAACAGCAGACACCGGGTTGTTTAATTGGGTTGTTTAATTGGGTTGCTTAATTATCCTGAAGCTGCTACAGCCTAAACACTTAGTTTGAGGACTTTGTGAGCATTTTATTGCGCGCCCGACGACGGCAAAACCTGCCGTTTTTACCCTCACAGTTTCCTCAACTTGTTTGCCTAACTTATGAATAGAACGTTCTGAAAACATCAAAGCGTTCAACCCTACTTACAATCATTCAGTCGTTAGCTGTATAGGAGATATTACTATGCCGATCAAACTTTTTCGACCGTTTTTATAAGTTGAGTACTGGGAGCCTTTCGGCGAAATCGATACGCTCAGGAAAGAGATGAATAATCTGCTAGAGCAGTTTACCTCCAACCTACCCAATAGTGGAGATGGACTCACCTTCATGCCCTCAGCAGAGATTGACGAAACCGAGCAAGAGATTCATCTGAAGCTGGAAGTCCCTGGCATGCAGGCTGACGATCTCGAAATTGAGGTGATGGATGATTCGGTTTCGATAAAAGGAGAACGAAAGTCTGAGACGAAGTCAGAAGAGAACGGTAAGTTCCGCTCTGAATTTCACTATGGTAAGTTTGAGCGCCTAATTCCGATGCCCTCTAGCATTGCCAAAGATCAGGTCGTTGCTGAATATAAAGATGGCGTACTCAAGCTGACCATTCCAAAAACAGAAGAAACTAAGAAAGAATCAGTCAAAATTCCAGTCTCTTAGTTTTGGACCAAGGAAATAAAAAAGAACAAAAGCTGTCCGGAAAGTAGCGCTTCTCGGACAGCCCATAGTACGTCTTGATTGGTGGATCAACCCGTCGATATAATAATGTTGCAGCCCTCACACAGCAGCCCTCTATGAAGCTTTTACTGGTAGAAGACGATCAGGCGTTCGCACAAAGCGTTCAGCAGTTGCTAGAAACGCATTACTATTCGGTCGATGTCGCCGCTGACGGGCATATGGCACAGGAAATGACAGAGGTCTTTTCCTACGATTTGATTTTGCTCGACTGGGTGCTGCCCAAGAAAACGGGCATACAGGTGTGCGAAGCCCTCAGAGAGCAGGGTGATCGTACGCCTATCATCTTGATGACGGGTAAAAACAGCAGCACCAATGAAGTCACAGGCCTAGATGCTGGGGCTGATGATTACCTCATCAAGCCCTTTGGCTTTGATGAGCTGTTAGCACACATTCGAGCGGTACTCCGCCGATCGGAAGGCATTGCTTCTCCTGTTTTGGCATGGGGCGATTTACGGCTTAACCCTAGCAGCGCCGAGGTTAGCTGTTGCTCGCCGAATGGTGAAGCAATGCCGATTTCACTTACACCTAAAGAATATGGTCTGTTAGAAGTTTTTTTGCGCAATCCCAGTCGTATTTTTAGCATGGACGCCTTAATCGATAAGGTGTGGCCTTTTGATGATGCGCCGACAACAGGAGCCATTCGTACTCATATCAAAGGGCTACGCCAAAAGTTAAGAGCTGCGGGGCTCGCTGAGGTAATTGATACGGTGTATGGCCTGGGCTATCGTCTGTCTCCTGCGATCGCAGTAGTCGTCTCTAGGCAAAAAGCTACTGGCCAGAACACCGCTAACGAGACCGGCAGAGACCTGGAACAATCACCCAAGCGAGTAACCGAAAACCGCACTAAGAAAAGACCTGCCGCTGAGAACACTAAGCCCTTAGTAGCTCTCTCAGCACTTTGGCAGACGGTAAAGTCTACGTACATACAGCGGGTAGAGACTCTATCAAAAACGCTCAATGATTTGCCAGCAGGCTCACCGAATCAGAATGACCGCGAGACTATTACTAGCGAAGCACATGCCCTAGCGGGCTCATTGGGTAGCTTTGGATTTTCTGAAGCAACACCAAAGTTCCGACAAATCGAACGACTTTTTAGAGAACACAAAACACTGGGAAGCGAGCAGCTACAGGAGCTACGTGTTGCTATTGCCAAAGTGCAACAGACCCTGGAAACGAACGAACCGATTACTGAAATACCAGTGGCTAACACCCACCACGTTTCCATACCGTCTGAAAGGAATACTAAAGCCGCTAAAGTGCTGATTGTTGATGACGATCCGGCTATTCTTACGCTGTTAAAAGGATTATTACAAGACTGGGGCTTTCAACTTCAGCTACTGAGCAACCCTCAGCAGTTTTGGGAGATGATGGAAAAGTTTTCGCCTGATATGGTGCTGTTAGATATAGAAATGCCTCATGTTAGCGGATTCGATTTGTGTCAGCGGCTGCGCGACGAGCCTCGCTGGAGCGAGCTGCCTATTCTCTTTTTATCGGCACATACCGAAGCTGACGCGATTCAAAGAGTCTTTTCTATCGGTGCAGATGACTACATTCGCAAACCTATCATTGCTGCGGAGCTGATTGCCCGTGTGACGAGTTGGCTAGAGCGTGCCCGCAATCGAAAGCTCAAAGCAGACGTCGATACACTCACAGGCGTAGACAACCGAAGAAAGTCTACGCAGGAAATGGTGCGACTGTTGGGTTTAGCTGAGCGCTACGATCAACCGTTTTGTTTGACTGTGATTGATATTGACAATTTCAAACGGGTGAATAGTGCGCTGGGGCATGCGGCAGGCGATCGCATTCTTCGCCAGTTTGGTGCATGCTTGCGATCGGCGTTTCGCCAGGAAGATGTGATTGGGCGCTGGGGAGGAGAAGAATTTGTGGTCGGTATGTACGGCGTAGAAGATGCCGAGGGTAAACAATATTTGAAAAACTTGCTGAGCTACTGGCAGCAGATATGTCTTGATGGTGAAAGTAGCAACTTGATGGTTACCTTTACGGCAGGTCTTGCAGTTTATCCTCAAAAAACAAACGAGTTACAAAAGTTGTACCAGGTAGCAGATACAGCTTTACAAAAGGCAAAAGCAGCGAGCCGAACACAAGATCACGCGCAGGAGCAAAAACAAGTTGTTGCGGCGGTGAAATGATCTTCACAGGTTTTGGATATTTCACTGCTAGGTTAGTTAATTCAGTATTGTCATAATTTTGAATGTGACGGGAGACGATTGAACGCAAAATGCTGGATGATTTCACAGGTACAGGAGATACCTTATTTGAGCGGGTTGTGATCACGTCACCATTAACGGTCTCCCCGACAGCTTCTGTGAGTGAAACGATCGCTAAGATGCATCAAACGAGATCTAGCTATGCAATCATTGCGGAGCGAAGGCCAGCGCCTCTGCTAAAAACTCATGAGTTAAAGCAGCACTTAGTAGGCCTCTTTACCGAGCATGACTTGGTGCGAGCAATCGCTTCACAGCAGCCTTTTGAGGAAATGGCGATCGCAGCTGTCATGAAAGTGCAGATTCCAACCATTGGAAAAGAAGACATCACCAACGCCGCCGCCATTTTTGCGCGCATGCGCCAGCAACAGATTCGCCATCTCCCCATTATTCAGACCGATGGTCAGCTAGTCGGAATGATCACTCAAGAGGGCATTCTACAGGCGTTAAACTCAGAAGATAGTCAGCAAATGGTGGCCTTGTTACAGCAAGAGGTCATGCAGCTACGCACCGAGAATCAAATGCTGCTAGAAGCCCGCAACCAAGAGCTAGAGCGAGAACATCTCACCTTGAGTAGTCAATTAGAAGATAAGCAGATAGAGCAACAACAAACTCAGGCACAGCTTGAAGAGGCCTACTACGAACTGGAGAAAAGCCACAATGCGCTGAGGAAAACGAACAAAGAACTTAATCAGACCTTGCAAAAACTCCAAGGTACTAAGCAGACACTACAGCAAACCAATACTGAGCTAGAGCGCCGAGTAGCACATCGCACATCAGATCTGCTACGAGCCGAAGGACGGTGGCGCAGTCTACTAGAAGAAGTTCACCTAGTGGTGATTGGATTAGATCTAGAAGGGAGCGTCAACTATGCTAATCCGTTTTTTCTCCGGCTAACGGGCTACAGCGCTGAGGAAGTCTTGGGAAGATCGTGGTTTAAGAACTTTTTGCCCTACGGCGAACAAAACCACACGTATCAATATTTTCAAGCATTTATTAACGGGGAAGAGATTCCCTTGCATCACCAAAATGAGATTCTGACACGCTCGGGTTCAACACGAATAATTGCCTGGCATAACGTTACTCTGCGCGATCATAACAACACTATTATCGGCACTATGAGCATTGGTGAAGATATCACCAAGAGGCTAGCTGTGGAGCGCATGAAAGGGGAATTTGTATCTGTGGTTAGCCACGAATTGCGTACACCACTCACGGCGATTCATGGCGGACTACATCTTATTACCAGCGGCCTTGTGGCCAGTAACTCTTCTCAGGGCAAAGAGCTGCTACAAGTGGCTGCTGAAAGCTCTCAGAGACTCGTTAGACTGGTAAACGATATTTTAGAATTAGAACGGCTAGAATCTGATAAAACCAAACTAAAACCAGAAAAAGTGACTTCGCAGCAGATTACGGCTCAGGCGGTTCGCGCCTTCAAGGTGGCCGCTGAGGCTCATAACATCACAATGCAGGTTAGCGATCCAGGACTAGCGCTCATGGCTGATGGCGATCGCCTGATGCAGGTACTAACGAATTTGCTCGACAACGCCATTAAGTTTTCGCCTGACAGCGCAACGATTTGGATAAGTGTAGAGCAGGCGTCTCTATCGTCTAAGGAAGGAAAGAGCACAGCACTCTTTAAGGTAAAAGATGAAGGCAGGGGAATTCCTTCAGAAGACCTTTCAGCAATATTTGAACGATTCACTCAGATCAATTACGACGATTCACGAGAGAAGGGTGGAACCGGCTTAGGTCTGGCGATTTGTCATAACATTGTTCGACAGCACGGCGGTAAGATTTGGGTCGAAAGTGTATTAGGGAAGGGGAGCTGTTTCTACTTTACAGTGCCGCTTTTTAGCACTAGCACATCGCCACTCAGTTAAAAATTGTTCTGGAGTCGCCCTTATGAGTCGAAAAGTATTAGTAATAGATGATGAAGAGGCTATTATCATCGTGCTTAGGGCTTCATTAGAAGCAACGACCGACTGGCAAATCATCACCTGCTCCTCAGCCACTAAAGGCATTGAGATCGCTATAGCCGAGCATCCAGACGCAGTTTTACTAGATGTGAGTATGCCAAAAGTGGATGGGACACAGGTCCTCAAAGCGCTGCAAGCTGAAGACTCCACTCAAGATATTCCTGTTATTTTTCTAACAGCCAAAGCCAGAGACTCTGAGCAAAAGGTGCTTAAGGCGTTGGGTGTTTCAGGAATCATTATCAAGCCATTCAGCCCAGAGACAATTGCCGCGCTGACAAAAGAGATTCTGGGCTGGAAGGATTAGCTGGAAGGATTAATTAGCTGATTCGATTCTACAAAATGGGATCAAGCAGATATTCTGGATGCAACACAGGCGGCTGAGTGTCTTCAAATGGAATCATCGGTTCCAGGGGCTTGAGTTCAGGTTTAGTCGGTGCCTCCCCCCCTACGCTAATAGGTGTGTTGAATACCTCGGCACCCACCAAGTTGAGGTCTGCCATGGTTGCTCCCTGCACATCAGTATTGTAGAGGTGAGCTTCGGTAAAGTTCACACCGACAAGCTGAGTATTGGCCAGGCAAGTATCCGTTAGAAACGTACCTGTGAGGTTAGCCCCTGTGAGGTTAGCCCCTTCTAAATCAGCGCCTTCTAGATTGGCACCTGTGAGGTTGGCTCCTGTGAGGTCGGCGTTACGCAAGTCAGCGCCAATCAGATGGGCTTCGAGCAGGGTTACGTCTGCCAAATCACAGCCTGCACATTCGTTGGTCAAGACCAATCGTCGGGCGTTGTTTTGCTGGAGCAAGGTAGGTCCGGCTAAAGGGGCTTCCGCTAAGGTTGGTGTTGCTGACAGCAACAATGCAACGGTAACCGTAGCCACTTGTTTGATGCGATCGCGAGTAAATAGTGTCCTCATGGCGTACCTCCTCTTCTGTGAAGCTCAGGCGGCGTCCAGTGGGAGTGGTGACGAAGAGACCCTCACTGAAAGGATAGAAGGAACAATCAACAACGAACAGTTTATATTACTTCCCTGAAGAATGTTTCGGAAGAATGTTTCGGCTGTTGTGACTCCTTACTTCCTACACCTATATTGTGGCATAGCCACCTCATAAACACAAGAAAAAACAACAAAGAAGAAAAGGATAGAAATGCTCTTCACAAAATCTTTAATTCCTTTGCATAGACTGTATTGTGAGCAGAAATAAAATTGTTCTAAAAAAATATTTTCTCTATAGAAAATCTAGAAAGCACTACATTTTCTCCACATAAATTCTTTCGTTGGAAAACGCTATGAACCGTAAACCTGTCTTAAGTCATCAGGCAGTCCACCCACCATCAAACAACAGCGCAGAACTTCCGAAAAAGGGCTATCAATCCTATCGATTGTCCATAGCTATCGGCACCACAGTCACTTTTCTACTGCTCTCAGCAGTGCCACAACTTACTGGGGAATCGCTCACAGGAGTTAATCTAGCGAGCATACATAACAACACCTCGCAAGTGCGGAAAAACGTGTTTTCTTCGCACTCTGGAAGAGCTGCACGGCTATTTTCAGGACAATATCGGGCGATGGCCCCAGACGGAACAGGGATGACTACTTATTCGGTCGAAGAGGCGCGATCGCACCTACAGTCCTTAGATAATCGCGAGATTTCTGAATACGAAGGCGAATTTCAGGAATTTACCCCAGAAAAACAGGGCTCATTACCTACGCTAATGGTCAGTCCTGGCTATACACACTTAGCGGTAGAAAGCTTAAAACATTCACAGGTGCACCGCTAAGCTTTACTCCTGACGGGCAAGGACTACTCACCATTGATGACTTGATCGACTCATTTCGAGCGGTTGACGGTGAATTTCCTCTACAGCTATATCAACTTCGCGGTACTGAGCAAGCTGACTTCACAGCGACTTTCCAAGGGTTCACTCCTGATGAGCAAGGACTGGTGACGGTGTATTCAGGGAAAGATGGCATCGTATCAACGCTAATAGCTTACGCTCTTACTAATAAACTCAGCCTCGCCTTTTAGCTGGGGTTTGTGCCCCATAGAGCCCGTCGCAATAATGACGGCCCTACTTTGATAAACCCGGTCGGCTGTGATGACTTCCTTCACAGCTGACGCAAAGCTTACGTCAAACACCTGAGCTTGAATAATTTGTGCCCCAAAGGTTTCTGCTTGATGATGAAAACGAGAAAGCAGCTCTTCTCCTGAGACCACTTCAGGAACCCCTGGATAGTTCTCCATTCAGTGCGTTATACCTAGCGCACCAGCAGTCGCACTTTTATCCAACACAAGTGTCTTTAGATTGGAACGAGCGGCGTAAATAGCGGCGCTTAAGCCACCTGGGCCACCACCAATGATAATGACATCGTGAATAGGATGTTCTCCTGCTGCTGTCGGCAGGTCAGGCGTTGTCTCTAGTAATGTACTCATTTTCTCAATATCTGTCATCAATGGCTGATTAGTAGACAGATGTGTGGTTAATCATTCAATTCAAAAAGAATACAGGCAAGTTGTGAGGAGCCTGTGAGGACTCCATACAGCTGTAGCGGCGTTAGTACTGAACCGCTCGTCACAGAATCAACATCTTTTCTTGTTAGTGTTCAGCACACTTAAACAAAGCTTTTTTATGATTTTCAACTATGCGCTTTTCAATACTTCCAGGCCAGAGCTATCCACTAGGCGCAACAGTTCTTGCAGACGGTGTCAATTTCTCTTTGTTTTCTCAGCATGCCGAGAAAGTTGAGCTGCTGTTATTTACAAAGCCAAATGAGCCGCTTCCAAGTCAAACGATCACATTGATGCCTGATCGGCATCGAACCTATCATTACTGGCATGTATTTGTACAAGGGCTAAAAGCGGGGCAAACCTACGCCTATCGTGTTTATGGTCCGTATCAGCCAGAGCAGAGGCTACGCTTCGATGGCAGTAAAGTGTTGCTTGACCCCTATGCTAAGACCGTTGTGGGCTACAAACTTTACAATCGCCAGGCGGCTCAAGTCGTTGGTCAAGACAATTGCTCTCAGGCACTACGGGGTAGTGTTGTTGATTCGAGTATTTACGACTGGGAAGGCGATCAGCCTTTGCGCCATCCCTATGCCAGCAGCGTCATTTATGAAATGCACGTAGGCGGCTTTACTCAAAATCCTAATTCAGCAGTCTGCCCATCAAAACGAGGGACTTTTGCTGGGCTCATTGAAAAGATTCCCTATCTCAAAAATTTGGGCATCACCGCAGTGGAGCTACTGCCAGTGCATTGCTTTGATCCTGACGCTGCACCCGACGACTTAATTAACTACTGGGGCTACAACACCATCAACTTTTTTGCACCTCATTGGGCTTATAGTTCTGATAAAACGCCGCTCGGTCCGCTTAACGAATTTCGCGACATGGTCAAAGCCCTTCACAAGGCAGGACTCGAAGTGATACTAGATGTTGTTTTTAACCATACTGCAGAAGGTAATGAAAATGGCCCTACGCTTTCTTTTCGCGGGTTCGATAATCCAACTTACTACATTGAAGATTTAGACAACCCTGCGGCTTACAGCAACTACAGCGGCTGCGGTAATACCTTCAAAGGTAATCATCCTATCGGCAGTCACCTCATTTTAGATTCGCTGCGTTACTGGGTCGCAGAAATGCACGTAGATGGCTTTCGCTTTGATTTAGCTACGGTGCTAGCTAGGGGGGTGCAGGGACGACCAATTGCATCAATCAAGGCTGAGCGCGCCAGTATCCTGTGGTCTATAGAATCTGACGCGGTGCTCGCGGGTATTAAACTGATTGCTGAGGCATGGGACGCGGCGGGCCTTTACTCAGTAGGAGGGTTTGTTGAGTACGGTGACTGGTTCTCCGAATGGAATGGCCCATTTCGAGATGATGTTCGCCGCTTTGTGAAAGGCGATGCCGACATGGTTAAAACACTGGCGGCTAGAATTTTGGGCAGTCCTGATATTTACCATCGGCAAGATACTGACATCAACCGCAGCATTAATTTCATTACCTGTCACGACGGTTTTACGCTGAATGATTTAGTCTCTTATAACGCCAAACACAACGAGGCAAACGGAGAAAATAACAAAGATGGTGCCGATGTAAACTTTAGCTGGAACTGTGGAACAGAGGGAAATACAGATAATCTAGACGTTGAATCGCTACGACTTAGACAAATTAAAAATCTCTTGACAATCTTATTCATCTCTCAAGGCACGCCGATGATTTTGATGGGAGATGAGATCCGCCGGACGCAGCAAGGAAACAACAATACCTACTGTCAGGATAATGAGCTGAGCTGGTTTGACTGGAGCCAAGTCGATTCACAGTTCGACCTTTGGTGTTTCTTGCGTCGGCTGGTTAACTTTACTCAAAGCCTGGAAATATTTCGTCAGGAAGAGCGCCTACAGGTAGCCTATGCTAGCTTGAAGCCTCATATCAGCTGGCATGGGGTAAAACTAGGCCAACCTGACTGGCAAGCCTCTTCTCACAGCCTGGCTTTTTCGTTGCGCCATCCTAAGGCTGGTGAATATCTCCACGTGATGCTCAATGCCTACTGGGAAACACTAGAATTTGAGCTGCCGCTACTGGGCATTGGTGAACGATGGCATCGAGTCATTAATACAGCGCTAGCACTGTCAGACGCGGTTTGTGAAATTGGTTTTAGCCAGCCTTACGACAAAGAAACTTATCGGGTTGAGGCTCGCTCCTGTGTTGTACTTATTGCCCAAGCTGTCTGAAGCGCTACGTAAGTAAAAAGCTCAAGCATTGGTCCACTTGAGCCTTTTACTTACTCTACTAGTAACGCTTTGATTACGGGTTGGCTCTCATAGAAGGTCTCGGTGGCATTCTTATTTCGATAGGAATAACCGGATCTGATACGGTAAACGAAGACAAGTTATTTTTCAGCATTTGTTTTTGCTGATCGCTTAGGTTAGCAATTTTCAAAACATCTTCAGTTCGAGCATAAGGACCATATTCCACAATAGAGCGAGCCAATGTGGGATAAAACCCCGGACAATCCATAAAGTCCACAAGGTTAGCATTGTTCAAGTCAATTTTTTGGCCTGTGTTCGTACAGAGCTGGTTAGTGAGTTGAGCAGGCTGAGAAATATTTCCTTGTGAGGGCTCTACCATTGAAACCATCGGGCTTGAAGCTAGCGGAACTCGTAAGGGGAGCGTACTATAATCGCAGGTTATAAAAATTACGGGTTGGACAAACTGGTTGACTGATGAACCACCAATACAGAGCAAGGCGCATGATGCAAAACGTAGTTGCTAACACTGCCCAAAATCATCTCACTAAGTCCCTTGCGCTGATGGCTGCCGACCACAATCAAGTCGGCTTTCCAGGTCTTGGCCAACTCACAAATCGCATGTCCTGGGCTGCCGACGACTTGTTCAAAACCAGTGTGAATTCCTTTCTCTGTACTTTGCTCGCTCAGACGACGGAGCATAGCCATATTGTTCGTTTGGTATTCTTTGTAGCTTTCTTCAAACAGGTTCCAATTATTTACCCCATATGACTGGCCGACCATACTATATTCCGGTACGATAAAAGCACTATCAATCTCTGCTGTCAGTACGCTGAGCAGCTTTAGCTGAGTATCTGACGAGGTATCTGATTGAATATGTGCGATCGCAAGCGCTTTGTGGAACACGTCATTGTCAGACTCAACCGGATCTAGCGCCGCTAAAACTTTATTGAACATATCGAGTTTCCTCAGATTGATAACATCCATCATTTTGATGAGAATGTCACATTGATGAGAACGTCACAGATTAAAAAGCACCCATTAAAGAGTAAGCACAAGGGTAGTGTGAGAAGAAATCGAAACGTTTTCCTCAAAATCTAAAAAAGGCTGTACCACCTGATAGTTTTGTTGTAGCCTCATCCGTTGAATTGCAGAGGTCTTGGTAAATACATGTCGGTGTAGCGCGACTACCTGGCTGGCAACCATAAGCAATACCAAAATCAAAAAAGGAACAGAGATCAGCTTAAATAACAGCTTACTCCAATCGTTTGAGTTAGACATCGGTCGCCTCAAATGCTGACTTTCTAATTACTCATCTCTACCTTAGAAAAAGGTGTTGTAGAAATTGTGAGGAAAGCTTTGTGACAGAAGCTATATCAAACGTCCTAATGCATTAGGACGTTTGCGCAGAAGAGTTGCTTGTTTGATGATAGTCGTGGCCTTTAGCGAGTGTCTTAAGCAACTATTCGCAAGCTATATAGCGCGCTCACCTAGAAAATCTAGGCGAGCGCGTAAAGAACATTCAATCAAGCTTTAGATACTGAAGTGTAGAGTTTCTAACCAGGACGAGCCGAGGTTAGTTGCCCCCAAAGACGTAACCAACGCCTACCATGAAATCAACTTCGTCGGCATCAGCAAATGGGAGGTAGTTGACCGAGCCATTCGCGACCCAGTGATCGCTGAAGCGATAGTCGAGGCCACCTGTGAGCGCAAACTCAACGGTGCTATCGTCCCCCAAGTCGCCACCGATGCCAGCACCTACGAAAGGATAGAGGTTAGCATCTGCATCTACTGCATTGAAGTCGTAGGTGAGGGGCAATAGATAGGAGACATCTTCGCTATCATCGAAGTTAAAGTCAGTAGCTACTGACGGACGAATTGAGAGGTTGTCATCAAGGGTGATTTTGCCATTGATGACGAAGCCGTCATCGCCACCACCAATACCGACATAGCTGTAGTCAGGCGTTTGCTGTGCAGAGACTTTCAAGGGGAAAGCCAAAAAAGCAGCAGCGGTCAAGCCAACGGAAACCAAAACAACTGTGCGTTTCATAGAGACCTCCTTCACCGGGTGAAGTGTAACGAAACGGCTATTCGAAAGAGGAGAGGCTCAAAAGAAAGCCATACA
>ERZ1740058.891-NODE-891-length-17750-cov-8.652557_pt1 | contig 17750 bp, 12 predicted proteins | sample MGYA00581745_ERZ1740058 | MGnify/ENA primary metagenome ERZ1740058 (study PRJEB43018, sample SAMN04849742) | marine metagenome | isolation source: floating plastic debris | place: Pacific Ocean | collected 2008-08-30 | study: EMG produced TPA metagenomics assembly... | reverse complement strand
CCGGCGATCTGAACGTTGTCGCGCGCCTGCGCTGTTGTCGCGGCGAACGCGCCTGTGGTGGCGAGCGCAATGGCGCTCACAAGCGTGGTGGTCTTCACAGACTAGCTCCTCTGAGCAAACTTTAAGATTTCTCGGCTCCGAGCGAGAGCATCTGAGGCCCACTGTCTCGGATTGAGGATGCTTTAGGCGGGGTATATGACAGTGGTGTGTCAGGTAGTTTAAACGGTTAACAAAACCTTGAGTGTACTACCGGCTGCGCCCGTTAAACGTCGGTTTGCGTGGAGTTTAACGGAATTTGCACTGTGAACGTGCTGCCTTTTTTGACCTCGCTGCGCACTGCAAGGCGGCCACCGTGACGCGATACGATGTGCTTAGCGATGGCGAGGCCGAGACCTGTCCCGCGCTTCTCTCGTGAGCGCAATTTGTCGATCCGGTAAAACCGCTCCGTGATCCTTGGGACGTGCTCTGGCGGGACGCCTTCGCCGAAGTCCTGCACCGCGACGCAAGCGTGAGCGCCGGTCCCGCCAACGCTTGACACAAATGCCCTGACGACGACCCGGCCGCCATCACCGCCATAGTTGACGGCGTTCTCGATGATGTTCTCCACCACCTGCACCAGCTCGTCGAAGTCGCCGATTACGGGCAACGTTTTCACGTCCTGATGGACTTCGAGTACAACACCGCTTTCGTCCGCCAGCGGTTGTGTCAGCTCGACTGCGTACTTGGCCACTGAGCCAAGGTCGATCTGGTCGGTGGGCTTGATGTGGGCGCGCATTTCAACGCGGGAGAGCGATAGCAGTGCTTCCGTGAGCCGGCGCATGCGGTCAGCGTGTTCGCGCATGATGCCGAGAAACTTATCGCGCGAGGCTTCGTCATCGCGCGCCGCGCCCTGCAGCGTTTCGATGAAGGCGGTGAGCACCGAGAGCGGGGTGCGCAGCTCATGGCTCGCGTTGGCGATGAAGTCTTTGCGCATCTTGTCGGTGCGCTTTTGCTCCGTCAGATCGCGGATGATGATGGTGATCAGCTTTTCGCTGGTGCCCGGCAGCGGCAGGGGCGCCACGAAGCCTTCGTACCAGCGCAGCACTAGCCCGCGTTGGGACCAGCGCGCGCGTGTCCCGCGTCCCGTCCGTGCCACCTCTTCGACGGCTTCGATCAGCTCAGGCTTACGGGTGATGAACAGGAGCGGTGCGCCGATCTCCAGCCGGCCAAAGTGTTCCCGTGCCGCTGCGTTGGCATACGCGACGGTTTGGTCCGGCCCGACGACGATGGCAGGGTCCGGCAAAACATCCAGGACCACCTGGGCGTCCGCAGGCACATCGATCGGGTCGGTGAGCGCCGGCGCTGTGCTGTCGGTGAGATCAGCGATCGACACGGTTTGATCCTTCCTCCTCGCGCGGTCCTTTCGCGATGACCGGTTGTATCGGCTTTAAAACTTGACCTTTGTACAGCAAAGATACTGACGGTTTATGATGACAAAGTGACTTGTTTTGAACGTCGCAGCACCGGTGACACAGGTTGCACTCCCAAAGGCTTGCGTTAGCTGTGTGGAGCACACGTTAACACTTGAGATGAAAACCTCGTCATGTTGATCAAAACCACGCCGCGTTGGGCGATCCCGGAACGTGACGCGACGCCTGAGGCGATCTTCCGCCAGCGCAGGGCGTTGCTGAAGTCGGCCGGTGCGGCGGCGGCAGTGGCAATGGTGCCGGGCGCCGCCCATGCCAACATCTTCGATCGACTGCTGGGCAAGGACACCCCAACGCCGGACAACGAAGTTGATCCGAGCGCTGATCTTTATCCGGCGCCCCGCAATGAGGCCTACCAGGTCTTGCGCCCGATGACCGACGAGAACCTCGCGACGACGTACAACAACTTTTACGAGTTCGGCTCGCACAAACGCATCTTTGACGCTGCGCAGGCGCTCGATATCCGTCCGTGGACGGTAGAGATCGCGGGTCTGGTGGGTAAGCCGCAGGTGATAGACATCGACGACCTTTTGCGCTCCGTGCAGCTGGAGGAGCGGGTCTATCGGCTGCGCTGCGTGGAGGCGTGGTCGATGGTGGTGCCGTGGACGGGCTTTCCACTCAGCGAAATCGTGCGCCGTGCCGAACCGCAGTCGGGTGCGCGCTTCCTGAAGATGGAGACGTTTTACAATCCCGAGGTCGCGCCGGGGCAGCGGGCAAGCTGGCAGCCCTGGCCCTACGTGGAAGCTCTGACGCTGGAAGAAGCGACCAATCCGCTGGCTTTCCTCGCAACTGGCGCCTACGGCAAGCCGCTTGAGGAGCAGATGGGGGCGCCGCTGCGCCTCGCCGTGCCGTGGAAGTACGGCTTTAAGTCCGGCAAGAGTCTCGTCCGGTTCACCTTCACCGACACCATGCCGACCACGTTCTGGATGGAGGTTGGCCCGGAAGAGTATGGCTTCTGGGCGAACGTGAACCCCGAGGTGCCGCACCGCCGGTGGAGCCAGGCGACGGAGCGGCCGCTCGGCAACGACGACAGCGATCGCATTCCAACGCTCCTCTACAATGGCTACGCTGACGAAGTGGCGGGGCTCTACGCGGCGATGGACGGCCAGCGCATCTTCTATTGACGAGCGCCATCGGGCCGTAGCGGCCCGCCGAGCAGCGCTGTATCGTGCCGCAATGATTCGCGGTCGATTTAGCATTCGGTGGGCGTCATGAGCCTTTGGCTGGTGGGCGGAACGGCGGCTGTGGTGGCGGCGGCCGGCGTGGCGGCGTGGGCGCGGGAGCGTGAGCCGGCCCGCTCTAGCGGCAGTCCCCTCAGTGAACTTGCGATCAACGACGGCGCCATCGCCGCCGTGCGCTTTTCGGTGGCTGATGCAGAGCCGGAGCGGGTTGGGCGCATTCCCGACGCCCTGGCCGCGGCCGTTGCCGGCGACGACAACACCAGTGCTTTAGCGGGCGCGATCGCTGCGTTGCGCCGGGACGGGGCGCCGTTTCGCCTTGCGCTGAACGGCGGCGCGGACGGGAGCCTTGATGGGCGACTTCGTGGCGGTGTGCCAGTGGTCCTTGTGCACCCGGCACGGCCAGATGCCGCGCTGAGCAGTCTGGACCAGCGGCTGCGTGAGTTGGTGGAGCATATTCCGCACCCGGTTTGGCTTGCCGCGCCTGAGGGGGACTGCCTTTGGGCCAACCGGGCATACGATGCCGCCGTCGATCATCGCCAATGGGGTGACGGCGATCCGCTGCTGGATGCGAACGCTGCGCAAAAGCTTGCCCAAAGCTCTGGCGCAGCCGTCAGCGAACGGGTGCAGACCGTTGTGGGTGAAACGCGGCGGCAGCTGGACGTCACCGAGCACAGGGGCGCTGGGACGGCACGGTTTGCGCTCGATGTGACCGATGCGGTGGAGCAGGAAGCAAGCTTCACGCGGCAACTCCAAAGCCACTCCGACACGCTCGACAAGCTTACCACCGCGGTCGCCATCTACAGTCAGGACCGGCGGCTGATTTTCTATAACGCTGCCTTCCGGGCGCTGTGGGAACAGCCCGCAGCCTTCCTCGACGAGGAGCCCGCTGAAGACCGCGTTCTTGATCGCCTGCGCGCTGAGGGGCGGCTTCCCGAGACGTCAGACCACGATGTGTGGAAGGCCGAGGCGGTGCGCATTACCGATGGCCGCGAGCCGTCCGAGCGCTGGTGGCACCTTCCGGACGGGCAAACGCTGCGGGTCATTGCCAACCCCGGATCCGATGGCGGCGTGACGTACATCTATGAGAACGTCACCGAGCAGCTGGCGTTGGAGCGGCGGTTCAATGCGCTGTCGCGGGTGCAGGCGGAGACCATCGATGGGCTTGGCGAGGGGATCGCAACCTTTGGTCCCAACGGGCTGTTGCGTTTGTCCAACCCGGCGTTTTGGGCGCTGACGGACTTGTCGCAGGCTGAAGTCGGCGCGCACGTTCGCATTCTGGCGCTGACCGCGGCGCCCGAAACCCAAGGCATGTGGCGCGATCTGGCGGAGATGGTCACCGACCTGTCGGACCGGCGCATCAGCAAGACTGGGCGGATCGAGCGCGACGATGGGACTGTCGTCGACTTCGTCTTCTCGCCGCTGCCTGATGGGGCGACCCTTGCCGCATTGGTCGACGTGACCGACACGGTGAACGTTGCCCGAGCGCTGGAGGAGCGCAACGTTGCTCTGGAGGAGGCCGATCGGCTGAAGAACGCCTTTGTCGGCCACGTCAGCTACGAGCTGCGCTCGCCGCTCAACTCCATCATCGGGTTCACGCAGATGCTCTCGATGGCGCAGACCGGGGCGCTGAACGACAAGCAGCGGGAGTATGCGAGCTACATCTCGTCATCGTCCGAAGCGTTGCTCACGATCATCGACGGCATCTTGGATCTTGCGACCATCGACGCTGGTATCATGGAGCTGCGCCATGAGCCGGTGGACGTGGCCGCCGCGGTCCAGGAGGTGCTAGCGGGGCTGAAGGACAGGATCGCTGAAGCCAAGCTTGACGTGACCATCGACGTGGCGCCTAACGCGGCGGTGTTTGAGGGCGATGTGAAGCGCGTGCGCCAGGTGCTGTTCAACCTTGTCTCCAACGCAGTGTCGCACTCGCCGGAGGGCGGTGAAATCTTGATCTCCACTGCACTTGATGGCGATGCGGTTCTGGTGTCGGTGCGCGATCACGGGCCGGGGATTTCTGGCGACCGCGCGCAAAGTGTTTTTCAGCGCTTCACGACAGCAGGCACTGGCGGGCGCCGCGGCGGCGTTGGGTTGGGGCTGACGTTGGTGAAGAACTTTGTCGAGCTTCACGGCGGGACTGTGGCTGTGGGCCGGCCGGATGGGGCCGGCGCTGAACTTTTGGTCCGCTTTCCCAAGGTGGCGAGGGGCACAGAGAGCGCGGCGGCGTGAGTGAGGCTTTGCGTTTTGCTGGGCTCGACGAAGCCGGGATGGGTGCGCTTGGCGCGGCGATCGCGGGGTTGCTGACGCAGGGCGACCGCGTGGCGCTGATCGGCGATTTGGGCGCGGGCAAGACCACGCTGGCTCGCGCTATCCTTCGGACACTTGCTGGGAATGCGGCGCTTGAAGTGGCGAGCCCCACCTTCACGATCATCCAGGACTACCCTGTCGATCCGCCGGTACGCCACGTGGACCTTTATCGGCTTGCCGACGCTGCGGAGCTTGACGAACTTGGGCTTGGCGATGGAGAGGCTATCGAGCTCATCGAATGGCCCATCGAAGCGCTGCCGATCACCGTCAGTATTGCGATTGAAGGCGCCGAGACGCGTGGGGTGACGGTGACGGGAATGCCGGAGCGTTTGGCGCGCGATGTGGAGATCGCGCGGTTTCTGCCGAGCGCCGGCTGGGGCAGTGCAGCGCGCGAACCGCTGGCCGCCGACGCATCGAGCCGGGATTATCAGCGCCTCAGCGATCAGTGGGGCCGGCGTGCCGTGCTGATGGACGCGCCGGCGTTGACCCCGCCCAGCGACAGCTACGCGGCGCGCGCGGGGATCGCGGACGGCAATCCGCATGCGTTTTTGGCCGTTGGTGGGCTCCTCGCAAGGCGCGGATTTACGATCCCAGAGCCGCTGGCGGCGGATCCCGCTGCGGGGCTGCTTTTGTTGTCCGATCTGGGCGATGAGAAGGTGGCGATCGGCGATGAGCCGCAGTCTGAGCGCTACCTTGCCGCCGCGGAGGCTCTGGCGGTGTTTCACAACGAGCCGGTCACTGTGCCGCTTTCGCCCGGCCCGTTCGGCAAGGGGCACGCGCCGCCCACCTTCGATGCCGACTTGGCGCTGACGGAAGTGGCGCTGTTTGCTGAGTGGGCGCTGGGGCAGCCCGCGGATGACGAATTTCTGGCGCTTTGGCGCATCGCGATCGATGGGCTATGGCGCGGCGATGATCATTTGGCGCTGCGCGACGTGCACTCGCCCAACCTGATGTGGTGCGAGGACAAAGAAGGCGTCGCGCGGATCGGTTTCATCGACTATCAGGACGCTATGATCGCTCCTAGCGCCTACGATGTGGTCTCGCTCGCTGACGATGCGCGGCTGCCCATGCCTGCAGACCTCTCCAGTGCCGTGATCGAGCGCTATCTGGAATGCCGGGTTGGCCTTGATTACGGCGCGTGGCGCGAGACGGCACCGGTGGTGGCGGCCCAGCGGGCGACCCGGATTATCGGGGTCTTTCATCGCTTGGCGCAGCGCGATGGCAAGCCGGGTTACATGGCTAATGTTCCGCGGATTGCGACTGGGCTTGCGCGCGACCTGAAGGCATCGCCCGCGCTGTCGGGTTTGCGAGCATGGTTTGCTGCCCACGCAGCCAACCTGGTGCCGGTCCGATGAGCACGCCACCGCCTGCCATGATTTTTGCGGCTGGGATCGGAAAGCGGATGCGCCCGCTGACCGCGATGACGCCCAAGCCGCTGATCGAGGTGGCGGGTAAGGCGCTGATCGATCACATCCTCGATCGCCTGGAGGGCGGCGGCGTGGACCGGTTTGTGGTTAACGTTCACTACCTGGCCGATCTGGTTGAGGTGCACGTTCGGCGGCGCCTCGGCGAAAGCGTACGCATTTCCGACGAACGCGGGCAGCTTCTCGACACCGGGGGCGGGCTTATGAAGGCGTTGCCGGCGCTCGGCGATGGCCCCTTCATACTCGCCAACGCCGATACGTTTTGGATCGATGGGGCAAGCAACAATATTGCACGCCTGATCGCCGGCTTTGATCCCGACCGGATGGACGCCTTGCTGCTGTGTGCGCCGACAGTAGGGGCGGTCGGTTATCGCGGTCCTGGCGACTTTGCGTTGGCGCCTGATGGCAAGATCGCCTGGCGTAACCCGCGGAAGAACTCGCCTTTTGTCTATGCGGGCTGCGGGATTTTCTCGCGCGCTGCCATTGAAGGTGCGCCCGACGGTCCGTTTAGCATGAGCTGGGCATTTAAGCGGATGATCGAACGCGACCGTCTGTTTGGGCAGCGCCTCGATGGGCTTTGGCTGCACGTTGGTACGCCGAACGCCGTTCGGGCGGCGGACGCGGCGTATTTCTCAAGCGTCGGCTGAGGCGTGGCGCTTTATTCAGTCGATCCAACCGATCCCTTCCTGACCACACTCGCCGAGCATCTGGTCGCCGGAACCTTTTGGCCGGCTGGCCCGCCGAGTGACGACCCGTTCGCCTTGGCGCGGGTGACAGTGTACCTGCCGACGCGCCGTGCCGCGCGCTCGTTGGCCGACGCCATCCTTGAGGTCGCTCCACGGGGTGCCACCGTGCTGCCGCGGGTCGAGGCGCTCGGCGAGGTGGACGGCGACGACGATGCGCCCTCGATGGGGGCGAGGCTTGCGCTGGCGACGCTGGTGAAAGCGTGGGCGGCGCGCAGCGCTGCCGCGCAGGAAGATGAGGACGAGACCATCGTGCTGGCCCCAGGGGTGGGCGCGGATGCTGTGCGGTTGGCTGGCGAGCTGTTGGCGCTTTTGGAGCAGGTGGCAGCGCAGGAACTCTCGTGGGATGCGCTGCCTGGCCTGGTGGAGGAGGCGGAGCTTGCCGAGCACTGGCAACTCATCCTTGGCTTTCTGACAATCGCCACTGAGGGTTGGCCCGCCATCGCGCAGGAGCACGGCTTTACGCTCACTGCGGACCGGCGTCGCGAGCGCGTTGCGAGCGCCATCGAAGAGCTTGCCAGATACACCGACGGGCCGGTGATTGCGGCGGGCTCCACGGGGTCGCTGCCGGCGACGAGGCGTCTGATCGCGGCCATTCATCAGCACCCAATGGGGCACGTGGTGCTCCCCGGGTTTGATCGCGCGGCAAACGCTGCCGATTGGGATGCGCTTGCTGCGGCGGAGGATGCCCCCGCCCATGCACAATTCGGCCTGTCGCAGCTTCTGGCTGCGCTTGAGGCGCGACCGGAAGGTGTTCAACGGCTGGGGCCACGGTCCGCCGGTGTTGTTCAGCGGGACCTCTTTGGCGGGCCGTCCTCGCCGGAGCATGCTGGGCGGACTGAGCTGTGGCGCATGGTGCTGCGACCTGCGCAGCAGACCGATATGTGGCCGGCCGACCGCGCAGCGTTCGCCGACTTGGGTGCAGCTTGCGAGGGGCTGACGCTGGTCAGCGCCGAGGACGACCGCACCGAAGCGGCGGCCATCGCGCTAGCGCTGCGCCATGCGGTGGATGATGGGGCGACGGCTGCGCTTGTGACACCTGACCGCAACCTGGCGCGCCGGGTCGGCCATGCCTTGGCGCGGCTTGGTGTGGCGGCTGATGATTCAGCGGGTGAAGCGTTGGCGGTCACTCCCGCAGGCGTTGCGGCGAGGCTTCTGGCCCGCGTTGCCGCCGGGGCGGGCGCTGCGGATTGGCTGGCGCTGATCAAGCATCCGCTCATCACCTTTCAGGTTGCCGAGCGCGACGGCGCAATCCGTGCGGCCGAAGACGCCCTACGCGGGCCGCGGATGGCACCGGACGCCGTTTTGGGTCAGCTGGTTGCGGCCATGGCCGATCATCCGCTGGCGGAGGCGATGACGGCCGCGCTCGGGCCGTTTCAGGCCGTCTGCCGGGCAGGGGCTGAGGTGGCGACGACCAATCTCGCCGCTGCTCACCTTGCCGCATTCGACGCTGCCGTCGCCGACCGTGACCGCGCAGATTGTGAGGCGGTGCGCGACGTGCTGGGGGTGATCGCAAGCGTTTTGCCGCTCGCGACCAATCCGGCGGACTGGGCGGAGACGTTCGTCTCGCTGACCGACGGTGAGGTGCTGCGCGGGCCGGCGGAGATGGCCGCTGTCCAGATCCTGGGTCCACTGGAGGCCCGGCTTCAAAGTTTTGATCGCGTGGTGCTCGGCGGGCTTAATGAGGGCGTCTGGCCGGCCGCCACCGACACTGGGCCTTGGATGAGCCGTCCCATGATGTCAGCGTTTGGGCTTGATCTACCGGAGCGCAGAACCGGGCTTGCCGCCCATGACGTTTATATGCTGGCGGGCCATCAGCAGGTCACGCTGACGCGCGCTTCTCGGTCAGCCGGTGCAGCGATGTTGCCCTCGCGCTGGTGGCAGCGTTTGGAGGTTTTTGCCGGTGATGCGCTGGAGGGTGCTGTCGCGCGTGGCGATGCACTCCTTGCGCAAGCCGCCGCGCTTGAGAGGCTTGAGACAGTGCAACCCGCCGCACGGCCCTGCCCGGCGCCGCCGGTGGATGTGCGGCCGACGCGGTTTTCGGTCACCGAGGTGGCGCGGCTTATACGCGATCCTTACGCCGTGTATGCCAAGCGCATTCTTGGGCTGACGCCGCTCGATCCGCTGGAGGAGATCACCGACGGCGGCGATAGGGGCACCCTGTTTCACGCCGTTCTTGCGACGTTCAGCGATGAAGTCGCGCCGGATGGCAGTGACGCGGAGGGCGTCTGGCAGGCGGCGTCGGAGAGAGCGCTGGAGAGGTTTGCCCATGCACCCGAAGCCCAGGCGGTGTGGCGCCAACGGTTGGAGCTTGTGGGACCGGCTGCCATTGCAGAGCTTCGCGCAGGGCTGGGGGCAGTCACCAAGCGCCTCGCTGAGGTGAGCGCTGAGGCTGAGGTTTGGCAGGAGCACATCCTGCGCGGTCGCATCGACCGGGTGGATGTGTTGGCGGACGGGACGGTGGCCGTCATCGACTACAAGACGAGCGCAAAACCGCCCAGCCGCCGCCAAGTTGAGACGCTGATGGAGCCTCAGTTGCCGCTGGAGGCGGGGCTGCTGGGGCTTGGGGCGCTGGCCGATATTCCCCGCGAGACGCCGGTTTCGGAGCTGGCGTACATCCAGCTTGGCCAACCGGGCGATCCGTTCAAACGCACGAACGTGACCGGCGATGAGGGCGGCGCGCAGCAGGGGGCGGAGGCGCTGGCGAGGTTGCGCGCTCTGCTCGCGTTCTATGCCGAGCCCGGCAACGGCTACCTCGCGCGGGCGCGCATGCAGCTGGAGAGCGAGGCGAGCGACTACGATCATCTTTCGCGCGCCGACGAGTGGCGCGCGTGAGCTTCGTGGCGCCACCGGACGCGATTGCGGCCCAGCGCCGGTCGAGCGACCCCGCCGCGTCGGCGTGGGTGGCGGCGAACGCTGGCGCGGGGAAGACCACCGTTCTGTCGGAGCGCGTCATCCGGCTCTTGCTGACCGGTGTGCCGCCGCGGGCGATTTTGTGCCTGACCTTCACCAACGCGGCGGCGGCTGAGATGGGGGCGCGTGTTGCGCGGCGTCTGGGGGATTTGACCCGGCTCTCAGAGGCCGAACTGGCGACGCGGGTTGCCGAGCTTGCCCCGGATGTGCCGCCACGGCAGGCGATGGCCCGTGCGCGCACGCTTTTTGCCGAGGCGTTGGAGACTCCGGGCGGGCTCAAAATCCAAACGCTGCATTCCTTCGCCCAATCGCTATTGCGTCGGTTTCCGCTGGAAGCTGAGGTCTCGGGCGCGTTCACGGTGCTCGACGATGCGGCCGAGGCCGAGCTTTCCGAGCGGGCGGTGGCTGAGGCGCTGGCGCTGGCGACGCGTGATGACGAGCTTGGCGTGTCGGCGCGGGAGGCGCTGGTGACCCTGCTCCCAAAAGTGGGCGACACCGGCATTCACATGGCGCTGCGCGATATGCTGCGCGCCCGCGATGGCGTTTTGGCTGTTGGCCGGACGGGTTTGGCGCGTCGTCCGCTCGCCGAGGCCATCGCGGCGTTGGAGGGCGGGACGATGGATATCCCGCCGTCAGAGATCACCGACGACATGTTGCGTGAAGCGGACGCGACTTATCCACCTGCGCAAAGGGGAAAGCCGGCTCACCGGCTGATTGAGGCGGTGCTTCACGCATCGTCGGAGGGTCGGGAGGACGCGCTTCGGAACCTTGTGATGACGGGCAGCAATGAGGTTCGCAAAAGACTTCTCATTGAAGCCGTTGCGAGCAAGCTGCCGCATGTCCTCGATGCGTTTCAGGCTGAGGCCGAACGCCAACAGCTCCTCATGGCACGAGACCGCGCCGCAATCAGCGCTGCCATCCATGCGCTCGGGTACGAGGCGACCAAGCGGTACGTTCGGGAAACGCGTCGCCGGGGGCTGATCGGCTACGACGACCAGATTTCCAGGGCGGCGGATCTTGTTCACGCCAAAGTCGGCGCGGCGTGGGTGCGGCACAAGCTCGACGAGGGGATCGACCACCTGTTGCTCGACGAAGCGCAGGACACGTCGGCCGCGCAGTGGACGCTGATTTCGGCGCTGACTGAAGAGTTTTTCGCGGGCGAAGGGGCGCGGGGCGAGGTTCATCGCACGTTGTTCGTGGTCGGTGACGAGAAGCAGTCGATCTATTCGTTTCAAGGGGCGGCGCCGTGGCTGTTTAATGAGATGCGCGAGCGGTATCGCGCCGCCGCTGAGGCCGCCCACAGCACGTTTAGCGAGGAGAGCCTTGCGCACTCGTTCCGCTCCGCGCCGCAGATCCTGTCGGCGGTGGACGCTGTGTTTTCGGACGATGAGGTCCGTGCACAGTTGGGCGCGAGCGATGCGGTCGACCATAAGGCGGTGAAGGGTGGGCCGGGCGGCGTCGATATCTGGCCGCTATTGGGCGACAACGAGGCCGAGCCGAACGAAGACTGGACGCAGCCGGTTGACGCCTCGCCCGTGAACTCGGGCAAAGTGCGGCTGGCGCGGGCGCTGGCGGACACCATCAAAGGCTGGGTGGAGGTGGCTGGTCCGGATGACAGTGCGCCCGTTCCGCCTGGGCACGTCATGGTCTTGGTGCGCAGCCGCGACCGGTTTTCGGCTGAGCTGATTTCATCACTGAAACGACTTGGGGTGCCGAGCGCTGGGGCGGACCGGTTGAAGGTCACCGAGCACATTGCCGCAAAGGACATGATGGCACTCGCGCGCGCGCTGATCTCGCCAGACGACCTCAGCCTCGCGACTGTGCTGCGAAGCCCGCTGTTCGACGTGCCGGAGCAGGAGCTTTTTCGCCTCTGCCATGGCCGCGATGGTTCGCTGATGGCCGCGCTGGCTGACGACAAGGTCCGCTTTGGCTGCGTTTATGAGCAACTCACGCGGTGGCGCGGCATGGCCTTGGCGAGCCGCCCGTTTGACTTCTTCTGCGCCGTTCTCGCCGGGGCGGGGCAGCGGCAGCGCTTCGTGGCGCGAATGGGCGATGAGGCGGCCGATGTGCTCGACGCCTTTCTCGACCTCGTGCTGACGGCCGAGCAGCAGACCATCCCCACGATGGAAGCGGTGCTCTTCCGGCTGGAGCGCTCTGAGGCGGAGCTGAGGCGCGCCGTGGACGGGGATGCGAGCGGTGTGCGCGTCATGACCGTGCACGGGGCGAAGGGGCTCGAAGCGCCGATTGTTGTGCTTGCTGACATTGGTCAGAAGGCTGCGCGGGGGGCATCGAGCACGGTTGTGTCCGTGGAAGGGGTGGGGGCGCTGAGCGGCATCAGCGTGCCACTGTTTGTGCCCAACAAGTCGCTCAACACAGAGGCGACCAGCGCCATCCGCGAGGAGGCCAAGCGCCAGGAAGAGGCTGAGAGCTTGCGACTACTTTACGTCGCCATGACGCGCGCAGAGCGGCACCTGGTGGTGTGCGGGGCGTTTGGCAAAAGTGAGCCGGCAGAGGGGCGCTGGCATGAGAGGGTGCGGGAGGCGCTGCGCCCCAATGCGGAGCCGATGACTGCGCCGGTGGGCGACCCTGGGGAGGGACTCGCGTGGCGCTTCCCGGTCAGCGATGCGGCGACTGTCGCTCCGCCGCGGCCCATTGTGCCCGCGACCGTTGTGGAGCCTGTGGAACGACTGCGCCGTCCGCCACGTCCGCCAAAACCCGCGATTGCCGCTTGGCGGCCTTCGGATGGCAGTGCGCACGCCCATGACACGGGCTCCGATCCGAGCGACAGGCCGCTGGCAGCCGCGCAGTACGGCACGCTGATCCACGATGCGCTGGATCGGGCCGCGCGCGGCGCCGCGCCAGTCGCTTCCGTGATTGCTGATCTTGCGCCGGACCTGTCGGCGGACGACCAGGCGCGCGCTGTTGAGGAGGTGGAGGCTGTGCTGGCGCTTGATGTGCTCCAGCAGCGGATGGTGCGCACCGAAGTCGATGTCGTCGGCGATGTGTGTTGGCCTGACGGATCGGTACGGCGGGTGCGGGGGCGTATCGACCGGCTGCATGCGGAGCGCGATCAGATCACGCTGATCGACTTTAAGACGGACCGCAACGTGCCCGACCGCGCCGGAGCTGTCGCGCGCTATGGCGAGCAGCTGGCCGCCTACCGCGCTGTGCTGATGGGAGCCAGCCCTCACGCCCAGATTTCTTCCATTTTGGTGTTTACGCGCGGGCCGCACGTGATGGTGCTGGACCAGGAGTTACCGGCGCTATGCCCTGCGTGAGCATCATCACTGCGTGAGCGACGGCCTATTGCCGCCTTGACGCACTGTTGCCCGATTCATAGCTACCACCTGGTAGTTCTCACCGACATATTTGTGAAAGGCGGTTGCATGCCCCCGTCCAACGTGACCGACGCATCGTTTGACGACGATGTTCTGAACTCCTCCGAGCCCGTGGTCGTGGATTTTTGGGCTGAGTGGTGCGGCCCCTGCAAACAGATCGCGCCGGCGCTCGAAGAGATTGCCGCGGAGCTGGATGGCAAGGTCAAAATCGCCAAGCTGAATGTCGATGAAAACCAGCAAACAGCTATGAAATACGGTGTGCGTTCGATCCCGACGCTGATCGTCTTTAAAGACGGTGCGCCCGCGGCCGCGCGTGCCGGAGCGGCGCCAAAGAGCGCTCTGCAGAGCTGGATCGAAGGCTCAATCTAACCAACGGGGACAGTAGTGTCCGAGAGTGACGCGAAGACCGAGAACGTCGAAGGGCTTGTGCCGGAAGCAGATGAGATTCTGGCAGAGCCCGGCGACGACGCCCATGAAACGAACGAAGAGGCGCTGGCGCGCCAACTGATTGACGCGCGGCGCGAGCAGGAAGAGCAGCGCCAAGCGATGCTGCGTGCGTTGGCGGAGGCGGAGAACGTACGCCGCCGCGCCCAGCGCGATGTTGCCGACGCCAAGTCCTATGCGATCACCGGCTTTGCGCGTGATCTTTTGAGCGTGGCGGACAACTTCAAGCGCGCGCTCGATGCGCTTCCGCCGGCCGATGAGCTTCCTGAGGAGCTGCGTGGGTTGGTTGAAGGCATCCAGATGACCGAGCGGGAGCTTCTCTCCACGCTTGATAAGCATGGGGTGAAGATCGTCGATCCGGTCGGCGAGCGGTTCGATCCGAACCGCCACCAGGCGATGTTTGAGATTGAGAATCCAGATATTCCGTCGGGCACTGTCATCCAGGTGATGCAGGCTGGCGCGGTGCTCGGTGAGCGCACTTTGCGCCCGGCTATGGTCGGGGTCTCGAAGGGTGGCCCGAAGGCCGAGGCGAAGCCGGCAGAGCCGTCGGTAGACGATGGTATCGAGACCGGTGGCGGTGACGACGAGGCGACTGGCTAAACGCCCGGTCGGGTCTCATGTCGCCCCAAGATTATCGCGCGGTGCTCTGACGGTCAGAGCGCCGCGTTTTTCGTTGCGGGGTGGGCGTAGGTGGCCTCGCGCGGTGCGATTGGCGGCTTCAGGGCGAGCCGGTCACTTCAAGAACGCCAAGCTGAGCCAAGGCACCAAGACGAGGATGAGCAGCGCGAGGCAGGCGACGCCGAAGAACGGTAGTGCGACGCGGAATAGGTTGAGCGCGTTCACGCCCGCAACACTCGCGGCGACGTAGAGGCCGATCCCCACTGGCGGCGACAACAGTCCGAGAATGAGGTTCACCGAGACGACTACACCGAAGTGGACGGGGTGGATGCCGTAAATGTCGGTCGCGATGGGGAGGAGGATCGGGACCACCATGATGAGGCCCGGGATGCCGTCGATCACTGTGCCGACCAATAGGAGCACCACGAGCACGAGGAGCATGAACGTGATCGGAGACGTGGCGACGGACTGGATGAAGGCCGCCGCGCTCTGCGGGACCTCGCCGAAAATGAGCGCCCACGAGAACACACCGGCTGCGGCGACCAGGAAGAGGACGAGGGCGGTGTTGATGCCGGTGCGCAGGAGCACTTGCGGCAGGTCGCTGAGGCGCAGCGTTCTGGTGACGAAAAACCCGATCAGTGCTGCGCAGAGGCAGCCGAGCGCTGCGGCCTCTGTGGGTGAGCCGTAGCCGCCCAAGATTGTCCCTATGATTACTACGGGGATGAGTAGCATCGGGAGCGCATCGCGCAGTGCAATGAGACGGGCGCGCCAGGGCATGCGCTCGCCGACCGGGTAGGGGTGTGTGAGGCCCAGCAGCGCGATGGTGCCAAGGAAGAGGCCGGTGAGGAGGATGCCGGGCAGGATGCCGGCGAGGAGCATGTCGCGCACCGCGATCTGCGCGAGCACCGCGTAGACCACGAAGACGATGGACGGGGGGATGATGGGACCGAGAAGGCCGCCGAACGCCGTGACGCCGGTGGCAAAATCGCGGCGATACCCGGCGCGCTCCATTTCTGGGACCATCACCTGGCTCATCATGGCGATTTGTGCGGTGGCGGAACCCAGGATGGACGCGACCAGCATGTTGGCGAGAAGGTTGATGTAGGCGAGACCGCCGCGGAGGGCTCCGACGAAGACGGCGGCCAGGCGCACCAAGCGCTGGGTGATCCCGGCGCTGTTCATCAGTTCGCCGATGAGGATGAAGAGCGGGATCGCGAGAAGCCCGAAATTGTCGAGCGCGCTGAACATGGTGAGCGCAAAGCTGTCGAACAGGAGCGGGTTTCCGGACGCCTGGATAAACGCCATCGCCGCAATGCTGAGGACGAGGCCGACGGGCACGCCGATCAGCAAAAGGGCGATGAAGATGGCAGCTGTCATCTGGCGACCCTGCCTTCTTCGAGCGTGCTGCCTGCGATCCTCGCCGGGTCAGTGGGTCGGTCGGCCAGCGCAACGTCTTCCAGGAGGTTGGCAAGGGCGTGGATGGTTATGGTGAAGGCGAACCAGGGCATCACCAGGAAGAACCAAAATGCGGGGAGGCCCATCACCGGGGTCGTCTCGGTGTAGATGAAGTTGAAGGTGTTGCCTTCGAACGTGGCCGCATCGAAGCCGGCCGCGATGACTTGGAGCGGCGCGAACCAACGCCAGCACAGCGCCATCAGCGCGATGCCGAAGGCGACACTCACGATGGATGTGAGCGTGAAGAGGACACGGCGCAACCGTGGGCCAAAGACTTCATGGACGAGCTTGACCGCGGGGTCGGTGCGCGCGCGTAGCATGAGCGACGCGCCGACGAAGGCTGACAGGATCATGGAGTAGATCGCCAGCTCGTCCGCCCAGGCGATGGTGAGGCCGAAGGGGCGGGACAGGACGTTGGCGAGCACCAGACAAGCGATGCCCGCGATGAGGCCCATCAGGATGATGCGCTCAACCGCGACCAGGGCTGAGGAAAAGCTTTGCACCGCCCGGCCGATCAGCACGCCGCCTGGCCGCTCCGGGCGGGTTCGGCCGTTGTTGCTCTAGAACGTGTCAACAAGAGCCCGCAGGCGCTGAACGTAAGGGGTTTGCTCGGCCCACTCGGCGTCCCAGCGTTCCACGATGTCGCCGAAGAATTCGGGGCCAACGTCTTCGGTGATGGTGAGGCCCTCAACGCCCTTAAGCCGCTCCAGTTTGGAGGCTTCCTCGGCCACGAAACGGTCGATGGTCCGGTCGCAGTGGATCTGGACCGCCTCGCGCACGATGGCCTGATCCTCGTCCGACAGCTGCGCCCACACGCGGGCGGAGACCAGCGCGACCATGCCGAACAGATGGTGGTTGGTCTCCATCATGTTGGTGGCGTGGTCGAAATAGCCGAAGTTGATGATCGACTCGTGGTCCATGTCGATGGCGTCGATCTGCCCGTTGGCGAGCGAATCGTAGACTTGCGTCAGCGGCATGGGGGCCGGCGCTGCACCGAACATTTCGAAGAATGTGCGGATCGGGGGCGCGGGGGTGATGCGGAAGCGCAGGCCCGCAAGGTCGTCGGAGCTTGAGACGGGCTCGCGGGTCAAAAGCTGGCGCATGCCCGTCATCGCATAGCAGATGCCAACCGTGCCGGTGGCGCGGGGCAGGGCGTCCAAAATCTCGCGCGCCTCGTCGGAGCGCAGAACTTTGGCGGCGTCGGCGATGTTGTCCACCAGGAACGGCGCGTGAAGGGCGGCCATGTCTGGCAGGCGGTTAGTGATCTCGGCCGTCGTCAGCCAAGCCATGTCGAGCGCGCCGGTTTGCATCTGCTGCAGCATGTTGCTTTCCGAGCCGAGCTGGCCGGAGGGGAAGGCGGTGACGCTGAGGCGGCCGTCGGAGAGTTCCGACAGGGTGTCGTTGAGGGCCGCAACCTCTTGGTTCCACACGTGAACTGGCGGCGTGATGAGGCCAAGGCGGAACTCGCGGTCCTGCGCCAGCGCGGGTGTTGCCACGGCGAGGGCGAGCGCGAAGCTAACGATCGATCCCAAACAAGCCATACTGTTTCCTTTGCTCCAACTCGGTCCGCACGATGCATTTCGCACGCCTTGCCGAGCGTTAGCGCTGCCGCATTGTCGCAACGGGCGCCTTGCCTGACTGCCGAGCCGCATGTTGAAACCGATGTTAGGCCAACAATTCAAGCATCGTCAGTGTCTAGCCAGCCTAAAGTGGAAGGTCTGCCGTGCAAGCGCAGGGTGATGAGGGCGCTTCGAGCGTCAATGATGCGCTTTGAGGCAACGAAATGGACGGCGCTTGGCGGTGCAGTGTGGTGGTGGAGGGAGTTGGATTCGAACCAACGTAGGCATAGCCAGCGGATTTACAG
>ERZ1740058.890-NODE-890-length-17794-cov-7.098145_pt1 | contig 17794 bp, 15 predicted proteins | sample MGYA00581745_ERZ1740058 | MGnify/ENA primary metagenome ERZ1740058 (study PRJEB43018, sample SAMN04849742) | marine metagenome | isolation source: floating plastic debris | place: Pacific Ocean | collected 2008-08-30 | study: EMG produced TPA metagenomics assembly... | reverse complement strand
TAGGTGGTATGGAAGGTGATTTAGAGGAATATACTGATTGATGAGTAATCATCGACCATCAGAAATTTACTACAACACAGGTATAATATAAAGCAATTACACAATGAGTATAAGTATAAAGAGTATCTGAAAAGTAAAGTGCCGATGGCCTTATTATGCCTCGGTACAAAACCATACCAGATACCAATACATTTTACGATATAGAGCGAATTCTTCCCGATCAAAAGGAGAAGTTTTGGATTACTATTATACCCACAAATATACCAAATGAGTACATACGCTTATAAATATATACTTTGCCTTGTGGCCATACTATTCGCCTGTCAAGCCGAGCAAAAACCTGAGGGCATCCACATCGAGATTGTCGAAGATAAACTTGACCTAGCTGCTTGTCCAATAGATAGTAATTCGAAGGTCTCTCTTGCTTTAAATAAAATGAAAGACTTTGGGATTAACTCGGCTTTCAGTAAATGCGCACTGGTAAAGGTATTCAATTACCACAAAGTACCCGTCAGCTTTCAAATAGCAGATTCTACGCTACGGGTTTACGATACTTTTTATTTTTTCAATGACGGAGAGGAGGGTGGAATTATAGATTTTAGTGCCTCTGCTTACAATTGGAAGAGAGAACTTAAATCGTATACCATACAACCCAAGGCCTCCATCACGATGTACTTACCTTACCCTCCTTTCTTGGATGAGTTTGATTACGAAGTTTCATATAGATTGCATCGCAAGGATACCTTACCAGAAACGATGAACAAACGGCTGGTCTTTCGTACAGATAGTATTACGCAAGGCGTTAAATTTGTAAAGGTGAAAGATAGCAAGCATCAAGGAGGTTGGCTAAAATCGGTTCGTGAAGAGGAGTGAAAAATAAATGGTCTTTTGCACCTACCAGTCAATCCAAAATAAATGCTACTAGTAAGTACATCGTAGAACTGTAAGGAAAGTTTATAATGTTTAAATAATCGCTTTAAACTAAAAAATATGTATATTGCTCCTGCTATAATAAACTATCCATACTACCACTATTATGCAAGTTCAACTGAAAGATAACGACCAAGAAAAAGAGACCGATAACACAGCACATGTTGCCCCCGATATGAGCCAAGAAGAACTCGTAGAGTTGGCTTGTTTTGAGATTGAAGGAACGAATGTGAGCCAGACAGAGCTACCTAGTGAAGCAGAACTTCAACAAATGGATAAGAAAGGGTTATTGCTTTTTATCAACGGCTTACGACTTTTTAGAGGACGTGCTGATCAAGTTCCTTTTTTAGAAGGAGGAAGCATTCATACTGCAGAAGACGCAGAATCCTTGCGGGACTATTGGCGTACAGACGAAAATACTTTTGGGAGACGCGTAGATATGGTAGAAAGCTTTGAAGAACGTTTAGGGGCTTCGCAATCGTACTTTACAAGTGGCTCTTCCACTTGGGACTCTCAAGCCCCACCTAACCGAGATAGAAACTGGGTAGCAAGAAACACCCTCCCAAGTCGACACGAAGAAGGCATAAGGAAGGCAAGAAGGTTTCATCGTATGGTGCAATCGGGAGAGATTGTGTTACGTCCTGGAGAGCCCATCAATATCATTTCACATAGCCAAGGAGGCGCACACGCCGCGGGCTTTACAGAGCATTTACTTACCTATACGGACGATCAAGGCGCCCCTCTTTACAATGTAGAATCTATTTACTATATTACACCCCATCAACCCACAGATATTGATCATCCAGAGGCCGTACACGGTATTCAGTATTCACATCCCAATGATGCGGTTTCCTCTAATGATCCTTGGTGGCTTTATAATGGTGGTTCGGAATTTGGGCGTATTGAAGGTGTAGATGAATTTGATGGAAGAGATATTCTAGGGGTAGAAGGAACACCAGAAGCAGAAGGCCCTGCGGGTAACCGTGGTGGGCATAACGTTACTGATAATGATTTTATTTTCCAAATTCCCGAAGGACAGCCAGGTCACGTAAGACGTGTCAGAAGACGTAATTAATCACCTTGCAATACATCTATGAACTACAAAATAACTGTGCTCAATGCAGCAGTTGCTGTTTTTTTAGTAGGGCTTATTATCTATACCCTCATCAATTATAAAAAGCTATCAGCCGGAGAAGGCTGGGGCGTAGTAGCCATGTTTGGTTTGGCAAGTATTGGTATAGTAGCGGGTCTTGTAGACCTCTTACTACAGTACTTCATCAAAAGTGATAGAATCATCAATATTGCCGGTCTTGTCGTTGTTGTGCTAGCAGCCATTGCTATTTTTTATCGTAAGTAAAGTCGCTTACTACAGTCAGATAAGCTTATGTATTAGTGCATTCTCTTCCGCTATGGATACAATCTTAGTAGAATTAATATGACTTTCCGTCAAAAATTACTACTTTAATAAAAATTTTGTAAAATATACCATAGAGAAAGTACCCATGTTATTTCAAATTGAAGATCAATTAGGAGGTCCTGATTATGATAGTGAGCATATCATGGATCGTAAAAAGAAACGGCTCCTCGATTTTGCCGAAAAGAAATTAGAAGAAAGTCCTCTAAGCGAGGAAGAACAACCTAGCCGTAAAAAGTTGGCAGAAATGGATGAGAAAGGTATTGTCATTTTTATCAATGGATTAAGGCTTTGGGAAAGAAGGAAAGATCAGCGTTTGGGTATTTTCTCAGAAGCAGATGTAGCTAAATCAAAGGATGCAAAAGAGCTCAGAGATTACTGGAGAACTGATAAAAATAGCTTTGGCAGAGCAGCAGACATCGCCAAAGGGTTTGAAGACCGTCTGGGTACAAGGGCTTCTTATTACACGAGTGGTTCTTCGGGTTGGCGCTCACAAGCCTCGCCTGGGCGCGGAAAAAAGAGAAAGAGAGAAAAGACACGCCATGTAGAAGGCATGGAGAAAGCGAAGCTCTTTCACAAAAAAGTACAAGCAGGAGAAATTAAGCTTCCTCTTGGTGAACCTATCCATATTGTTTCTCACAGTCATGGAGGGGCGCACGCGGCAGGTTTTGCTAAGCAGCTATCTACTTACAAGGGGGAAGACGGACAACCACTGTATAATATAGAAAAGAGCTACTATATTACACCGCATCAACCTACTGATATTTTACATCCAAAAGGTATACCTTCTGCTCAATACTCTCATCCGAGCGATTCGGTTTCATCCAACTCTCCTTGGTACTTACCCAATGGTGGCTCAGAATTTGGGAGAATCCCAGGGGTCGACGAATTTGATGGGAGGGACATCACGGGTGTAGAGGGCGCACCCAAAGCAGAAGGCCCTCTAGGTAATCGTGGCGGTCATAACGTATACGATAATGATTATATCTTTGGTCTTAAGCCTTGGGAAGAAGGATATGTAGGACGTCGCTATTAATAGAGATGCGGATAAAAAAAATACTAAGTAAGCTGCTGATGGTTGGGTTCACCTGCGCTATTTTCGGTTGTTCACAAGGGCAAAGTAACCATCTCTATGAACAATACACTTTATTACTCCAGCAGAGTCAGGATTTTTCAGCGGTACATCCTACTTTTTTAGAAATGGTAACGCAATACATCGCCAATCAGAAAGATTATAGGTTTAGTGACGGAAGAATGGAGTATATGGTATGCCAACCCTTTCTACTCAGTAGTCAAAAAGATAAAGTACTGGTGATGGTATTAAAGAGAAGCTTAGATCTAAACGATAGAAGAACAGAGTATGTAAGGTTTATTTCTGCACAAAAAACTGATAAGACTTGGAAGCTAGCACTTGATACGGTGGGCACACGTAGTTTTTCTTATGCCTACGAGGAGAACCCCACCCTGTCCGATCAGGAAATCACCCTACGTATACTAAGAAACCTCATCGATGAAGGGTATATGGGAAAAAAGGATTTGAAAATTAACGATCAATTCTTTCAAACTTCCGATTGGTACGTTCTTAAGTAATTATTACGTTTATGAAAAGCATACTACTCCCTCTCTTATTCTGTACCTTTAGCTTTTTAAAAGGGCAGGCACCTTCGAAAGAAACGATAAACGATCCAGTAAGTAGCTATGATCAATATGCCTTCTTATTAGAGCGCAGTTTTACTTTCATCTACAAAAATTCATCATTCATCACTTCTTTGCACCAATACATTAAAAAGCAAGGTACGCTATCTCAAAACGAAAGTAGACTTGAGCCCATTATTTGCCATCCTTTCTTGCTAGATGCCTCAAAAAAAAGGGCATTGGTTTTATTACTCCAGAGAAGTAAGCAAGCAAACGGGGAAAGAATAGAGGAGTTCTACCTCGCATCAGCTAAAAAATCAAAGAAAACTTGGCTTTTTCAAATAGCCGATCAGCCCTATGAAGTACATTACTATACAGAAAATGCCCTTACGTTACCTGATCAGCAACTATGCTTTCGCCTCGTAAGTAAGATGATCGAGCAAGGGTATTTACAGAAAGCTTCCCTAGACATCAATAATGCGTATTTCCAGGCCACGAATGGGTACGTATTTGACTAAATTGGTTATTTTTGAAAAATATCCTTTGTTTAGCGTTTGCTTCTATGCTTAAAATAACGATTGTACACAACTACTTTACGGAACAAACAAGCAACGACTTGTTTGTAATGAAAGCCACACCTGCTACCCGGCAACTTCTACAGAAAATGCAGGTATACTTGAAGATTAAGACCAATGAAATACGGCTTTATGTAGATAACACACAACTAAGTACACTGCTCTACTTTTTAGAGCAACGCCCAGCACTGTTACTCTCTTTTGAGCTCTACGCAAAAAACCAACGCTGGGTACAAGCCACAAAACTTCCCACTACCTTTTCGCCCCAGCAACATCTTTTGTATTTCACCAATCGCTTTGCTGCAGAAGACGACACTACACCGCTCTTACAAAGCAACAAGACAGTAGGGAAAGAAGAAATTTATAAAATTGCCTCTCCGCCCCTGCAAGTCGATAATACGCAGGGCGCTTGGCAGCTCTTTTCTGGACAAACTGGACAGGAGGTTTTCCCATTAGCGTCTACGGTACAGACTTATACGGCTGCAGACTTACCAGAAGGAGCGTATTGGTTACAAGAAGCGGGTGATGTAAAGCGACGTTTCCTTTTTTGGCATCAAAACAAAGCACAACGCCCTTTAGGGTTCATTGATATTCAATGGCAACCTGCGATGCGGGAGCAATGGTTAAAGGAAATAAAGCAAAAGCAGGCATTAGAAAGTACCTATACCTATAACATTGTGTTTGGTACACCACGTAGCTATTGGCGCTACCTATGTGTGTCGCAAAAACAGTGGGACGAAGAGGCAGTAGAAAGCATGCGGATAGAGAGTGATTTCTCTGAATTGACTTTCAGTAAACCTATCGTAAAAAAGCAAGAAAATGGCTATTACGTTTATATCTTTACCTCAGAACGTTCACTTCCTTTACAAAATCGCTATCCTTTTTCGCTAAAATTAAAAGCAACCATTCCGAAAACGGAGGCTAAACCAGCTAAAAATTACGAAAAGCTTTTACCCTTTGCTCAGCCAGATCAAACTTACTTAGCTAAGGAGGAAGAAACGACTACTTACTTTACAGATATTCCAGTAAGTATCTAATTTTACTTACTTAAAGAAGCATTTTGTGCAATATTGAATTGGATGTACTGGGTAGGACTGAAGTTGCGCTTAGGCAAACCCTTCCACTTATCGATCAGTATTTCTAGCTTATCAACCTTGTTGGCTTTTGAGCCTGACATTGTTTTGAGTATTTTAGTAAACACTACAATGTCGGCACACTCTTCCTTACCGAGAATGCGAATTTGTCGTTGAATACTACTCAATAACTGTGAGAAAAGCTCATAATCCTGCATCATAACGTACTGTACAGAAAGGAGCAGCTTTACTTCCAAAGCTACGAAAGGAAACTTTTTAAGCGAGACATCATTCAGTAAGTTGTTGAGCCAACGCGCACCTTCATCGTATTTTTCAGCATAAAAACAAGACAAGGCACGATATGTCACATAAGAAACGTAGGTAGGAATATCGTTCTTATCTGGTTCGTAATCTAAAAAGAGTACTTGATTTTCTTCATACAGCTCTTCTTGAAGGTTAAGACGTAGATGACGCTCCACCTTCATAAATAGAAAAGAAGCAGGATACGTATACATCGTGTAGTTGGTAAGCATTGTACCGATAGAATCATTTACTTCGTCGTAAAAATCTTCTACCTTCCGGTATACTTTATAGTGATTATAATACGCCAGCTTCAAGAACTCAAAAATAATTTTGAGGTGATAGTAAATGGTATCTAGGTTATAAGAGTCGAAGATTTCATTCACTTTTTTAAGAATATCTTCAATCGGCTCTTCTTCTAACGATTCATCCTCTTCAACAAATAAGCGGTGAAAAATATTGACACAGCTTTCATACACGTACAGGCGGTGAGAGTCGTAAAGGTTTCTGGTAACTTTCAGTTCTCTATTCAGTAAGGTAAGCTCCAGTTGATCAGTTTCATCTCCTGTAAAGCTGTAAATACCATATTTCTTGAAGTAGTCTGTAAGTAAACTCTCTGCTTTATCTACGGAAAGCATGTAGGCAATATGCTTGTTATAGAGCTGTGAATAAGTAAAGTAGTCAGGCGTATGTACATGAATACGCTTCAAATTCTTATAAACAATAGTGAGCTCATTAGAAAGGTCATAGTCTAAAAGCTCTTTCTCTAATTTCTTAAGGGTAGCAATTGTAATGGTTCGTTTCTTAGTAAAGATAATCTCATTAATATTAGCTACTTTCTTGAGTAAGTCTGTGCGAGGGCTTTCTACCTGTTCAAGCAAATACTCTTCTATCTTCTGATTGAGACGAGACCGTAAGGTATAGTAAGCGTTGGTGTTGACACCCAACTCATCCATAATCTTATTGTCAGACATTTTGTCTTGGTACATGTATTTGAGCAAGTAGGCAGACTTCTCAGCGTTGCTTTCCATAAGTGAATCATAGATGTGCTCAAAATCTTGCTGAGTTAGTTGTTTAATGATATTCTTAAGCTTTGCCATAAGGTATTTTAGAGAAGAATAATGATCTAGTGTCTTTTTATATTGTAAAATGTTAAGTAGCATCTCCTGTATTGAGAAGAAATACAAGAAACACCACAAGACAAAATAGCACAATTTACCTTAAGGCGCAAATATCTTACATAAAAAGCACATTGAGTACACTAATGCCCGCTGGTGTGTATGAATGAAGTATAATCATAGTCTATAGAGATTTAAACCAGAAGCTTAAAGCCCGTCCCATGAATATTGATGATCTTAATTTCCTTATCCTCAGCCAGCAACTTGCGTAACTTGGTAATGTACACGTCCATGCTGCGGGCGTTAAAGTAGCTGTCATCCCCCCAGATAGTTTTGAGTGCCTCGCTGCGTGTCAGTACCTCATTTTGATGCAGACAAAGCAGCTTAAGTAGCTCTGCCTCTTTTGCGGTAAGTTTTTGGCTGTGCGTACCTTTCATCAGCTTCATTTCATCATAATGGAATTGATAGTCTCTTAACTGGAAAATAGTACGCTGAGCCTGAGGTGCAGAGACTTGTGTTCTTTTCAAGATTGCTTGAATACGCAGTAGTAGTTCTTCCATACTAAAAGGCTTAGTCAGGTAGTCATCACCTCCTAGCTTAAACCCTTCCAAAACATCCTCTTTCAAGGACTTGGCCGTCAGAAATAAAATCGGTGTTTGCGTATCCAAGGCACGAATACGCTTCGTCAAGGTAAAGCCATCCATTTGGGGCATCATCACATCCAATAAGCAAAGATCGTAAGAGGCTTCTTGAAAAGCCTGCCAGCCTTCTTCTCCGTCGCTGCACAACGTAGCGGCATAACCCTTTAGGATAAGGTATTCTTGTAGAATTTGACCAAGGTTAGGATCATCTTCTACCAACAGCAATTGGGCTTTTATTTTTTCAGTTTTCTTCATTCGCGTAGTTATTTGATCAAAGGAATTATGTGGTATACTTAGGTAATAAGAGGGTAAAAGTACTGCCTTGCTGCCACTCACTTTTGGCTTCAATAGTGCCTTGGTGCGCTTCTACAATCTTTTTCACGTAGCTCAATCCCAAGCCAAAGCCTTGTACATTGTGTAGATTACCGGTAGGGACACGATAGAACTTATCAAAGACTTGTTTTAAATGCTCTTTTTGAATACCGACGCCTTGGTCTTGTACAATCAGGGCGAGTCCTTCAGGGCGATCTTCTGTACAGACGGTAATACGTGGTTGCTCAGGCGAATACTTATTGGCATTATCTATTAAATTATAAATGACATTGGTAAGATGATAGTGATCAGCTTGAAGCATTGCCTCTTGTGCGCGAAGGTCGTATTGAAGTGTGCCAGCCTTATTCTCGATTTGTATACGCAAGTGTTCGCCCACTTGCTGTACTAGCTGGTTTACGTCGACTGGCTCTAGTTTCAATTCAAAGCTGTGTTTGTCTAAGGCAGCGATCTGTAATATTTTCTCTACTTGTTTACTTAGTCGTGTATTTTCGTCAGCAATAATGCGTAGGTAGCGATGCAGCAAAGCTTGTGTAGGGACTTCTTGATCTAGTAATGCCTCACAAGCCAAGGAGATGGTAGCAACGGGGGTTTTGAGTTCGTGGGTAACGTTACTAATGAAGTCATTTTTGATTTCAGAGAGCTTTTTTTGGTGTAAAATCGTTCGGATAGACAAATAAAAGCAAACCAAAATAATAGAAGTAAGTACCGCAGCGCTCCCTAAAACAGTTGCTGTCTTTTCCCAAATATAGCCTTCTTGGTTGGGGTAGTAAATGGCCAAGTAAAGGGGAGAGGCTTGTAAACTCTTAGTAAAAAGTGTGGTTTTATAACCCTGATAGAGTGTTTGAAAAGCCACCTGCTCTTGTGAAGCCAGCGCTACCTTGGTAGAGTCCATATTGAGTACACCGTATACATAGTCGGTCGTAATACCCTGTTGGCGTAGTTCCTCTCGAAGAAAAGTGGCGAGTAGTTGAGGCTGAATACGCTCTTTAATGGCCTCTGGACGCTTGAGCTCACTCAACACGCTTTCTATCAAATAGTATTCATCGTCGGCTTGCTGTAAATGGTTTTTGAGCTGCTTTCTTACTGAAAGAATAGAATCGGTAATTTGCCTATCAAACAGCTTAATTTCAATCTCTTCTCGAGGAAGTCTACGTTGTATCTTCAACTCATTAGGGATATAATCTTGTAAGGCGAGTAGATCGGTAGTATACGCTTGGTGATCGAGATAGATTCGTCCTTGCAACGTATCTTGTGTAGCTGCTTCCCCTTTATGGCGTTCTTCCAAATGGAAGAAATCGAAGGAAGTGACGCCTTTTTCTTTATTATTTTTTACAAAAAACTGATGAGTGGTTCTCAATACTTGCTCTTGTTCTAGCTTCTTATTGACAGCATGGAGCGCCTGATAAGTCTGTCGTTTAAGCTGCTCTTTGTTGGCCTGTAAGGTTTGATGAATCCAAAACGCTTGTAAGCTTAGTAAACCTACCAGCGATAAAGCCATCAAGAAAATAATAGTATGAAAGCGTTTTTTATTCATAGATCGATTATACAATACAAAAATATTGCTTTACAAAGGTTCAAAAAAGGCTTTAACAGTTTTTAACAAGTTTTATCTTTCTTTTAACACCCCTCTAAGCTGCTATGCCTTACATTTATAATGTTCTTAAAAATAGTAAACCTTTTATACAACCGATATGCAAAGAAAGTTATATTTATTGGGGTTTATCACCTTACTAATAAGTAGTTCCCTACTTGTACAAGCACAGTCCTCTACCATAGAAAAAGTGGTATTACATCCTAAAGATTCCTTGAAAGGGTACTACCTAAAGTGGTTACCCCAAAGCCAGCAAATAGACAAAGTGTTGTTATTGTTACCAGGCTTTGGACAAACGCCCAACACCATCTTTGAAGCCTCTGCTTTACCTACCTTAGCAGTAAAGCATAACATGCTTGTGGTAGCTGTAGCAGGGGGTAATACGGTATTTGCGAATGAGCTCACTCGCAAGCACTTAGATGAAGTAATCCAACATGTAAAAGAGACACACTCCAGTGTGGCTAATAAACCTTGGGTTGTAGGAGGTTTTTCTGCTGGAGGCACTATTGCGCTTCGGTATGTAGCTTATCACGAAGCAAAGGTCGAAAAAAGTCCCGCCAATTTTCAAGGGGTTTTTACAGTAGATTCGCCTGTCGATTTGTTTGGTGTATGGACCTATTTTGAACGCGAGCTTGCAAGAAATCTCTCGGCCGTAGGCATAGCAGAAGCAAAATATATTAAACAGTTTATGGAAAAGCAAGAAGGGACACCTTCCAAAAATACAGCCCGCTATGAGGAGCTCACCCCTTTTCACTTAGCAATACCACAGGGTAATGAAATATATTTACAGCAAGTAGCAGTACGCGTATACCACGACGTAGATGTGAACTGGATGATACAAGAAAGAGGAAGAAGTGTACAAGATACCAATTTTTTCTATTCTTCTGAAATGATCAATCGGCTACGAAAACTGGGTAACCAGCGAGCAGAGTTTATCCAATCCGCTAGAAAAGGCTATCGTAGCAATGGCGAACGGCATCCGCACGATTGGTCGATTGTCGAAGAACCCGCCTGTATTGCTTGGATCAAAAGCTTGGAAGATTAGGTATACTTATGCGCTCTTTTTAGAGAGTAAGTTATTGTGCGAAGTTTTTCGTATATTGAGTAACAAATAAGATTACAGAAGCCTAATGGTCTGATTACTATTACTCAACTTTCTTCAATCTCATACGTCCTCCACCATTTTATGTACAAGTACTGTATAATCTTGTTATTCTTTTGAAAGAAATATGATTTTCCAAAGAAAGGAAAACTATAAGTATAATTTCGAAAATTCATATTCTTAAAACAATAGGTTCTAAATGTTTTATCAGAAACTATTTAGTAGTTGATAACTTATATAGGCTTTGCAGAAACACTATTAAAAACACAAATATATATGTCGCTTAACAAGTAAGGACGTTAACTATAAACATAGATAGTAAGAGCAACATGGCGTATCTTAATGCTCTCTACATAAAAACAACCATTCATTTTTACAAAATCTTTGTATTTTTATGCTACTTGGCATAAAATTTACGCTAAGGCTGGTAATGAATAAACTAACTTTATGACAGGCCTACAAAACTAAACTGTACCAGCGAGCTATAGTACAGTGCAGTACGTTTAGTAGGGCTGATTAAAATCAATTCTATGCTCATGAAAAAAATTTATCTTTACTACTTTTTACTGACAATTCTTGTGAGCATCAGTGCCTGCTCTGGCACAAAGAAATATTACAAGAAAGGACTTACGCTAGAAGAGGCCAACATGCAAGAAGAAGCGGCCGATATGTACCTAACCTCTGTAACACGTAATCCAAAAAATGTACAAGCAAAAATCGCCTTAAAGCGTACTGGACAAATTGTATTAGATAGAAAACTGTCGCAAGTATTTAAGGGTAATGAAACAGGAGACTATGAAAAGGCTGTTAATAGCTTTCTAGACGCACAACGGTACCAAGAGAAAGTAGCTAAACAAGGCGTAAAGCTAACAATCGCGCCACAGTATAAAACTTATTTCAAAGCCTCAAAAGAAAAATACCTGAGTGATTTGTATCAGCGAGGCACACAACTGTTGGAAAAAGAAGCTTTTGAAGAAGCCGATGCGCTCTTTGCAGAAATTATCAGAATAACCCCTAATTACAAAGATGTAAAAACACTCAAAAATGCTTCTACGAATGAGCCTCTTTACAGGAAAGGAGTCGTCGCGCTCGAAGCCAATCATTTTAAAGAAGCTTACCGTTACCTCAATCAAGTAGTTCGAAAAGATAAAACATACAAAGATGCTTACGAACTTCGCGAAGATGCTCGTAAACAGGCACTGCTTACGATCAGCCTTTTACCTTTCTCTAATACCTCCTTTACTCGTAATGCACAAGAGCGCTTTAAAGCAGATATTACTAGCTCTCTCACCAGACTGAAGCATCCGTTTATAGAGTTGGTAGATAGAGAAAATTTACAAGCCATTCTAGAAGAGCAAAAGCTTGCGATGTCTGGCTTGCTCGATGAGCAGTCTGCTGCCAAAGTAGGTGAATTATTGGGGGTGAAAGCGGTTATGACGGGAAAGGTAGTGACCTTCAAGCCCTCCACTGGGCAATGGCAGGCACAGGAGAAGATAGGTTACGAGGCCTACAATGTAAGAAAATTAGATACCACAACTAATAAATATGTAAACGAAACGCGCTATAAAAAAGTTATTTATAGTGAGCATAGCAACCAAAAGCAACTTAATGTAGCTTTTCAGTATCAATTGGTTTCTTCAGAAACAGGAAAAGTATTGCTTTCTAATGTGATTAATCGAAAGCAGCAAGATGCATTACGATACGCAAGTTATTCGGGTGATTACCGTAACTTATATCCTGGAAGCACGAAGTCGGTTTTTACCAGTAAAAATGATAAATCACGCTTGAACCAACTATTTGCTTCTCGAAAAGAATTTAAATCGAATGAAGATATGGCGAAGCTGATTTATCAAGACATTGCCCAACAAGTAGCAAAAGAAGTAAAAAACTATGTTGAAAATTAATACTAAATACCTCAATATCTTGAAAAGAACCTTAAAAGGTAGGCAACTCTTTCTTTGGCTCTGTATCGTAGGTTGTTTTGCTTGTACACCACAGGTAGGTATAACACAGAAAAGAAATAAGAAGAACAAACAGGCACAAGTGGTCACAGATAACAGGCCTTATTGGGTAAAAGCGAAACCTGTAGAAAGCGGCTACTACACAGGTATCGGCTATGCTTCTAGCCAAATGAGTGATTACCAGCAAGCCGCCAAAAAAAGTGCGCTACAGGATCTACTTTCAGAAATCAAGGTAACAGTTTCCAGCCGCTCCTTTCTGTTTCAAACTGATAAAAACGATCAATTTAGAGAGGCTTATGAGTCGAGCATCAAAACCACTACAAGTGGGGAAGTACAAGACTTCGAGCTGGTAGATACTTACAAAGATGAGCAACAAAAAGGCTACTGGGTATACTACCGTCTTTCTAAAGCAAAATACCAAAGTGAAAAACTCAGAAAACAAGAAAATGCCAAAAAGCAAGCACTTGATTTCTACGAAAAAGCCCAGCAAAACGAGCAAAAAGGTGACTGGATGACTGCTATGGATCTTTACATGAAAGGATTGATGAGCTTGAAAGACTACTGGGGAGAAAGCACCTCGGTGATGTACGAAGGACAAGAAATTCAGCTCGGCGCCACCTTGTATACCAAAGTTCAACGTATCTTGGATCAGTTAGTAGTTACTTCTCCAACTACAAAGATTGCACTCAGCAAACGAATGAATACCAGCGCTGAAGTGACTGTACAAGTAAAAGATCGCGCCCAACGAAGTATGGCCAATATGCCTTTAAGTACTACGTTTTTAGTAGGTGGGGGGGATGTACATCCTTACTACACTACGAATGCACAAGGGAAAGCTACGATTATTGTAGGGAAAGTATACGGCAACAGCGCTAGCCAAAAATTACAAATAGGAGTTGCGATGGAGAAGATTAGCCAAGGAAGTGTAGAAGATCCTTTTTACAATTACTTGCTAAGTCGCTTCCGCGTTCCTACCCACGAAGTGATTCTTAGCATAGAAAAGCCTGTTTTTTATCTAAGCTCTGTTGAGAAAAATCTTGGGGAAAGCTTGGAACAAAAAGCGCTACGAGATCAGTTGAAGGCTGCTCTGGCCAATAATGGCGTAGAGTTTACAGAAGATAAAAGTAAAGCAGAGGTTTGGCTAGAGCTAAGCGCTGACACACGCCGAGGAACCTCTACCGAAAGTATTTATATTACTTATCTCAATCTCAACCTTAAGGCCATCGACGCCACCTCACAAAATGAAGTATTCAGTACCAATATCAATGATATCAAGGGATTTCAACTGAATTATGAGCGAGCAGGTTTAGAAGCTTATAAGAAAGCAAAAGATCAGATGGAGAAGAAGATCGTAAAAAAAGTACTGGCCGCTATTCTTTAAAATATTGCTATAAAAAGCATTAAAAAGAGAATATTTGGCATTAAAAATGTAAATGTAATGAATAACCAATAAAATATTTGTTTATGAAAACAAGAATCAACCATTATTTGCTATCCGTTTTGGTCATTAGTTTTGCTGTATTTGGCTGCAAATCTAAGCAGAAACTTCCTAAAGGAGAGGAAGAAGTGATCATCCCTTGTTCTGGACCAGAATACCGTACTGATAAAAAGACTTTCCGTTCTAACTCTGTAGGAGAAAGTTACGACCAAGTAACCTCAAAGAAAAAAGCCCTAAGTAATGCCCGTGCTGAGATCGCCTCTAGCATCCAAACCACTGTAAAGGCAGTAACTGATAACTACGTGAATTCTCGTGAATTCAATAACCGCGAAGAAGTAGAAGAAAAATATGAAGGATTGAACCGCGAAGTAGTCAACCAAGAACTCAATGGTATTACAACCATTTGCGAAAAACTCGTAAGAACACAAGAAGGAAAGTACAAGACTTATATAGCGATAGAACTCTCTACCAACGACTTACTAGAATCATACACTGACCGTATGAATAAGTTAAGTCAGAATGAGCGTCTTCGCATCGATTACGATTACGAAAAGTTCAAAGAAACTTTCAACCAAGAAATGGAAAAAATGGAGCAAAGATAGTCAATGGCTCACAATATAAGAGAAAAGGCTGGTTTTAAAACCAGCCTTTTTTTTGTACCTTTACTAAAGGTTTAATCATATATCATTGTACCAATCTTACCTAATAACATGCAATCTTACTTACCTACTATTTCTATGAAATTATCGAAAATATGCCTTACTGGCTGCCTTTTATTCTTTTCTTTTACAACCTATGCCCAATTTGGCAAGCTCAAAGAAAAGCTCAAAAATAAAACAGAAGACGTAAAGAAGGAAACCGCTAATAACCTAGAGGAAAAAGGAAAAAATACGCTGGCCAACACTCTCGAAAAATCTCGCGCCAGTTACGACTCCACTAACTTCTCCTTTGCCATTGCCCTGAGTGATAATGCAGGCTTCTACGAAGAAAAAAGCTTAGGGAAAGAGTTACTCACCAATCCGCTGCTTACAGGTCTGTTGAAAGATGGTACAGCAGGTTCTAACGATCCTGTACAGAATGCGAAGTCTAACAACGAGCTGGGCGAAATGATGTACTCGAGTCGTTTCTACAACAAAGCAGAGCGGTCTTTTATGAAAGCACAGTCAGGTTTTGAAAGTAGCAATGCCACCAACGACATCTACTATCCTAAAGTGATTTCTAATTTGGGACTGCTTTATCTCTCTACGGGTCGCTACGAAAAAGCCGACGACTACATACAGCGTTCTATTGAAGTAAAAGGAAAACTACTCGGTAAAAATAACCTCGACTACGCCGCTTCGCTCAACAATCTCGCTGTTTACAAAAACCAAACCGGTGAATACAACGAAGCAGAAAAACTAATTGAAGAAGCCATTAAGATTACTGAAGGACTCAATAAATCAGACAAAGGGCCGCTGGCCGTTATGTACAACAACAAAGGTTTTTTCTTGCAGACGGTGGGGCGCTATGCTGATGCAGAGAAATTTTACCAAAAGTGTTTGGCCATCGCTGATGCAGAATTCAAAGAGAAACGTCCTAATTACCAAAAGTTCCTCATTAACCTAGCGCTGCTTTACCAAGAAATGGGTAAGCTCGATCAAGCAGAGCAAATGTACAAAGAGTGTATTGCCATTAAAGAAAAAAGAGGCCAGAAAAAGCACCCTGACTACGCGCACCTGCTTGACCTCACCGCTTCCTTGTATATGCAAATGGGAAAAACGGCACAAGTAGAAGAGTACCTCAACAAAGCATTAGATATTTACAAGAACGAATTTGGTGAAGAACACCCCGCTTATGCCACTACGATGAATCACTTAGGTCGCTTTCATCGCTCACAAGGCAACCTCTCGAAAGCCAAGCCGCTACTTGAAGAATCTTTGGCGACTAGAGCCAAGGTACTTGGTAGCAACCACCCTGATTATGTAGAAGCACAGGAAGATATGGCCATTTACCACTGGCAGAACAACGAGTATCAGGCTGCAGCGAAGCTTTACAGAGAAGTACTTCAAAAAACCAACGATTTCGTAGTGAAGTATTTCCCTCCTATGAGTGAAGCCGAAAAAGAAAAGTATTGGGCAAAGTTGCGCCCTACCTACTTACGTTTTTACTCTTTTGCTACGCAGTTCCATACCCAAGACGAAACGTTGCTAGCAGAAATGTATAACTATCACATAGCTACCAAAGGTATTTTACTTAATTCTACCAACCGTATCAAACAGCAAATTCTCAACAGTGGTAATACTTCATTGATTGATCAGTACAATACTTGGATTGATAAAAAAGAATACTTGGCACGGCTCTACACACTTTCTAAAGAAGAACTCGCCGAACAAGGCATTGATATTGAAGCCCAAGAAAGGGAAGCCAATAGCCTCGAGAAAAAATTATCTGCCCAGTCAACGGTATTTAAGCAAGGCTTTGAAGAAAAACCTGTGAAGTACGAAAATATTGCTACGCTTTTGGCGGCAGATGAAGCAGCATTAGAGATCATTGCCTTTCCGAAGTTCGATAAGGTTTTCACAGAGGAAGTAGACTACGTAGCGCTCGTAGCCAGCAAGCAAAGCACTACCCCAAAAATGGCGTTGCTTACCACAGGGAAATCACTCGAGTCAGATGATTTCTTCTACTATCGTAATATGATCAAGAAAAAGCAGCCTAATAAATTTTCCTACAAGGCTTACTGGGAAAAAATAGATCCATTGTTAACAGGAAAGAAGAAAGTTTACCTATCGTTAGACGGTGTGTACAACCAGATCAATCTAAATACATTACTTAAACCTGACGGTAAGTACTTGTTAGAGGATCATCAATTTGTGTTGCTTACCAATACCAAAGATGTACTAGCCGTAAAAGCAAAAGGCAACTTAAATATTAAAAATAAAAGTGCTTTTCTGCTCGGATTTCCTAACTATGGTTCAAGTGGAAAAATAGGCGCCTTACCTGGGACAAAGAAAGAAGTAGAAAATATTGGCGGACTGTTGAAAGGAGCAGGCTACCAAGTAACTACCGTAAAGGGCGATAATGCCAGTGAGAGCCGCGTGAAGGCTATGCGTACCAATGGTATTCTTCACATTGCTACTCACGGTTTCTTCTTAAGTGATGTGAGTAATGCACGCACGAAAGTATTTGGTATTGATGCCGTTAAAGCACAAGAAAATCCCTTGCTAAGAGCAGGTTTGATGCTAGCAGGAGCAGAGGCCGCTGCTACTGGTTTGGAAAATAATTTGAGCTTGGCGAGTAAGGAAAATGGAGTCTGGACGGCCTACGAAATTATGAACCAGAACCTAGAAGGAACAGAGCTCGCCGTGATGAGCGCTTGTGAAACAGGGCTGGGCGATGTAAAAGCAGGAGAAGGCGTGTATGGCTTACAACGTGCCTTTCAAGTAGCAGGCGTTGATGCACTAGTAATGAGCCTCTGGCGTGTGAGTGATGAAGCTACCCAAGCACTTATGACACAGTTTTATAAAAACATTCTAACCGCTACTAGTAAAGAAGAAGCTTTCCGTAAAGCACAAGTAATGCTTAAAGAAAAATACCCTGACCCTTACTTCTGGGGTGCTTTTGTACTAGTTGGCTATTAATAGAACCTATTTTTAGGACAAGATAACAGAAGGGTTATGTTATTATTGAACATAACCCTTTGC
>ERZ1740058.889-NODE-889-length-17798-cov-5.894325_pt1 | contig 17798 bp, 15 predicted proteins | sample MGYA00581745_ERZ1740058 | MGnify/ENA primary metagenome ERZ1740058 (study PRJEB43018, sample SAMN04849742) | marine metagenome | isolation source: floating plastic debris | place: Pacific Ocean | collected 2008-08-30 | study: EMG produced TPA metagenomics assembly... | reverse complement strand
GATCGCATAGAGGTATCACTAGATGATAACCGTTTCTACGAGGCCAACATCGTAGGGAGTGATCCTACTACTGACCTGGCACTGATTAAAATTGAAGACCGCGCCGCTCCGTTCCCCTTCGTTTCGTTCGGAGATTCCGATGATGTGAAGGTAGGAGAGTGGGTACTGGCTATTGGTAATCCATTCGGAACGCTCACCTCCACCGTGACTGCTGGTATCGTCAGTGCCAAGGCCCGTAATATTAATATTCTACACGACCGAAACAATCGGCAAATTGAATCATTCATTCAAACCGATGCTGCCGTGAACCAAGGTAACAGCGGTGGGGCATTGGTAAATCTGAGGGGAGAGTTGGTAGGAATTAATACGGCTATTGCTACCCCCACTGGCTCCTACGCTGGGTACTCCTTTGCGGTGCCGGTATCGCTGGTGCAAAAAGTAATGAACGATTTATTAGAGTTTGGCTCGGTGCAGCGGGCGCTTCTGGGAGTTCGTATTCAGGATGTAAACGCCCAGTTGGCTGAAGAAGAAGGACTGGATATTGTGTCGGGAGTGTATGTTGATGGGGTAACCCAGGAGAGCGCGGCTGCTGAGGCTGGTATGGAGGCAGGAGATGTAATTGTAGAAATAGATAGCCGCCCGGTTGGAAACGTATCGGAACTTCAGGAACTGGTAGCCCGCAATCGCCCTGGTGATGAGGTGAAGGTTACTTTCTGGCGTAATGGCAGTTTGGAAACGGTATACGCTACCCTTAAAAATACGATGGGTAGCACCGAGGTAGTACAACGAGTACAACCGGTCAACTTTGAGGGCGCAATCTTTAGCGATCCTGCTGAAGAGGTTCTTGGAGAATTGGGTATTGAAGGTGGAGCCGAACTGCTGGAGTTAGGAGATGGCAAATGGGAAGAAGCCGGGCTGAAACCAGGATTCGTTATTACCTCAATTGATAAAACAATTATCAAAAGTGCAAAAGAACTGGAAGAAATAATGCAAGAAAAAGAGGGTGGGATACTAATTGAAGGGTTTACTTCGGCAGGAGAGAAAGCTTTTTATGGAGTTGGTTGGTAAATTTAACTGATTTACCAAAATTTTATTTGGTAATATTCAAAGAGTCTAGAGTGCTTTTTTTGCCCGTTAGCGACTAAATTAGCGATAAACATCGGATATTTACTTTTTCGTTACTACAAGTTATAGTAAAAATTATATTTATTGAAAGTAAGTATAATCGCGATTTATCCAGTTTTTTCTTCGAACAAGTTCGTATTTTGCATCATATTTGATGGTAATGATACTTTAGGTAGTGTACTAAACTACTTAACTATAAAAATTACTGATACCAACACTTCAAAATCATTGTAAATCAACAAGGAGTAAGCTAATATGTCAGAGCAAACAAAAAAACATCGGTCAGTTATGCTGATTGATGATAACGAAATTGACAACCTCATCAACCAAAAGATGATTGAGGCGGCTAACATTTGTGATCATATTTATACCCATTCCGGAGCTAAGAGTGCTATTGAGTTTCTGAAGAATATTGAGAAACTGGGTGATACCGGGGCTCAGGTGCTGCCTGAAATTATTTTCTTGGATATAGACATGCCGTTGATGGATGGTTTCCAGTTTCTGGACGAATTTGAGAAGCTATCTGATGAGACTAGAGAGTACTGCAAAATTGTGATGCTTACTTCTTCCATTAACCCGCAGGATGTAAATAAGTCACACAAGTATTCTAGCGTAAAGCAGTATATCAATAAGCCACTAACGCAAAAAAATCTGGAGAAGCTAGCTATCTAGGCTTAGGCTACCCTGTACTCTCACAAACTATCAGCCGGGTCTTACTTTGTAAGGTTCGGCTTTTTGTATTTTTTGCTAACTAGAAATTAGCCGAAAGCATGATTGATAGACTATTACTTAGTGCTGGAAGATGGCTTTAAGTGCTACAATACAAGCCAAAATATTTTCAGTATCACTTTTAAGAACATAGCGTACTGGAGTACCTGAAGCAACTTTAGTAACCACCAACCATTAGTTCGGTATCGGAATGATTGAATGAAAGAATAAATACTTGGTAACTATTTCTCTCATAGCTCGTCCAACAATGGAGTAATTAAATATTAGGTAGCTAGTCATCCTTCCTAAATATCTGAAAGAGCTTCCAATCACGGAAAGTCTTTTTCTCCTTTTGTTTTTGGCGTTTGGCTTTGTTCTTCTCCTTTAGCCGCTTGGTCTTTTCCTTGTACTTAACACGCTTGGTTTTTTCCTTCTCTTTCAGTTTTTCCCGCTTCTGCTTCTCTTTTTCCTTAATCTTGGTCGATTTGGTTTTTTCCTTTTCTCGTCGGTTTTGTCGTCGGGCTTTGGCTTTCTTTCGCTGACTCTTTCCCTCCTTGCCCAGCACGTAGCGCACCGAAATAGCGGTAGAGTACTCCATCGGTTTTTCTTCGTAAGCAAAATTATAGGCGGGCTTCACATCAGCCGAAACAACTAGCCTCAGCAGCGGAATCTTCAGTTCAGCTCCCATAATAGCGTCCAGCCCCACTACTGGACCAACTTCGTCTACCCCGCCGATATGACCACCCCCTCCAATGTAGAAGTTCAATCCCTTTCCGGCCAAGGGATAGTGGTTTTCCAATAACAGTGTTCCTCGGGTTTCAATATCGTTGCCGGTAATCATTCCTTCCAGCGCATTAGTGCGGAACACTCGCTGCTTTACAGTAATACCCAGTAGGCTTCCGTCTACTCGCAATCCGGCGGCAGTGCTGTACTTCTGAGCCTGTCCGGCGTAACTAGAAAGTAAGGCTACAACGAAAAAGAAGATCCATCGAGAATTACGCATATTTCTACAACGAGCTTGCGATACAGATAGTCTGTTCCCGCTAGAATGTGTATGTTTGATTGAATAATCGAGCATCTGCTCTCAATAGGTTCAAATACCGTTCCTTAAACCTAAATTAGTCCGAGATAATTCAGACGAACGCTGAAGCGCCAATTATGGATCAAGCATCACCAATGAAACTGCTACTGGACACGCTACCACAGGTAGGCACAGTCATCTGGATCGGAGTTCGTCCCGAGCGCCGCAATCCGCTTCGAGCAGTCAATCAAGTGCTAGCCCAGGAAGGAGTAGGGTTGGAGGGTGATCATTTTTCGGGCAAAGTCCAGAGCAAACGGCAGGTAACGCTTATCAGTGCCGAGCATATTGAAGCTGTAGCCTCTATGTTGCATCGTCGAGAAGTTGATCCAGGGCTACTGCGCCGTAATATTGTGGTAAAAGGTATTAATTTGCTGGCGCTGAAAGACAAGCAGTTTAAGATTGGGGAGGCTATACTGGAGATGAGCGGACTGTGTCATCCTTGTTCCCGCATGGAGCAGAACCTGGGCCCCGGAGGCTACAACGCCATGCGTGGCCACAGCGGCATTACAGCGAGAATTATACAAGAGGGGGTGATTCGAGTGGGCGATGAAGTCAAAGCATTTTAGTGTTCAAGTGTTCATGTGCATAATTTTGGTAGCCAACTCCAGCCTTGAACACATGAATACTTGAGCACCCAAACACAATTACAAAAGATATGGCAGAAACAGAGCAAGATGGTTTAAAAATGACATTAGGGCCCTGGCTACTCTGGGGTATGGGAGTGGGGTTAGTTATTTCGGGCATGTACTTTGGTTGGAACTTGGGGTTGGCCGAGGGCGGCACACTGGGATTAGCTATTGCCACTGGTTTCATTATGCTGATGTACGTCACCTTCACTTTTAGCTATACCGAGCTAGCCTGCGCTATCCCGAAGGCTGGTGGTGCTTTCGATTACGCTGACCGAGCGCTGGGCAAGCGAATGGGGTTCATCGGCGGTATGGCGCAGATTGTAGAATTCGTATTTGCTCCCCCGGCTATTGCGGCAGCCATCGGAGCTTACTTCAACCTGTATTTTCCGGGGGTGCCTACGTTAGGAATTGCTATTAGCGCTTATTTTTTGTTCACGCTGCTGAACGTGCTGGGCGTGCGACTAGCCACTACCTTTGAGTTAGTGATTACCGTATTGGCGGTGATTGAGCTGCTGATTTTTGCGGGTGTCACTTTGCCTCACTTTGAGGCGGAGAATCTAGCGATCAACGCTTTTCCTAAAGGAATTTCGGGGGCTTTTGCCGCCATTCCGTTTGCCATCTGGTTCTTCCTGGCCATTGAGGGGGTCGCCAATTTGGCGGAGGAAACGGTAAATCCGCAGCGTAACGTACTGCTAGGGTTTGGCTCAGCTATTTTTACCTTGGTGATGCTCTGCATTATTACTTTTGTCTCGTCAGTAGGGGTGAACGGCTGGGAGGCAGTAGTTTATCCGTCCGGTAGCAGTGAACCTTCGGATTCACCCTTGCCGTTGGCCCTGTCGTACGTAGTAGGCGAAAATAATTTCCTTTATCATCTGCTGATCACGGTAGGGTTGCTGGGATTGATTGCTTCTTTCCACGGTATTATACTGGCGGCGGGCCGGGCCAGCTTTGAGTTTGGACGAATGCGTTACGTATCGCCTCTGCTGGGCAAAGTCCATCCCAAATTTAAGACTCCAGCCTACGCCCTGATCGTGAATATGGGAGTGGGCATTGTAGCCTTACTCACCGGCAAAACCGGTGAGATTATCACTATTGCCTGTTTCGGGGCTATCTCACTGTACATCATTTCCATGATCAGTCTGTTTGTGCTACGGAAGAACGAACCGAATTTAGAACGTCCGTTTCGGGTGCCATTTTATCCGACCTTCCCGGCCATTGCATTAGTAATTGCTACCGTAGCCCTGGTAGCTATGACGATCTATAATCTACTAATCGCGCTGATTTATTTTGGTATTATGCTGTTGGCCTACGGCTATTTTCACTTTTTTGTGGATAAAGGCCGAGTAGTCGAACCCAAGACGAAAGCCTGATTATGAGTACACTAAAAATACTTTTTATTGGAGCCCACCCCGACGATTGCGAAGTATACGGTGGGGGTACTGCCGCCCTGTTTGCCCGAATGGGTCATCAAGTAAAATTTGTCTCTACCACCAATGGAAACGCCGGGCACCATCAGTTGATGGGCAATGAACTGGTAGACCGTCGCAGTGCCGAAACCGTAGTAGCCGCTCAGATTTTAGGCGTAGCCTATGAGGTGCTGAATCACGACGACGGCCAACTAGAACCAACCGTTGTGAACCGAAATGAGATTATCCGGCAGATTCGGGATTGGGAGGCCGATGTAGTGGTAACCCATCGGCCTAATGATTATCACCCCGATCACCGCTACACTAGCGTGATGGTACAGGACGCTGCTTATCTGGTGATGGTTCCCAACCTGGTGATGAATATGCCGCCACTGCGCCATAACCCAGCTTTTTTCTACTTTGCCGACCACTTTCAAAAACCCTATCCCTTTTCGCCCAACGTAGCCGTAGACATTAGTGAAACCTACGAAGCCAAAATGCGGGCTCTACACGCCCATACCTCCCAATTTTACGAGTGGCTCCCCTGGATTGACGGAAAATCCGATCAGGTACCTGAATCGGAAGAAGACCGCCTGGATTGGCTAAAACAACAGTGGCCTAACACTCCCGATGAAAAAATACGAAACCTCTTAGAGAAATGGTACGGCAAAGAGCGCACTGCTCAAGTTAAGCACGCCGAAGCCTTCGAGCTCTGCGAATACGGCCACCAACCGGATAAAAACGAAATGAAAAAGTTATTTCCGATGGTGAAATGAGGCGTTTTGACGTATTGCTAAATCCGTTTGTCTTTGAAGCCAAAACCAGGCTTTTCTTTGCGATCTAGCATGTCAATAAACTTCTCAAATCTCCTCTGTCTGGTTTCGGGCTTCTTCGCCGTCGTCAATCCGTAAGCAATAGCATATTTACTCGATTTGTTCAGCGTTTGGAAAAACTGTTTCGCTTCAGGCATGCTCTCCAGGGCAACCAGAAAATCCTTTGGCACTTTCATTTCACTGGCCGGGGCATAGGCGTTTTCCCATCGGCCATCGGCTTTAGCGGCGCGAACGTGCATCAGTCCCGGCTCCTGCATTCGCCCCTCGGCGGTCAGGCGGTCTACATGTTCGGTGTTCTTTCTTGACCAGTTGCTTCTCGCTTTTCGGGGAGTAATCCGTTGAAGGTATGCTTGATCATCAAGTGACTTTTTAATACCGTCAATCCAGCCCCAGCACAGTGTCTCAACCACGATCTCGTTCCAACTTACGCTCGGAACCCCCGACTTCTTTTTAAATACTTTTACCCAAAGTTCACTTTCAGTGGCATGGTTGACTTTCAGCCACTCACTGAGATCTTCAGGTGACGCAAAGGCCATCGTTTTGGCTGGATTAGGTTCGGGCATGATGCTGATGTATAACTATCAATTCAGTCGGAAAATAGAAATGACATACCAGGAAAGCAACCCCAGAAGCAACCATTATTTCTATCCCCTTGCGGCTTTATCATCAAGACTAGCTGCAAAATCTTCTGATGGCTGAACGGTTATCGCATCATCGAAAAACATCATAATGATGATAATTACTGTTGCTTTAGTAAAGAAGATGTAAAGTCGTTAGTTGATGCTTACTGATCTGTTGATAGGTACATCACTCACCATAACTTTATCCTTTCTGCTAGATAGCCCAATGATGCTGTCGGTAGTGCTCTTGCAGAACACTACCATGAGCGAATCTGTGTTATTTTCCTCGTTCAGCCGTTACAATTTCTCTAGAACTGCTGGCATTAGCTGTTGGGAAATCAGAGGGGATAGGCTGCGTTACTTTTCCGGTAGCTACCCATTCGGTGCCACGGAGCATAGTGGTGAGAAAGCCTACGCAGGACACCGAGTAATCGGCATGGCCCATGATGTTATGGAAGATACGTCCCTCGCCGTAAGTCAGCGTCATTAGCGCTGGTTCGTGGCGGCCGGTTCCTTTTAGCTCTTTGGCCGCATAGGCAGTAGCTAGCACTTCCATATTTTCGGCGGGGCCGCGCAGGCTGTGGTAAAGTTCGTCTTGGGTGTGCATCCAAACCTCAGGCATTCCCTGAGTGATGGGGTGATCCGATTCTCGGATTTGAATCTGATATTCGCTTTGGGGGCCGTGGGCTCCGGCTTTTCCGGGACTGGTGTCGCGTACTAGTTCGCCCTCGTCGGTGTAGTAAACCAGTGGTCCATCTTTTTCGGTACGGTCGCCCCATCCGCCCAAACCAATCATCCGGTTATAGGCTTTCCACTTCGGAAAGGAATTATCTGCAGCGTGGAATACTACCAGGCCTCCCCCATTCTCAATATACTTCTCAAAATCCTGCTGGGTTTCGTTGGGCCAGGGAGCAGCGTTCCAACCGAAGTTACAGATCACCGCATCGTAATCCGAAAAATCAGGCTGATAGTCGGGATCGGATTTGGGTTCTTCTAGAGCCGTAGTTTCGCCTACACCATCTATCGTAAATTCGTGGAGGTATTCCTCACCCTTCCAGGTGTATTTAGTACGGGCTACATCTACCGTGAACATTTCCGTTTCCTCCATATACTCTTTCAGCATATAGGTAATTTTAGGCCATTGCACATGGTTGTTCTGTCCATCTACAATCAGCACCTTAATGGGCGACTGGCTAAAAGCCAGGATGGTGGTAAGAGCAAATAGTAACGCGGTAGTAAAAGCTTTCTTTAAAAACATAGTCGTTAGATTGTATAGAAGTAAATATAGTGATTTCAACCTATTCTTTCAGACAGGTATCTCTTTGCTCGAGTACTAGCCTTACTGGAAAGCAATTATTAGGTAGTTATAGGCTGATTTTTTCTACTAACTGTTGAGAACCTAATATTGCTTTTTATATTTTAGAGATGATCTAACACATATAGCCACAGCGGAAACTAATAATTTAGCCCAACAGCTTATTGCAGAAAACTTATGTACCAAAGCCGAGTTTTTGGACTTAGGCAATTGTGCTCTTACCGAAATACCCAAAGAACTACAGCAACTTACTCATCTTAAGTCTCTAAACTTAGGTAGCTACTATTGGGATAGCAAAGAAGGTGAGTATAGAGAAAGCTCAAATTCGCTTAGTGAAAATATGTTTCCCCATGTCATCGATTTTTCGTGGGAAAAACTTCCTAATCTTCACACGCTTACTCTCAGTAATACTAAGATCACCGATGTAAGTACTGTACAGCATCTTTCTAATTTGCAAAAGCTTGATCTCAGTAACACCAAGATCACCGATGTAAGTGCTCTACAGCATCTTTCTAACCTGCAAAAGCTTGATCTCAGTCACACCGAGGTCACCGATGTATGTTCCCTGGAGCATCTTTCTAACCTGCAGCAGCTTACTCTGAGGAACACCAAGGTCACCGATGTAAGTGCCCTGCAGCACCTTTCTAACTTGCAGCAGCTTGATCTCAGTTACACCAAGGTCACCGATGTAAGTGCCCTGCAGCATCTTTCTAACCTGCAGCATCTTACTCTCAGCGATATCTGTCTAGATAGATTTCCTAGACAACTATTGTTCTCTCCCTCAATGGAAAGTATAATCTGGGAAAACGGAAGCCTACCTGTAGTACCTCGAGAGACATTTTCCCAATCATATGATGATTCTTGCTTAGAAAGGTTGAGAGACTATTACACCACCCTAGAGCAACACGGAAGTAAAACTAACCTGAGCGTAAAATTACTTTTAACGGGTAATGGGCGAGTAGGTAAAACTAGTTTAGTTAATCGATTACTTTATAATACGTTCGATGAATCCGAAAAAAGCACGGATGGTATTATCGTAAAATATTGGAATGATGGAGTTAAGGTTCAGAATAAACCGGTGCAGATTCAAGTTTGGGATTTTGCCGGCCAGGATATTTACCAGGCTACTCACCGCTTATTTATGCGATCTAAGGCCATTTATCTGGTTATGTGGGATGTTGAATCAGAAAAGGAGCCAAATCACGTGTACCAAGAGTATACTTATCAGAATTATAAACTCGGTTACTGGTTGTATCACGCTCAACATTTGGGGCAAGGCTCGCCAATTATTGTGGTACAGAATAAGATAGAAAAGGACGGTAGGCAATCTCAATTGTACCTGCCGCATTTTCAGGAGCATTATCCAATCGCTAATCAGGCTGAAATCAGTTGTAAAGAAAACGAAAAGAACGGATTTGATCTATTAATTGGAATTATTCAGAACGTGGGCGAGCAAATGTCTGAATTACAGGAAAAGTGGCCTAAGCCCTATCTGAAAGTAAAAGGAGAAATAGAAAAATTGCAGCAGCAAGGCATAAAGCAACTAACCTACGAAGACTATTATGAGCTTTGTGAGGGAGTAGGCTTAGATCAGGTATCTGCTTCGGCGCCGGATAGCCTTCTGCACTTGCTGCATCACTCGGGCACCGTATTTTACCAACAAGACCTTTTTCATAACCAGCTAATCCTAGATCAGCAGTGGGCTATTGACGCGGTATACACGCTATTTCGCCGGCAGGACAATACTTACCGGAAACTTCTAGAAGCCAAAAAGGGGCACTTTACTATAGATGATTTGGAAAAACCTGGCAGAAATTCCAGGTTAAAGAACGAGCACTTTTCCTCTCCTTTATGGAGTCCTGCGGTATATGCTTTCGCCTTACTGACCGCTACACTGATAAATCCGTGTACGTAGCTCCTCAACTATTGCCGAAAGAGAAGCCTTTGTCCATTGCTCACCACTGGGGTAAATCAGTAGAAGAACGTTTATATTTTCGCTATCAGTTTCCTTACTATCACGGAGCCATCATTCAGAACTTTCTTGCCAAAACAGGGCCGCTGGCCCAAAATTTTGATGACGGTATATGGCGTAACGGAATATGGCTCATCGAAGAGGTTGGCGGTGCAGAAGCCCTAATTGAAGGTTTTCCTGAAAATAGATCTATCGTTATTTGTACCCAAGGCCACGAAGCCAAGCGCCTCTTGGATAAAATCCGCAATGAGTTTCGCGACTTGCAAACTGAAGACAGCAAAGTAGAAGAGCACTATTCGTTAGATGGAAAACACTATTTTCATTACGATATTATTCAAAAAGCAATACAAGAAGGAGTTGGTAAAGCTCCATCCATAGAAGGAGATTTTGTAGCTATTGATAACTTTTCTGTTTTCCTTACTCAAGATGAACAAGTGCGCCTTGATCTGAACAAAGAAAAATTACAACCTAAAACTCAAATTATGCGTGATCATTCGCAAATACTTATAGAAGCACTGGAAAATGAGCTTCGCAAACAATATAATTTAATAGCCGAATATAGAGGATTGATCTTAACAACTAAAGACCCACGCACTAAGCTGAGATACAAGGAAGAAATTGACCGTTGTGAGAAAGGTATAGACGAAATTAAGAACAAATATTTACCTCAACTAAAGCAAGAGAAACCTCAAGCATCAGAAGGAGACATATTACAAGAGATACAAGCTTCTGAATACCGGATAAAGCAACACGTACAAACCGAGCTACAGACCCAGTTATCCGAACAGAACAAAGTTATCTTGCTGAAGATAGACCAGTCGCATCAGAGTTTAGCACAAAAGTTTTTGGTAGGCATGCAACAACAACAGGCCGAAATGATTCCAAAACTGTTGGATAGTATTGAGCGAAAAGAAGTAGCTGGAAGTGAGGTAATGCAAATGTTGCAATTGTTGCAGGATCAAATTTCCAAAATTACCTTTCCAGAAAAAGCCGAGGTGCAAGCGGCTCTGGGTGATATTGATCTGTCGCCTAAATCTAAATTGAAGTTGGCCCTTCCTATCATTCCTACTATTCTAGCGTGGGAAACTGAGTTTGAAGTCGGTTGGAGCCAATCTATTCCTCAAGCCTGGCAAGAGTTTCGTAGCTTTTTCAAGCCTAAAAGAGCAAAGTAAAACTCTAGGCTTTTCCTTGAAAAAAGCAAGTTTAATACGGCTTTGAGAATAGAACGACGATCTGGGTGCCACTATTAGTCTGATAAATGCATTCAACGAGCGGGCCGCCACTCGTAACTAGTAGACAATCTCCCACAGCATTAGCTACAGTCGTATGTCTTTATAAACCTTAGAAATACAAAAGCCGCTCAGTGGCGGCTTTTGTATTGGGATTGGGTGAATGTTGTTTTGTTTTCTATCGGCGGCGGAAAGCTGTTGCGTGTCGGTCAAACAATTTGCGGAACTTACCGTGGCCAATAGTAGAGAACGGTGTGGTATCCCGAGCTAGCTGTTGGTTCAACTGAATAGTAGCCGTACTATAAGGGATGGTTGCGTTCTCGCGATCAATAAATAATGAAGTTTGGGTAATGTTGTTTATCGTTGTCATGATTTCTAAAATTTAGGGTAAATATTTATTTAACTGTTATGCCAACTATAAGTCAAGACCTGTGCCAAAGCCAAAAACCGCCTAAAATGGCTGTAAACGACGATTCTTAATTTATTGACTGTTCGCTAGCGGACACTTTTCGTACAGTGGCGAACGCTTGGTAAGGCATTTTGGCTGTAGAATTGCATGAACAGCCTCTAACCACCCGAATTGTAGTCCACTATCCTTTCTACCGCTTCTTTTTTGTATCTTTATTCACTCAACTATCCTTAAGCTATGCTGAAACGAACTGACATCGTGGATGGGCCCGGCAGTGTGTTTAAAGATTACGGACTGATTTATACCTGCCTCAGCGGATGGGTTGATCTGGGACAGGCCCGTCCGGCTAAAGTGCGGAGTTTGTGGTCAAAGCTGGTAGGCGAAGCCGGGGAGCGCAGCCGTAAGCACCCCGGCTTCAAGGTACAGTACAGTCAGCCTCCCAGCCGCTATTCTAAAAACATAACCAAAAACTACTACGTACGCTCTGGTTTATCTTCGGTAGAGCGGGAAGCGGTAGCATTGGCCATTTTCATGGAAGTAACCTACGGTTTTCAGACCGTACAAACCGAGTTTCCTTACGGCTGGACTACCGATAGCGGATTTAGCGCAGAAAATCTAGTTTCCTATATTATTGGCTTCTACCGGGCGGTGCGGCCGGGCCGGGATTATATCTCCATGTGCCAGCCAGTTTCTAAGGATGCGGCTTTACAGGTGTGGGATGCTCAGCGGGGAGCGGGTAAAAAGCGTAACCGCTTCGTCGGTACGTATATCTATCCCAGTATCACCTGTGGCAATAGCAGTGGCCCTATGTGTGCGCCCCTTCCTAACTTCCTCAACGGAATTACCCCCGCCCGTAAAGGTCCCTACTTTCATGATTGGAACTCCAAAGAAGAAGGTATGGGCTAAAATTATAGTACTCCTACTCGTAACGTAGCGACTCTACCGGGTTTTGGGTAGCCGCGCGCAAGGTCTGAAAGCTAACGGTAAGCAAGGCCACGCCCAGCACCAGCACCAACGGAATCAGAAAGAGCCACCAGGCCATACTAATCCGGAAAGGGTAACTTTGCAGCCAGTACTGCATTAGAAAATAAGCGACCGGAATGGCCAGCATACCCGCCAGCAGTACCGGTTTCAGAAAGTCAAGCGACAACAATGATACAATCCCGGATACCGAAGCACCCAGTACTTTACGCACTCCAATCTCCTTGGTCCGCTGTACGGTAGAGAAAGAAGCTAATCCAAACAGCCCCAGGCAGGCAATGAAAATAGCTAGCACCGAAAAAATGCTAAAGATTTGTCCGAACCGCTGATCCTGCTGGTACTGACGGTTAAAAAAATCATCTAGGAAAAAGTATTCCATCGGGTTGCCCGGAAACATCTCTTGCCAAGTAGCCTGTACCGCACCGATGGTTTCGGAAATTTGGCTAGACTGCAACTTAATAGCGAAGAAAGAAGAAGCCGCTGGGGTTAGGCGAAAAGCCATCGGAGCCGGTTCGTTCTTTAGCGACATCTGATGATAATTGCCCAGTACTCCTAAAATCTTCAGCGTATCACCTCCTAAGTTAACTAGTTCGTTAATCGCCTCTTCCGGATCATCAAACTCCAGTATCCGGGCCGTAGCCTCATTAATTAATGCTCCTTGTCGGTCAGTACCAAATTCTCGCGAAAAGTTTCGGCCCGCCACCAGCGCTAGCTCAAAGGTCGGTACGTAGTCGTAGTCAATACCTACATTATAGAGCGTAGTGAAGTTTTCGGGGCCGCCCGACAAACGGCGGATACCGTTGGTCCAGAATATCTCATCGCCCGGCACATTGCTGCCTACCGCAATAGATTTTATATCTGACTCTCGTAGCAATTCTTCCTTAAAAGTATTGAGGTTATCCGAATACAGCGAGTCCGTAATGCCCGGTCCCCGCAGTACCAGGGTCTGATCAATGTTTACTCCCAAATCTTGCTTTAGCATGAAATCAATCTGCCGAAACACAATCAGCGTGCCTGCGATCAACGCTACCGAAGCTCCGAACTGAAAAATAACCAACCCTTTACGCAGAGCCACTCCCTGACGAGAAGTGTGCATCTTGCCGCGAAGCACCGTTATCGGTCGAAACGAGGAAAGCAGAAAAGCTGGATACAAGCCGGATAAAAGAATACTAATCAGCAACAAAACACCTAGGCTGACCCAGAACCAGGCTGACGCCCAGGGAGCAGTGGCTATAGCCCGGCCCGTAAGCGTCTCCAAATACTGCGCGCCAATCACTACCAAGACCACCGCGATCAGCACGGCTACTAGATTGATAATAACCGATTCCAGTAAAAACTGGCGAATAAGTTGGTTGCGCTGGGCGCCCACGGCCTTACGTACTCCTACTTCGTTGGCTCGCTCGGTAGCCCGGGCAGTAGAGAGGTTGATGTAATTGATCCAGGCAATAATCAGAATGAAGAAAGCGATGAGCAACAGAAAAAACACTGCATCCCCGTTGCCCTGCTCTTCCGGCTCAGATTCCTGCAATAAATTAGAGTACAAATGAATATCGGTGAGCGGTTGCAGTAAAAACTCCTGCCGATAGTCGTACTGATTCCATTCTTCCTGCTTTTCATTGGTCAGCCATTCGTCCCACTTCGCCTGAAATACGACCGGGTCGGTTTGTTCGTCGAGCAGTACGTAGGTATTGAAATCGTACCAGCCCCAACTGGTTTCCGAGGCATTTTCGGTACCTTCGTTCAGGGTTTCGTAAGAAATTAATAAATCAAACTGAATATGAGAATTATCGGGCACATCCTCCATCACTCCGGTGACAATCAGTTCGTCACCATCTTGCCAGCGCAGGGTTTTCCCCATCGGATCGTCTTCGCCGAAGTAGCGTTCGGCGGCCGACTCAGATATAACTACTTTATTAACTCCTTCCAGCGCCGTTTCCGGGTTCCCAGCTAGCAGAGGAAAAGAGAACATGGTAAGAGCGGAAGGCGAAGCAATCTGCATTTTCTTCTCTCGGAAACTTACCGGCTCGCCCCGTTCATTCACGTAGGTAATAATTCCGCTAATTGGGAAAAAGCGGGTAAACTCCATGATTTCCGGAAAATTATCCTTCATAGCGGGCCCCACCGCCGGTACTGCCGCGGCACACTCAAAGGTCAGGTTTCCGTTTTGGTAATTATTGTACTGCACCCGGTAGATACGATTCGCTGCCTGATGAAAGTCATCGTAGCTCAACTCGTAGCGCACGTAGTGAATGATTAGCAGGCTAGCAGCAATGCCAATAGCTAACCCCAACACACTGATTAGGGTAAATACTTTTTTCTGGGCTAGGTGACGGATGGCCACTGTAAAATAGTTGCTTAGCATGGATAGGTGGAATGAAGGTTTGGTCGAAAAGATACAGCTTTTCTAATGATCCTCCTCTATCTAAGCGTACGAAGTTCGGTGTACGATCTAGAACCAGCGTAACACCCGGTTCATAATACTTTTTACCTGATCGGTGTAGGGTGGGTAGAATACATTGGTCATGGTAGTTCCCCAATTTTGCGCCATCACTGGCTTTTGGTTAGTGAACTCCAGAAATCCGTAGTATCCGTGCGACTTACCTATACCAGAGTGATTTACTCCACCGAAGGGCAGTTCGGGATGGGCGATATGCAAAATTACGTCGTTAATGCATACTCCCCCTGCGGATGTACGCCGGGTTATATATTCCTGCACCCGCTCTTCTTCCGAAAATATGTACTGCGCCAGTGGCTTAGACCGACTGTTAATATAATCTACCGCCTCCATCAAAGTGGAATATTTTTTTATAGGTAGAATTGGCCCGAAAATTTCCTCCTCCATCAAGGTACAGTCTTCGGGAACATCGGTTAGCACGGTAGGAGCAATAAATTGATGGGCAGATTGGTGTTGTCCTCCAATTGCTACCGAAGCCCCCTTGGTAATTGCTTCTTTCAGGGCTTCACGCAAGCGATCAAAATGCTTTTCATTGACGATACGGGCATAATCGGGTGATTGCTCTACCGGAGCATCGGTGGGTTGATAAAACTCACGAAGTGTAGCGCGTAAGCTATTTATCAACGCATCGTGTACTGACTCATGTACCAGCAGGTAATCAGGAGCAATGCAGGTTTGGCCAGCATTCATAAATTTGCCCCAGGCAATCTTTTTGGCCGCTACTTCTATATCGGCGGTTTCATCCACAATGGTAGGCGATTTACCTCCCAGCTCCAGGGTAACCGAAGTCAGATGCTCAGCGGCTGACTTCATGATAATTTTACCTACTGCAGTGCTCCCGGTAAAGAAGAGATGATCAAAGGGTTGCTCCAGTAGCTTTTGAGCTACTTCTTCGTCGCCTTGTATCACCAGCGCTTCATTCCGGGGGAAAAGGGAGGCTGCCATCTCAAAAATCAGCTCCGAAGTATGAGGAGTCATTTCTGATGGCTTCAACACGCAACAGTTCCCAGCCGCAATGGCCGAAATCCAGGGAGACACCATCAACTGAAAGGGATAATTCCAGGGAGCAATAATTAAGCAGACGCCTTTAGGTTCATACTGTACGTGAGATGAAGTACCGGGAAGGGTCAACGGTACTTTTACTTTTGTGAGGCTGGCCCACTCCTTTAAATGTTTTATCACGTGGTTGAGCTCCTGCAGCACAAACAGAATTTCCGACCCATCGGTCTCATACCTAGGTTTCCGAAAGTCCTGGTAGATGGCATCTTCAATGTCGGAGCGGTGGCGTTTTACCCACTGCTTCATCCGCTTTAGTTTCTGAATTCGCTGCTCAATGGGCTCGTCGCGCAGTGCCAGGCTATGTTGTTTTTGCTCCTCAATCCACTTCGGGATTAAGTCCATAGAGGCGGTAGTGGTTTGTACTATATCCATAAAAAATAAACGTTTTTGAAAGCGTCCAACGGAAAATCTCTTATCACAGACCACTATTTACGCAGAATTCTACTGAAAAGTTAAATTATTCTTAGCGAGACGGTTACACGTAACATGTAAAAAAACACTAAAAAACAAAGAGATTTAATGTTAACAAATTGTTAAATTTATGTTAACTTTTAGTAACATAAGTAAGGAGGGTCTGTCATGAAGCGTATCTACACCGGGGGATTAGCCCTACTTTTTTCGTCACTGTCCGTTGCCCAACCTATCGTGGTTTCAAATTACCCGGTAGTTCAAACTATCCCTCAGCAGAAGTCTGGTATCTCATCTGAATTGTTTTGGCAATTGATGGCTACCGAACCGGGTATATCCGATCAGGAAATACAAGATAAATACCAGAAATTGGAGCAAACTGTTTTTAAACTGAAACGCAAACTAAGAAAGTCCCAGTCTATTGAGCAGTTCTTAAAGTACTTTTTCTACCATATTCACCGCACCTACCTGAAAAAGTACCAGTCGTACGCTACGCTGGAGAACCTAATGACCGACCACAAGTACGATTGTGTTTCGGGAACGGCCCTGTATGCTTTGCTGCTGGATGCTCTCGAGATCGAGTTTACTGTACAGGAGATGACCTACCATATGTATTTGGAAATTCCGGTAGAGGGTGGAAAGGCCTTCATTGAGAGTACCGATCCTCTCTCCGGCATCACATTGGGAGCTGAAGCAGTAGCTGCCCGAGAAGCTCAATACCAGACCGAAGAAGTTGATCCGGAGGTATATACTCAACCCATTCAGGCTCAGATAGGACTACCCCAACTGGTAGGATTAGCTCACTTTAACGCGGCCGTAAATCACTATAACCAGCAGCAGCTAGCGGCCGCCCGGCAGCACCTAAAGCGGGCTATACAGTGGTACCCGGCCGAGCGCATGTATACGTTTCAGGCTATTATTGAAGCACTGGCAGTTCGCTAAGGTTTTTCTAGCGATTCTGCTATCTTTACTTTTTTTGCTTCAATCAACCATTCATGCAGTATTTACTGTTGCTTATCCCCTTGCTTATCGGAATGGGAGTTGTTATTCAGTCGGGAGCTAATACCCAATTGAGCCAAATCTTACAGAACCCTTTCATTGCCGGACTTATCTCTTTCGTCTTTGGTACGCTTTGCTTACTGATTATTAATATCGTGATGCGTTCCGATTTCTCGGTACTCACCGGTCAAAATGTTACGCAAACCCGGTGGTGGATGTGGTTAGGGGGCCTGATGGGTGCCTTTTTTATTACCTCAGTCATTCTGATTGCCCCCAAAATTGGCCCTACTCAACTGTTCGGCCTCATCATCGCTAGTCAGCTTACCTTCTCGGTAGTAGTAGACCACTACGGCTGGCTAGGGTTTCAACCTCAACCGGTTAACATCAAAAAAATTATCGGAGTACTCTTCCTGATGGCCGGCACATTCCTCATTCAGTGGGGGAAACGCTGAGCGGCGAAAGGTGGATGGCACAAGGTAAAGGGTAGATGGTTAAAGGTAAAAATGTTTTCACATCTGTCTATGCCTGAAATAGGTTGACCGAATTTGCGGTATAAACCTAGCGTTAAA
>ERZ1740058.888-NODE-888-length-17807-cov-8.902152_pt1 | contig 17807 bp, 11 predicted proteins | sample MGYA00581745_ERZ1740058 | MGnify/ENA primary metagenome ERZ1740058 (study PRJEB43018, sample SAMN04849742) | marine metagenome | isolation source: floating plastic debris | place: Pacific Ocean | collected 2008-08-30 | study: EMG produced TPA metagenomics assembly... | reverse complement strand
CTGAGCGAATCCACATCATCGGCCGGGATGTAACGCCCGCCAGTATTGTCCGCTAAACAAGAGACTTGGCGCCCCTCTTCTTCGGTCAATCCAAAACCGATCACATGGGCGGTGAAACCAACCCCAGATCGCTCCAGTTCGTTGCCCAGTGCACAGGGATCGGCGTTACAAGTCTCCAGTCCATCGGTAATCAAAATAACGGTCGCGTTGTCCTCGGTGTAGCGAAGAGCTTCGGCGGCTTGGCGGACAGCGTCCGACAGCGGAGTTTTGCCTTTCGGGTTAAGGCCCTCAACAGCGCGAGAAATCTGCCCGGCCGTCTGCGATACAGGACCGGGAGGGACGAGCAGCTGAATGTCTGAACAGTCGCCTTTTCGATTATGGCCGTAGGCGATGAGCCCCAAATCCATGCCGGCCGGAAACTCCGGCAGCACGCGGGAGAGCGTCTGTCGCGCCGACACGATCTTGTTCACGCCATTGATTTGGCCCCACATGGAGCCCGAGCCATCAAAAACAATGATGGCGCGTTCGGCTGCATTTGCTTTCGGTACCTCCGACAGCACAGATGCGCCCAAAAGCAACGCGCAACCCGCAATGCCATTCATGGAGTACCGAAAAAGATCCGACATGGACGTGTTCCTCATCAATGGCCCCGGTCGATCATACCGGTCTCGAACCGAGCGCGCACTCGGCCATCAAACCTACCGTGTATGGCGACTGCATAACACTTAAAGCGTCTCGCCGCCCGGCCTCTCTTTCCCCTTAAGAAAGCCTAAATCGATAATCGCCACCACAAAGGCGAGAAAACCTGCTGCCAGCAGGACCGTACCGAGCGTTGTTGGGCTCGAGACCGTCAGGTCCCCGAAGGTTTCATTCACAAACCCAACCCCGGCAGTCTGCGCAAAATTTGCGACCACACCGGGGGCAAGGTAAGCAACCAGCCAAGCATTTAGATGGTTACGTCCACGATCCCTCAATCGTTTTCGCGACAAGGCTACGGCCGGGTAGAGAAGAAGCAGGAGTATCCCGAAGCTAAGCCATTGACCCACCCGCCCTGTGGTGAGCGAAAGACCCGCCACGAGCAATGACGCCACAATACTGACCACAAACAGGACGACCAACCCCAGCCAAAACTGACCGCGCCCAATTTTGCCTGTCATCCCGAACAACAGCGACATACCCTTGGCCGTGCTTACTGGCTGAAGGTAAAAGACAACGCTTGCGATTCGCCGTCGCCGATGTTGATCGTTTCGGAATGGCTCTCGCCAGTGTCTTGGTTTGTGAGGGACACCTCCCACTCACCGGGGTCGACATAGTTGGCCCCGCGGTGGTTCCTCCAACCCGTCGTGCTCACAGACCCACCAAAAGCGCCCCCGCCAATGCCATTGAGCCCCAGGTCCACAAGCGCGTTGTCGGCGAGCCCCGTCGCTTCCAACACGAGACGGCCCTTTCCTGTGATCGGCACTTCTACGATCTGGTTGCCATCTTCCGGCTCAGACAACACGATAACTTCATCATGGCTGTAATTGTTGAACCCAATACTGACGGCAATCTCTCCCTCACTGAGCGGGTACACGCCGTCGACCCCCTCGGACTGAAATCTCTCAGCCCAATCGATCCAAAAGATCGAATTGTCATCGTTCCGGTCCACACGCTCGGCTTTCCCCACTGTGGTCGCGCGCCACACCACATCCCCGGTAACATCCATTCGATCCGCGCCGAACACCGGGATGATCTTCAACCCCTTCACATCTTCCGGCTCTTGGCTGCCTCCCGACGTGGGTTCGTTGCAGGCTGCCAGCCCAAGGGCTAGGGCGAGACACAGGGTGATTTGAATGTTGCTAGCCAACGTCATCACATACTCAGATGCTTTTGTTGCAAAACCAGGGCTTGATTGAGCTCAACGCGAGAACTTGCCCCAGTGTTACAGTTTCCGTTCCGCTTGTTCATTGTCATCGTGTGCAGCGCGGTCGAGCGGAGAGGGCTGATCCAACCCTCCTGGACCGCAATCGCAAGTGTTTGCTCGCGCGTGTGGGCGCCAAGGCGCAGCCGCGCATTTTTGAAGTGGTACTCGACTGTGACCGCGGCGATCCCGAGTTCCTCTGCAATCTCCTTCGGCCGCAAACCCTGCGCGAGAAGGCCGTAACAGTCGCGCTCGCGCCCGGTCAGACGCCGGTCTGGGGAGCGGACGGCGATGGTTTCAGATTGCTGCATTCCTGTCGCCACCCATTGACGCGCTCTCCCTCTCACCACGTTGCCAAGCCTTCGGTTTTGGCTCATGACCAAAACTGGTTATCGAACAGCACAAGCCACAGCGCATGTCGTCGGAGAAAAAGGCCTACGGGGAGGACGATCTCTCAGCGGCGATGAACATGATCGACGCAGTGTACGGTACTGTTTTTGACCAAGATCGTTTCGATGAACTCGTAGATCTTTCCGCCCGACAGATCTTGAACCCATCAGAACGCGACCGCTTCGCCACGTTGAAAGAAATGCTCGAAGGGCACCTTGAGCGCGCTGAAGAAATGCTTGTGCACGTGCCGGCACCAGATATCAACGGTGTCGACGCATTGCCGGAATTTCTCCTCGGCCGCCAGGGCGACGTGCTGCAGACCAATAACAAAGCCCGCGCGTTGTTCAGCATAACGGATGAAACTGCTATCGATGATTTAAATCTTAGTATTGATGAGCGCACTGCCCTGTCGAACTACCTGAAGGGGAGTAGTGATATTCCCCCGGTGCTTCGGCTTAGCCGTAACGACACAAGCAAACCATACCTCATGTTTGTGGAAAGGGCGCGCGCGCAGACCAAGGCGGAGCTGAGGATATTTGGGACCGACGCGCTGTGGGGGGAACGGGCGTCGAATGCGTCGAAAACGCTCTTCGGGTTATCGCCGTCTGAGGCAGAGGTCCTTGGCCACATTTTGTCAGGGCTCTCCCCCGCAGAGGTCGCCACCGAGCGGGGGCGCTCGCTGGAGACGGTTCGCCAGCAGATCCGATCCATGATCGCAAAGACGCAAACCCATGGAATACAAGGTCTTGCGAGACTTGGTTCAGCCATCGCACAGTCCGCCGAACGACAGCGGTCGATCGTGTCGGCGCCCGGACTCAACGCGACGCGAGACGTTGTTGCTTTGCCCAATGGCCGGACGACAGACTATATCTGGCAGGGCGCCCCGGATGGAACACCTGTCGTCTTTCTCCACGGCTGCCTGTGCGGTAACAGATTTCCCACCGGTGCTACGGAGTATTTCCACCAAAACGGCATTCGTCTCATCGCACCAGCCCGCCCGTATCACGGCCAGACGTCCGGCCATGACGCGATGATCACATCGCCGGAACGCTACGCGCCTGACTTGCTTTATCTTCTTGATCACTTGGGCGTCGACCAGTTTCATCTTCTAGCGTTCGATACGGGCGCGATTGTTTCGCTCAGCATCGCGGACGCATTGCGAGACCGGATCACCGGCGTAACCTGCGTCGGAGCACAACCGCCAATGCGCAGTTGGCGAGACTTTGCATCCGCACCGCCGCAACAAAGCCTGTTTGCCGTCATGCCGACGATCTCGCTCCCCTTACTGCGCTTTTTGGCAAAAGCGGGTGACCGCCGCCTCAAGCGTGACGGCGCTGACGGATTTGCAAAGAACGTCTTCCTGGGGGCGGACGCCGATCTCAGGGCTTGTGACGACGCCGAACTCCTCAACCTCTTCTGGGAAGGCCATTTGTTTCACGTTGAAAACGGATCTGACGGCTTCATCAACGATTGCCGGCTCGTCGCTGCCCCGTGGGCCAATCGGCTCAAGCTGCCGGACGTCCCCATCCACTTTGTTCATGGGGAACTGGATGTGTCGGTCGCGCCGGACCGAATCTTCAACTTTGCAAAAGAGGTTGATGCCGAGGTGACGATCATCCCTGCCGCGGGCCACTCCGCAATCTTCAGTCACTGGCCCAAAGTATTTGAAGTCGTGTCTCGCAGTCTCCCCAACGATCACTAGCGCATCATCCGATCAGACTGACTCAGTCAGATCGAAAAGATGATGCGCCAGACAAAAGAGCGACCGCGTTTTCATCCGATCAGGTTGTTCCAACCTGATCGGATCGCGGTCTAGCCCCAAACGACATGCTGGTCGTCTGTGCAAGGTCAACGTAACCAGTGCGCAGCATCACCACAACAACCCCCAGAGAACACCGGCCATTCTGGGCGGCTCACCACTCGCACATGTCGTGCAGCGCCCGTGCCGTCTGGGTTGCGGGCAGCGTGCAGGCTGCAAACTGTCCGCAACACACCGCAGAACATGACAAAAATTCGCCGGAAGGCCGGTCTGGCGTCGACGCGGCCACATGGCCAGCGAAATCCTGGCACGTGCACCCGCACCGCTGAGACCCGGCTCCGCCTGATAAATTCGATACCGGCGACACGCGCGTCGGCCCCTCCCGCGGGTCCCCGTCGAGCCCGGCCGGAGCCACCCCGCGCAGCGCCCGCACTTCGCTCTGCCACCTGTCCCGATAATAGCGGGACATTAAAGTGGGCACGGCCACCCGGTCCCTCTGGCGCACTCGATGGTCCAGAAATGGCAAAGTCTGGACCGCGCTCACGCCTGAGAACGGACCGTTCGCGATGTCGATCTGAACCGTCACCGCGTCCTCCCTGCGCTCCAGAACGGTCAGCGTCGCACTCTTTTCACTCACGTTGTTACCAAAACCGCCTAGAAACGACACCGCTCCCAAGGAAAACCGCCGCCCTTCCTCAAGATCAGTAAGACTTAACTGCACCGGCGCAAACCCACCGTTTGCACCGGCTTCCACAAAGGCCAGCATCTCCCGCTCCTCCTGCGCCATCGGAAGCGTGAGGCGGCCAAAATCGACGGTGTAGCGGTTCTGCGTCACATTAAAGCCCAGCAGCGTTCCGTCGCCCGACAGCGCGTCGTTCGCCTCCTCGCGCAGCGCGGCAAGGTCGGCCGCACCGCCCCGCGCAAGCGTTGGCAGCTTCCCCATCGCCTCAGCGTCCCCGCCCGCAAAGAAGAACGACTGGAGGGGATCCACCACCCCGCGACCCCCTGCCAATTCGCTCACAATTTCAGCGTTAAGGTCGCTCAGCGGGTCGGAACGGTCGTCATCGCCAAAGTCGAACGGGTTGAAGTCCTGGGCGGTAAAGCCCCGCGTGATCGGTTCGATCTCAACGGCCCGCCACGCCCCACCGCGCCCATTGGAGAACCGCCCCTGAGACATCAGCGCCGTGCGCTTCAGCCCCGCAGCGATCGTCATGGAGACGGCATTGTCAGGCCCGTCCGGCGTCCGGCTCGACGCGCGCTCGCCCTCACCAAACTGCCGCGTCGGCGCGCGCGTCAGCATGAGACGCACCCGCTGCTCCTCCTCAATCAGCGGCACTGGTACGACCCACCGCACCTCATGCTGCCCACCGGCCCGCGTCGGCCCCTCCCGCACTGGCAAACACGCCCGCGGGCCAAACCCCGGCTCCTCATCCAACGTGCGCGCGCAAGAAAAGACGGTCTGGCTCTCGGCAGCATCAGAGGCGCCGCCAGTCACGATATCACTCACCGCGAGATGCATCGCATCCGCCTCCGCCGCGTCTGAACCGCGGATGCGCACCATCAGCTCCGCCTTCCCCTCGCCAGGCGGCACCACAAACTCCACGCACTGCCCGCCATAGGCCGCAAAGGCCGCCGAAAACTCGGCACGAAACGTCCCATCCGCCCACGTCCGTGCCGAGCAGTTGAACTGCTCGCTGAGCCACGTCCAACGGCTCCACCCGGGCGGCGAGCGCGGAAAATCGTTATGCGCCGTCCCCGGCCACGACGCGATATCGGCCATTGCCAGCGCCATCGTTGGCCCAATCGGCGGCGTTCCCAATCGATCCTGCAACAGGTTGTCAAACCAGCGCAGCGTATCGCTCCGCCTGATCGATGGGCGGTAATTGTCGCTGGGGAACAGCGTATCGAGGAGCTTTGGCGACCCGTTCGCCGTCCCGTATCGCTCCGACAGATGCTGGAAAAACGGCCCCGTCTTATACGCGATCGGGTCGCCGTCCTGCCCCTGCCAAAACACGCCGAGCTGGTAGGGCCTCAGTCCCCAAAAGAAGGTGTCAAAGTGATCGAGCTGGCGCACCGTGTCGACACCAAGATGCTCCAAGTAACGCCGCGCCACGAGCTGCGCCGAGCCCTCCACATACCAGGGAACGTACGGCGAGCGGTCATCCCCGCAGCTGTGATCAACACCCAGCGCATCGCGATAGCGGTCATACTGCAGCGCGTGGGATAGCTCGTGGATTGCAACAAAGTCCACGTCGGCCCGCGGCATCGTCTCCAGGTAGCGAGACTGCGTCCCGCCCGCCGCGGTGTTGACCATCAAGATGCTGGCGTCAAAGCCATTATGCTCCTCATCACAGGGATCGAGAGACGCCATCGCGCTCGAGCGGCTTTCTGGATAGTCCAGCATAAACAATAAAATAGCCCGGTTCCCGTTCGCGCCGGTCACCACCGGCCCCAGCACGTTGGGGCTGTCCAAGCCATGGTTTCGCAAAAACGCCAAGGCGGAGCTAAACGCGAACTCGAAGCGCTTCGCCTGGGTCAGCAAAAGAGCGGCGCAGGTCTGTCGCTTGTTTTGCGCCTCCAGCGTGCAATCGGCCAGAAAGTCGACGGTGTCGTAGTCTTGGACCGACACCCAGTCTCGCGCGCTCGGCAGCCCGTGCGCCGACAGCGGAATGCCCTTCCAGTCCGGATCGTCGGGAAAAACGTCGATGGGCCGCTGCGCCGGACCGCCATGATGGTGCCACTCACCCTCAAGCCCAGCCCGCAGCTGGCCGGGCACCAGCATCACCCCGAGCGCCACAGCGCAGGCCGCCAAGCCGAGGACAATCCACAAACGGTTCATTCCTCAATCCTTTGTCCGTTCGCCTCGATCCACCGCCCCAGCGCCTCAGTCCGCGCTTCAATCGCCCCATCGCGCCCCGCACACGCGTCGATCGAGCCAGCCTCAACATCAATCGCCGCCACCGCCTCGATCAGATTGTCTTCGTCCGGGTTCACAAGGCGCACCTCATACGCCCCCGGACGGGGCGGAGCGTACAGCGTGACCTCAGTGAGCCCCGCAAGCGCCGGCGCCGCGTCCAAAAACTCAGTGCTCGGCTGAACGACCGCCGCGAGAGCCAAAAACGGGCCAGGTCCCGAAAACCGCTCCGGCGGCACAACGTCACTGGACGGCCCAGCCCACGCCACCGGCACTGCCGCGCAGGGGCCCACCACCGTCACGGCCGGCTCCAGCGCCGCCGCCACAGGCCCGCCGCCCGGCAGCCGATGTTGCGCCACCGGAGGCCGCAGCGGATTGTGCGGCTGATGCCGCGTCAGATCGATAATCCGCGGCGCTGCAACCTTAGCCTTGGGCGGGCAGGACACCTTCGGCACGATAAAGGTCGACGCGGCAAGGTCCTGCACACCGGAGTTGTACGCCACCACATAACGCCCCGGATCTTCTGGCGCCGGCAGAGACACGCTGGCCGGCGTTCCAGGATCGACATTGCGGGCGGCAACCGCGTCTTCGCCGCCGCGCCGCACGATCAGGCGGTCCCCGGACAGCCGCGGCCCCTTAAAGCGCACCCAAACACGCTCCGCGCACGGCTCAAGCCGCTCAGCCACCGCAAGCCGAGCATCCGGCGGACCAACCTCGACTAACTGCTCCGCCGCCCCGACGGCGCGCATCCAGTACCGTCCCGCCGTAATCGGAGCGGCAACAACAATGCGCGCCCGCCCGTCAGCAAAGCGATGGAACGCAACCACGCGCCCCCGCGTGCGCCGGCCACCAGGCGGTCGCGGAATAGGCATGAACCAGGCCGAAGGCCGCGCCCCCTGCTCGGTAGTGACAGTGATCGGCTCGCCCGCCGCCACCTGAAGAGGTTCAACCTCTCCGGACACGGATGGCGGCGCATCGCCACGCTCCTCGCGCTGACGCTGCGGTGCAGCGTTCGGCGCGCACCGCTCCTCAATCATGGCAAAGAGGTCGTCCGCACACGCGGCACCGCCCGCTGGCGCCTCGTCCAGTTGGCGAAACAAATCGTCGTTTGCGCCCACCGGCGGGACCGGCCACGTGAGCCACACCGCAACAACCAAAAGCGCGCCCTGGCACCGCAAAACGGCCCCCCAGCGCGCTCCCATTAGCGCGGCACCTCCACCGCAAACCGATCCAAGAAAAAGTGGCTCTCGCCGCGCCCCGCCCGGTCATATTGCCCAGCAAGGATTGCCGGCGCGCCGCGCAGTCGAAGCACCGACACCGGCTCAGTCTCCGCGCTCGCAACCTCCCGCGCACCGGTCTCATCGGGCGGCAGCGTCATCTCGATCTTCGCCCGCAGCTCACGGCCGCGGCGTGACAGGACCAACTGCGCCCCCTCGTCGGCGAGTGCGTCTAGCACCTCGTTCGCCCCCGCGCGGCCCCCGGTGCAAATGTCATCGGCAAAGGGTCCGTTGAACAACTCCCGCTCAAACACCGTGCGTTCACCGCCAGAGACGCGAACAATCGCAAGGTGCATCGCCGTCCCACAGCCACCCGTTTCGTTATAAAGGACGGCTGCGATCTGGTTGTCCGCATCCTCCATGAGCGACAGGAACAGCCCCTCAGCCCCGGTCTGCCGGGACACCCGCGCGTCGAGCACCAGATCGAAATCGCCATCTGGCAGCGGCTGATCCAGCAAAAACCGGTTCGTCGCCTCCGCATCGAAGTAGACCGTACGCCCCACCGCCGAGGCAAACAGCTCACCCCCCGGAACAAGCCCAGCCAGCGACGGCTCCTCGTTCTCAATCCGCCAGGACGGATCGAGCGGCCCGTCAAACGTCTCCTCAAACACAACGTCCGACGCGGCCGGCGAGGGCTCGGGCTCCGGCGCAGGCGCCGGCGGAGCCGCGCGCGCTTCGTCGGCAACGCGGACCAAAGCCTCGTTCAGCTCAGCCGCGTTCGACGCCGTCAGATAAAGACCGTTGCCTTCCCGCGCGATGCAGGCGAGCGCCGCCGCTTCTTCGCTCGAAAGGTCGAACCCCACCACATGAACGCGCGTGTCGATCCCGCGCGCCGCCAGCGCTGCCGCCGCCGCGCAAGGGTCCCCGTTGCAGGTCTCCAGCCCGTCCGACACCAGCAACACATTGGAGGCCCGGTCCCCGGAAAACGCCGTCGCCGCCTGCGACAGTGCATCTGCAATCGGCGTCTTACCGCGTGGGACCACACCGTCCACCGCCCGGCTCATGGCGGCCGGCGCGTGAGCACCAGGCGGCAGGATTAGGGAAATGTCGCCGCAATCGCCTTCCCGCCGATGTCCGTAGGCCATCAGACCCACATTCACCGTCTCCGACAGATCAGCCGCCAGCCCCTTCAGCGCCTCTTTGGCGGTCGCAATCTTGGGAACGCCATCAATCTGCCCCCACATCGAGCCCGACCCATCGAGGATGAACAAAAGCTCAGCCCGATCCCCAGCCGGCGCAGGCACCCCGCCGCCCGCCTGCGCAGCGCTGGGGGCAGGGGACGCAGCGTCGTACAGCGTCACCTCAGGCGCACCGGGCGCCGGCCGCGGCACGTCCACAAGCTGCGACAGCGACCACCCATTGCGCGGCGAATAGATCGTCGAAATCTGAAACGGCTCGCCGGGCGCGCGCTGCACCAAAGTATAGTCGAGCCGCTGCGGCGCCCCAAAGTTGGTGAAGGTCGCGACCACCTGGATCGCACCCTGAAGCACGGGCGCCTCCGGGTCAGGGCTCACGCGCACATTCGCGATGTCGGCATCCTGCGCATCGAAAACCGGATCAAACCCCAGCTCCGCCCCCGAGAGCGCCTCAGCAAGCGCATCCTCCAGATACAGCCGAGACGTCGCCGCATCCGACAGCACCGACGAAGCACCATTGCGAAACCGCCGCTGTTGCTCGGCAATAAAGCGGTTCACCAGGTCCACCGCCTGCCGCGTCGACCCATCAGCAGCCGCAACCGGTGCGGCGAGGGCGCTCCCACCCAAAAGGGCCGCAGCAAGAGCGGCGACGCGGCGGCGGCGTGTCACAAAGCGGTTCATTGGGCACCTGCCGGCATCAGCGCAAAACGATCCAGCCGGCCAACGCCTTCCCCACGCCCCGCGGACTGGTTCTGCCCCACCAGCAGCGCCACCGAACCCGGCAGTTCGAACCGCGCCACGTCCTGCATGCGGTAGACGGTCGCTCCCCCATCAAACCCCTCCGCCGCTGGAAGATCGACCTCGATCCGCCCGCCATAAATGTTCCCGCGCTTCGACAGAACGAGCCGAAACCCCTCCGTCGCAACGTGGTTCAACACAACGTTGCCATACGCCCGCCCCTCAGGACTGGAGGAGCAGATCGTGCGCACCCACAAGTTATCGAAAAGATTGCGCGTGAAGCCGCTCAACACCGGCTCCGCGTCCGGACCAAGCGGCCGCCGGTTGGCGATTGAAAGATAAAGCGCAGGCCCACAGCCGCGCGTGTTCACAAACGCCCGCAGCGCAATGTAGTCGTCCGGCGAACCCCACAGCGCGAGCGTGATCCCATCCTCCCCGCTGCGCGCGTCAAGCTTAGCATCCAGCACCGCATCAAAATCGCTCGCAGGCATTGCCTGAAGCGCAAAGATGTTGTCGGCATCCGCTTCACTCACCCTGTCATCGGCGCCAGAGGTGATGACGAAAACCTCGCCCCGTTCAACAACATAGGAATTTTCGTCCGGGTTGATCACGGCCCACTCCGGCCCAAGCTCCGTGCCGTCGAACGGGTCCTCAAACGGAAGGCTCAGGCCCGGTGCTGCGTTGCTTTGCGCGGGTGCGCTGGCTGCGCTCCCGGCTTCATCGGCCGCAATCAACGCCGCCGTATCGAGCGGTGGTGTCGATGCCGGCGCCGTGTCCGCTGCTCCGCTCGCACCCGCCGTCGGGGCCGGCGCCACTTGGTCGAAGAGGCTCGTCGACGCCGGCGCAGACGCGGTCTCCACCTTGCCGTCCAACGTCCAGTCCGCCCCAGCAAGATCGGCGACAACCAATCCGGCATCTCCGTCCACCACGGTCAGCCGGACAAGGCGAGGCGATCCGCCGGACAACACCGCAGCCTCCACCACAATCGCATCGGCAAGCTGCGCACCCGGCCGAAGCTGAAATCGTTCGATCGGAGCCCCCTCAGCCCCCGTCAGCGGATCGAACGGCGCGACGATCCCGATGGCCTCAACAACGTTCTCGGCAAAGAACACCGATGCCGCTGGGCTTTGTGCAAACACATCGCTGCGCCCCCCAACGGCTTGGACCGACCGGTAGAGCGTCTCCACAAAGGTGAGTGCCTGCGGGGCGGCTGGCGCGGCGGCGAGCTGAGCGGGAAGGGCGAGGCAGGCCGCAAGGACCACCGCGACACGAAAGCGAAAGGGAAGGGGTGTCAAAGCGGGTCTCTCCTGCGGTGCATGGCGCGCACCAACAGGAGACTAACAAGGACCCAACGCCGAAGTCACGGCGACAACGCCGCAGCTCCACCACGCGACCTCAGCCGACCCGGCAACCTCATGTCGCCGGGTATCGCAACGCACCGAGCGCTACGCCCAGTGGTCCGCCGTCCGGCGCTGGTGCGTCTCGCGAAACTGCGCCGTGCTTTTGGGCAGCACATCGCCTGTTTCCCAGTCGAGAAGGACCGCGTGCCGCCGGATCACATCAAGCTTGTCGATCTTCCCGGCCTTATACGCCTCAGCCACAGCCTCCGGATCTTCTTGAAGCCAGCCGGCCCGCGCCGCCTTGATGGCAGCACGCTCACGTTCGGTGGCCTCATAGTCGACTTCATACTGCAAGATCTCAGGATCGATTGCTTTGATCACAACGCCATAATCCTTGGCCGCGCGCTCCACCGACACGTAGTCATCGATCACGTCGTCAAGCACCGCCTGAATGTCGCGTTCCATGGGATCGCCAAAGCCGCCACCGCCGGCCGTCGGGCGCGAAAACACGTCACCCTTTTTGATCGGCACGTCGGAGAAAATTGCGCCGAGCCACTCGTCGTTCTCTTCCCCCTCGCGCGACAGAGCAAGCCCATGGGGCGACGAGGGCAGCCCCCCTTCAATCCCCCAAACCACAGCCCGCTCTCGGTCGCAAATATATGAAATCACGGTGTTTTCGGCATCCAACAGGATCGAAGTCTTGCGAACGCCAGCACCGCCGCGCCACTTGCCCGGCCCAGGGCTATCGGTCTCGATCTCAAAGTGCGTCGTGCGGATGGGCGCGGCCCGCTCCTGCCCCTCCACCGGCTGCGCCATCAAGCCAGTGCCAAAGCACGCCGTCGTCGTGTTGCACCCATCTTTGCCATTGCGGCCACCCCACCCGCCTGGCAGCCAGTCATAGAACATAAACATGTTCTTCGATCCGTGCCGCGCGTCGGTGCCGCCCGTCAGCAAGTATTCAAGGTTAAACGCGCAGGCGATGGCCCGTTCCGGCAAGATCTTCGACCACATCTCATAAATCGAATTCATGATCTTCTCGAACGGCATCAAGAAGCCCGTCACCGCAATCGGCCACTGGGCATCAACAATCGAGCCCTCAGGCACCTTGATCTCAAAAGCGCGATAAAACCCCGAATTTAGCGGAAGATCAGGGAAAAACGTCTTCATCCCCGCAGCGACGGCGGAAAACGTCCCCGAATAGGTGCTGTTGTAAATCGAGGCGATGACCGGATGGCTCCCCTCAAAATCATAGTACGCTTTGTCACCCTTAATGGTTAGCTTCACGTGAATGGGGATCAGCCCCTCACCGCCAGACGGGTCGCGGTCGATAAAGTCGACCGTCGTCCACTCGCCATCGGGCAGCGCAGCAATCCGCTGCCGCACCGACCGCTCCACATAGTCCTGAACCTCGGCAAGCCCGGTCTCAACAGTATCGCGGCCGTATTTATCGACAAGTCGCAAAATTTCCCGCTCACACACCATCGTTGCCTGATACTGGGATTGAATATCACCAATAATCGATCCCGGGTCGCGCGTATTGTTTGCCATCAGGTTCGCGACGTCCCACAGGAATTCGCCCTCACGCCACAGGCGAACTGGCGTAATGCGCATCGCCTCCTTAAACATGTCCCGCGCCATAACGTCGAACGAGCCAGGGACGCTGCCGCCAAGGTCAGCCCAGTGACCGTTCGATTGGCTGTAGGCAAGCACCTTACCATCAGCAAAGATCGGCCGAACCAAACGCACATCGGAAAAGTGCGTGCCGCCCAAGTAAGGACAGTTGATGGCGTAAACATCGCCAGGCTTCATCTCATCTTTAAAAGCATCCAGCACAGATTTACACGTGAAGTGCAGAGTCCCCACATGCACCGCAATGTCCTGGTTGCCCTGCGCCGCGCACTCCCCGTTCGCGTCATGCAACGCGCTCGAAAAGTCCCGGTTGTACATCACGAATGAATAACAGGTGCGAAGCACTTGCTCCGCCATCTGATCCACCGAGTTGATAAAAGAATTCTTCAAGACCTCGAAGGTGACCGGGTCGAGTGTGATGTCTTTAGTCATGATGCCCTCGGTCAAACACGAATGATAATGTTCAGGTGCGGATCGACCTCCGCGCTGGCACCCGGCGGCACAAGAACTGTGGAGTCCAGCTGCTCAACAACGGCCGGACCGTCAAACTTGAACCCAGCCGGAAGCGTTGCGCGATCATAGATCGGCGTCGACACCGAAGCGCTCGGCTCAAACCAAACCTCACGATGCGTGGTCGGCGCCGGCGTCTCACCCGTCGGCTCATATTCCGGCAACTGCGCCTTCGCCACGGCCCCCACAGCCCGCAAGTTCAGCCGATAAAAGCTCACCGGCGCATCGTCACGCCGATAATTATACTCTGCCGCATGCTCTTCATGGAACCGGCCCACAAGCTCTTCAATCGACACGACAGGGGAGGGGACCGACACCGCCAAGGAGCGCCACTGACCCTGATACATCATGTCGATGGTGCGCTGGATGACGATGTCCTCGTCAGCAATCCCCTCGTGCTTCAGCCGCGCATGCGCTTCAGCCTCAAGCCGCGAAAATGCGGCTTCCAACGCCCCGGCATCCGCGTCGCCCACAGCAACGATATAGCTTTCGCCAAAGTCGTGCTGAATATCGACAAGCAAACATCCGAGCGCCGACGTCACACCAGGGTTAGGCGGCACAATCACTACCGGGATCGACAACTCCCGCGCCACGTCCACCCCGTGGAGCGATCCCGCGCCGCCAAATGCCACCAACGCGAAGTCCCGCGGATCAAGCCCCCGCGTCACGGAAATCAGTCGCACCGCATCCGACATGTTGGCGTTGGCAACCTTCAAGATCGCGTCGGCCGCCGCATGCGGCTCAAGCCCAAAAGGCTCAGCGACGGTGCGCGTCACCGCAGCTTCGGCAAGCTCCGCATCAAGCGTAATCTTGCCGCCCGCAAGGCTCGTCCCCAGCCGCCCCAAAAACACATTCGCGTCAGTGTTTGTCGCCTGCTCGTTGCCGTTACCGTAGCACGCCGGCCCCGGTCTAGCGCCCGCCGAATCCGGCCCATTCCTCAGCGACCCGGCCTCATCGCGCCACGCCAGCGAGCCGCCGCCAGCGCCAATCGTCATCACCTCAATCGCCGGAAAGCGGATCGGATAGCCGTACTCAATGTACCAATCCTTGGTGACCCGCGACTGCCCGCCATAGGCGAGCGACACATCCGTCGACGTCCCGCCCATGTCGAGCCCGATGGAGTTGGGAAACCCGCACATCATCGCGATATGCCGCGAGGCAATCGCCCCCGCCGCAATCCCGGATCCTGCAAGCCGCGCCGCAAAGTCCCGCACACTCTGCGGCGTCATCACCCCGCCGCCGGTATGCAGCATCAAAAGATCGCGCGAATACCCTTGTTCCGCCAACGCATCCCCAAGCCGCGATGTATAGTCGACCACAATCGGCGATAGCGCGGCGTTAGCCACAGTGGTCGAGAAGCGTTCGTGCTCAAAAATCTCCGGCAACACTTCCGACGAGATCGACACAGGCGTATCCGGCAGCATCTTCACTAAGATATCGCGCATCGCCCGCTCATTGGCGCCGTTGGTATAGGCATTCATAAAGCACACCGCGATGGCATCCACCTCGCGCCGCTTCAGTATCCGCGCCACCTCCCGCGCCGCCGCCTCATCGAGCTCTTCAACAATATTGCCGTTGCTGTCCACTCGCTCCGGCACGGTCAGCCGATCTCGCCGCGGCACATAAGGTTTCACAACGTCCTTATAAGTGTCCCACAGGTCTTCCTTGTTGGCCCGGCGGATTTCGATCACATCGCGAAAGCCCTTGGTGCAAACCATCGCCGTCCGCGGCAGCCGCCGCGTAATGAGCGCGTTCGTTGCCACCGTCGTCCCGTGCGAGAACAGTGCAACGTCCTTCAGCTTCACCCCGGCGCTCGCAACCCCGGCAATAATCGCATCAATGGGATCTTTCGACGACGCCACTTTCTCAATCGCAATCGAGCCGGTGGCTTCGTTAATCACGAATATATCAGTAAAAGTCCCGCCAACGTCGACAGAAACACGGGTGGTCTGCACGATGCTTTCCTCCAACGGGGAAATGGCCCCTCTCGGCCGGCAATCGTGATCGCACGGCCCCTATTGCTCTCAACCTGATGCCACGGTCCCGGTCTGACCGTTCGTCCGGCCAAACCTTACCCAGCAGCGCGCAACCGCTCAGTCTCAGCCGCATCAATTGCCCAGCCATAACCGTCGTCGACTTCCCTGAGCCCGACGCCATAAGCCTCGCGGGCATGCTCGGGCGTGATGAACCCATCGAGCACATCGTCGAGCACCTTATTCGGCTCCCGCTCAAACGGATCGCCGTACCCCCCGCCCGACGGCGAGAAGTAGCTCACCACATCACCAACCTCGGTCCGCAATCCTGAATACTTCGCATAAGCTTGCCGAGTCTCGCCCGAATGGATGTTGTGGATCTCAACCTTGCCGACAGCGCCCTCTTTGCCACCAAACACGCCCCAGGGCGCATCCTCGTGCCGGTCGCTCTCGTGGGTCATGAAGCCCGGCGTCAGGTACCGCTGCGACTTCACCACACCCGACCCGCCACGAAACTTGCCCGCCCCCGGCGGCACGTCATCGCGCACCTCGTATCGGTCGCAGATCAACGGAAGGTGCATGCCAAGGTCTTCAAGCGGATTGTTACGCGTATTGCGCATCAGCTCTTCGACCGTGTCAGGCCCGTCGGAAGCCGGACGCCCGCCCATGGCCGCCTCGTTCACCTCAAGAAACACCCAGTATTCGCCATTGGGCCGCACCCCGGAATACGCCGCAAACGACAGCGTCGCCGCATTCCCTGCCGTACAGCGGTCCGGCAACACAGGCGCAAGCGCCTTAATCACAAGGTCAGACATACGCTGGATTTGGCAAAAACGCGCTTCCGCAGCCGCCGGCGCAATTGGATTAAAGATACACCCTTCAGGTGCCGTCACTTTAATCGGCCGGAACGACCCTTCATTCGCCGGAATATCGTCTTGAGCTGTATAGGTATCGAGGAGCAGTGCCCGAAACACAAAGAACGCCGCCACCTTCGTGGACCCATCGAACGGCACGTTGAACGCGGTGGGCACCTGCGGCGATGACCCCGTAAGGTCCACTTCCGCCCCATCGCCGCGAATTCTCACCGTAACCTTCACCGGCAAGGTCTGCCCGCGGTTGCGCCCATCATCATCCAGAAAACCCTCAGCTGTATAGTCGCCGTCAGGAATCTTCGCGATTTCAGCGCGCATCCGCCGCTCGGTATAGTCCATCAGCTGCTTCGTAGCCTGGATCACGGTCTCTTTGCCGTACTTCGCCATCAGCTCTTCAAATCGGCGCACACCAAGCTCGGCCGACGCCACCTGCGCCTCAAGGTCCCCCATCACGAGCCCCGGCACCCGCGTATTGTCGCGAATATACTTCCAAAGGTCTTCGTTGCGGACGCCCTCATTGTAGAGCTTTACGCCATCGAGCAGCATACCCTCGGCCCACATGTCCGGCACATCAATAATCAGCCCGGGCGTCGCCGCACCAATATCCACGTGGTGCGCAGTGTTGGCGGAGAACCCAACCAGCTCACCCTCAAAGAAGATCGGCATGACAATCGCAATATCAGGCGAGTGCGAAGCCCCTTTATAGGGGTGGTTGTGAATAACGCAGTCGCCCTTCTTCCAAGCGCTCAACGGCACAGTCTGCTCGATACCTCGCAGATATCCCGGCAACGAACCAATATGCATGGGCGTTGAGTCAGACTCGCACAAAGTATTGTACTCTGTGTCGAACAGGCCAGCCCCCAGATCCTGGCTTTCGCGAATAATCGACGAGTAGCTCATCCGGTAGAGCACGTTCCCCATTTGCTCAGCGATGGAGTGAAGCGCGCCGCCAACCACCTGAAGTGTAATCGGATCAAGTTCTTTGGTCATTTCTGTCTCTCCGCGCTCGAGGCCTTAAGTGCGGGCAATCCGCATGTCACCGTGGCTCAGCACTGTCGCTGAATACCCTGGCGGCAGGATGGTGGTTGAGTTGTGCTGCGTAATGATGGCGGGGCCGGTCACCGTATCGCCCGCCAAAAACTTCAGCCGCTCGTAACGGGGCGTATCGACACTGCCGCTGTCAAAGATCGTCGGCAGCGAATACATCATCGCCTCGGATGGGTTCGTCCTTCCACCGTGCGCAAGGTTCGGCAGCCGCAACTCATCCACATGCGCCGACGCCACTACACGCAGCGTCACACCCTCGGTGATCTGGTCCCTAAAGGCGTGGCCATAGGTCTGCTCGTGAACATCAAAGAAGCTGTCGATG
>ERZ1740058.887-NODE-887-length-17818-cov-6.366605_pt1 | contig 17818 bp, 16 predicted proteins | sample MGYA00581745_ERZ1740058 | MGnify/ENA primary metagenome ERZ1740058 (study PRJEB43018, sample SAMN04849742) | marine metagenome | isolation source: floating plastic debris | place: Pacific Ocean | collected 2008-08-30 | study: EMG produced TPA metagenomics assembly... | reverse complement strand
CCCCACCCTTAGCGTCCGTCCACAGCGTGAATATATCGATACCGTCGGAAAGCTCTTCAATGGTGGTTCTAATTCGGGTGAAGTTAGCGCTGATGTCCCACGTCCAGTTGCCGCTACGTACCGGAGTACCTCCCAGCATTAATTCCCATCCTCGGCTAGCTACCAAGCCGGCGTTAATAATTTTTGAATTAGCCCCTGAGGAAGGAGGTAGGGTAAGCCCCAGTATCTGGTTTTCGTTTTCTATGGTGTAGTAGGTTCCTTCAAAACGTAAGCGGTTGTTGAATAAACCTAAGTCCATACCTACTTCAAAAGAAGTAGCAATCTCTGGCTTGAGGTTCTGGTTCAATAGTTCTCCTGGAGTGGATAAGCGGATTGCATCACCCCAGTTGCCTACGTTATTGAGCACCGGCAACAAGCGGTAGGGATCAGTATCGTTACCCACTTGAGCCCAGCCCGCTCTCAACTTTAGTAAATCAACGTTGGGCATGGGTATCATTTCGTTGACTAACGCACTCAAAGAAGCCGAAGGATAGAAATAAGAATTCTCACCTTCCGGCAGCGTACTCGACCAATCGTTACGAGCCGTTACGTCTAGATAGATCATGTCTCGGAAGCCCAGCGTGGCCAAACCATAGACACTATAGATAGATTTCTCGTAGATAGAGCTACCGTAGTCTAGGTTTTCCGGGGCGATATTATCCAGTGTATACAGGCCAGGGATAATCAACCCACCACCTCTTCTTCGGGTTGCGTTTCTTACATTCCTACCGCTCTGGTTCAGGATGTTCCCCCCTGCCGATACGGAAACACTAAACTGGTCTAATACCTTAGAGTAGGTAGCCAGTATATCACTATTGTTTTCCCGGCGAGTCAGGTTAATGATACCGTAGGCACCGTTGGGTTCCAGCGTGTAGCTCGGGGCCATCTTGGTTTCTCGCTCTTCAGTATACTGATCCATGGAAACCCGCCCCATAATGCTGAAGGAAGGCGTGATTTGCCAGTTGGCTCGCACGTTGCCGAAGAATCGGTCTCGGACGAAACTATTCTCTATCTCATTCGCCAAAAAGTAAGGGTTATTCGCTTCACCCGGTAAATGTGACCGTTGCTGAACACCTTCTCGGCCCGGTTCCCAGTAATCTTCCAAGTCGCGAATGTCTACATCGGGAGTGACGGCGTAGGCCCACTGCAATGGATTTGCGCCTCGGTTACCCGCCGGGCGATTGTTAGAGTGGCTACGGTTGAAATTCAGACTGCTACTAACCTCTATGTTTTCGTGAACCTTCACCGAAGAATTGAGGCCAATAGAATTTCGGAATAAATCGGTATTGGGAATAATACCTCGGCTACTCATATTAGAGTAAGTAAGTCGGTAGTTCATCCACTCATTACTATTAGCAATAGCAATGTCATTGTTGGAGGAAATACCGGTTTGTAAAATATTTCTCACGTTGTCGGGATGAGATTCTAACGGCAATGCCTGAGGAATACCGTTTTCATCCAATGGGCTATTCCACTGGATAGCTTCGTAGCCTCGATCGAGCTCCGGACCATTTCCCGCCGGGATCACTAACGATCCTAGTATAGGAACAGCATCAACCAAGTCCTGATTGTAGATGACTAACGGTAAGTTAAACAGTGCGTACGGGTTATTATCTGGCGTGTAGCTTCGGCCACCCATCGCGAAGTTTTGCTTCATATCCAGGAATTGGGTAGGGCGATCAAAAACGGTATTAGAAGATACCGATACGGTCATCTTGTCTACTCCGCTACCCGATTTGGTGGTGATTAGCACTACTCCGTTGCCTGCCCGAGATCCGTAGAGGGCAGCGGCACTAGGCCCTTTCAAAATAGAAATACTCTCAATATTGGCGGGGTTCAGGTCGGATATAGCATTACCGTAGTCCACTCGGTTGTCTCGCCCCACTTCGCTCACATTATTTAAAGTATTGGCTACGGGTACCCCATCAATCACAAACAGAGGCTGATTATCCCCATTGAGGGAAGTAGCTCCACGGATAACCATACTGACCGAAGAACCGGCTGCTCCGGTTGAATTAATAGTAACTCCCGGTACTTTACCCGCCAGCCCGTTTAGCACATTTTCCTGGGCTACCCGGCTGAGTTCCTGTCCTTCTACCTCTGCTACCGAATAGCCCAGCGATCGTTCCTCCCGCTTGATTCCTAGCGCAGTTACAATTACTTCCTCCAGCGATTCAGTGCTAGTGGCTAGAGAAATATCCACTACGCTTCGGCCATTAACCGTAACCTCCTGAGTTTGGTAACCCACAAAAGAAATGACCAGCACCGGATTTTCACTAGTGGTTTGAAGAGCGTAGCGACCATCAATGTCGGTAATCGTACCGTTTTGGGTATTCTTCTCGATGACGTTCACCCCCGGAAGTGCCTCGCCATCTTCGGCAGAAGTTATCCGTCCGGTAATGGTTGCGACGGCTGGGCTACCGCTAATTTCTAAATTGGTTGAGTTCGGTTTGTTGGCCCATACTTCGGTTTGCAAGAGCAAGGCAATTAAAAGAGAGCAAAACAGCCTGTTCAACCTTGGATTGTAAAGTTGTAATGTCATAGTTGTGAAGATTGAGTAGAAACATATTGTGTTATAGAAATTGAGTAGTTAAGTAACTATCAGGGTAAGCTCTTCTTGCAGACGCACGTAGTCGCCGTATAGACGATCTACTTCATTTTTAATATTAGTCGAGAACACACCAGTTTCCCGCCGGGTGAAGGTTGAAATATTGAGGCCGAGTTTTCGGAGAAAATACTTTACCGTGAAGGGATATACCGTGTGCATGATTTCCATATTCTCGATCAGAAAATCCTGAACCTTACACACTTCACTTTCCAGTTGGGAGTTGTTGTAGTTTTGACATAGCCAAACGATGAGTTCGGGAAAGAAATTACCCTGGATACAGGACAGTCCGGCTGATCCAGCTTTCAGCGATGCTACCGCATGAACTAGGTAGGCATCGTACAGCCCAAAGTTATAGCCTTTTCCGGCAGCTACTTTGGCCCTGACCTGCTCGCTGTTCAAACAGGTATCTTTATGGTACGTGATTCGTCCGGTAGGAATAAACAGACTTAGCTGTTCGGGCGAGAGCACTCTTTTATAAGGAACCGGGCACTCGTAAAAGCCCAGCGGAATTTTGCCAGTACGATTAAGTAACTCAAAGATTCGCTCGTTAAGTACTTCATCGGATTCATCTTCATTAGCCAGTAATCCGGTAATCATAATTACCGCTTGCACTCCAGTTTGGTAAATTTGGTTTATGAAGTCAGCTTGCTTCTCAATAGCACTTCCAAAAGTTCCGGTAGCCACTACTGGTACCCTATTGTTGGCTACATTCACTACATGTTGAGTGACCTTGATCCTTTCTCGAGGAGTGAGTTCAAACATCTCGCTCGACAAGCAATTGGCAAATAAACCATTTGCTCCTGATGCCAAATAGAATTCGGTTAGTTGGGTCAGTCCGTCGTAGTCTACTTCTCCATTTTCTAAGAACGGAGTGAGCATAACCGGAATAAAACCTTTCTCAAGGTAGTTCATCAGAGGGCAGCATCAGGTTGAATCTCTCCTTAAATGTACAATGAGATTGCCACCAATTTATGTAGCTTCTTGGCTAATCGTTATAGCATTTTAGCATAAGAGAAAAGTAACCCCTACAGTGCGGTTTACACCAAGTTTCGGCTAAGATATTTCTTCTTGTAATCCTTTGGAGTGAGCTTAGTTACCTTTTTGAAGTGCCGGTAAAAGTTAGATACATTGTTAAAACCACACTCAAAACAAATAACCTCAGTAGCCAATTTGTCTTCAACCAATGCTCGGCAAGCATGGTTGATTCTTATTTCGGTCAGGAAATCAAAGTACGTTTTATTGGTCGTAAGCTTAAAGTAGCGGCAAAATGAGGTAATACTAAGGTTAGCCATTGCCGCTATTTCTTTTAGACTGATGTCTTTTTTATAGTTAGCTAACGTATAGGAGTATATTTTGTCGAGACGAGCCATTTCCGATTTATCTTTCTGAAATGAAGCATGGGGTGTAGCAATATTCTCAAGTTCATCAGTTTCTGCTAGTATTTTAAGTATCGAGAGTAAAATAATAAGGCGATCAAGATTCGTAGCCTCGGTAGCAGCGTACATCAGATTTGCGACTTTCCTCTTGGCTTTTCCCTCAACGACCAAGCCTCTTTTGGCCTTTTCCAAAAGTTTTGGAATTAAGTAGGCTTCAGGTAAACGCAGAAGGTCACGCCCTAAACACTCGGGTAAAAAATGTAATACTATAGCTTCTACTTTTAAGTCCTTATTTCCTTGAAAATATTCCTCTTTACACCGCCATGTGTGGGGCAGATTTTCGCCGATCAGCAACATTTCACCGGCTGAAAAATTGTGGATGGTATCTCCAATAAAGCGCACGCCTTCGCCCCGAATGGTATAGTGTAGTTCAATCTCTGGATGGTAATGCCAGATTGTTCCGAAAGTAGGCAGAATATCGTGTCTAATGCTGTAAGAACTCTGAGGCTGAATAGGTACTTTGTGAAAGTGAGGTTTCATAGGTTAATAGTAATCAATCAACTACTTATTATTCAACACGTCCCCCTCAAAGAGGAACTTAATTTAAATTTGTTATTAGTAGATTGACTTTCTCGCAGTTCGCGGACTATACACTACGAATTCTGGCGTATCCCATCTAAGATATAATCTTCTGAGAATATTTTATAGTAAACAAATAAGAAGTTTGGCTAGTCATGTGACTTTTATTTTACGTAGATATGCTGAGTGTAGAGATTATTTACCACATCATCTAAAAGTAGTGGTTATTTTTATGCGTTTTGCTGACTTTCACCTTATGAAAGTCTTATTCTTCGCATGAGAGTCTTGCCGAGACCAGGACTTCCAATACCAGCTACAGGATTTAATAACTATCGCTGCTGCGATGAATATCGAAGTGATTGATAATAAAAGTAGTGGCCAGCCCCTGTTTAGAATATAGGAATTACAAAGTAAGTTATAATCCTACCACAAGACAGGTCCTTTTCGATTGATATAAGCTTAAAAAATAATTTTTAGTTTATTCAACATAGGGTGTCCTACAGCTTTAAAAACACATCAATTACAATTATGAGTAGTTAAATATGAGGCGAACTATTCGATAAAAAATTCTTTAAATTACTGATAATCAAATTTTTACAAAAAAATGATTCCCATCCAGACTGTATAAACGTGTAATTAAGCCCTATTCAGGGCCTTCTTACTTGAGTAACAGGTCATGCTCGTTTTTTTATGCGTTGTTTTAGGATAATCCATCTACAGATAGTTAGTCTAGTGCATTCTGCCCTCCAAGGCGTATGCAGATTTCTAATTAGTGATCTAGCTACGTAATTTTGATCAACAGAATATACCAAGAAGGATTCTTGGTGCATGGATGGGGCTATTTACACTAGGTCAGAAGTAAAGTTGGCACATAACTACCTCTTCTTCGGAAAATAGGTGGAAGATCGATATAAACATCCGCTGCTTTAGCTTTACTATAGTTCTTTCTTGCCCACTTTATGAGCTACCACTCAAGATAGCTATAGCATTACCAAGAAAAGAGTGTCTTATACATAGAAAGAACCTAAATAGACTATAATAATAAGATCCAAACAGACACTAAATTAGCAATTTTGGTCATCTAACTTCAGGCAAAATTGCGCTACTTTAGAGTAGCCAATCACTAAATGCTATGTACATACTAACTCAACTCGGATTTATCGTACTCACCCTGCTATGCTTATGGGCTATTTTAAGGCAACTTCATCAGGCTCTGTCAAAGGCTGACTGGAGTGAAACTAAGAAGCAGCGATTGTGGATTAGAACTTTGATGGGGTTAGGGGCATGGCTGCTATTTATCAGTGTAGCTTCGCTCAGCGGATTTTTCAGTGACTTCTCAAGCTTCCCACCCCGGGTGGTGACCGTGATTACCATTCCTTTTATAACCATCCTGTTAATCATATTTTCTCGCTCAATAAATGCCATCCTAAAAGTGATTCCACCCCAAAATCTGCTGTATATTCAAGCTTTTCGGGTGATAGTAGAAGTGTTGCTATGGATGCTGTTTCTTCAGGAGTTACTGCCTGAGCAAATGACCTTTGAAGGCCGTAACTGGGATATCCTGGTTGGACTTACCGCACCGTTGATGGCGTACTTCGGCTTAGTAAGGGAAAACTGGTCCCGGTCGCTGATTATTGTCTGGAATGTGCTGGGGCTAATGCTACTGGCCAATATTGTCACCATTGCCATTCTCTCTATGCCCACTCCGTTTCGGGTGTTTACGAACGAGCCGTCCAATACGATTGTGGCCACTTTTCCTTTTGTGTGGCTACCAGGAGTGCTGGTACCCATAGCTTATTCCATACACTTCTTTTCGTTAAAGCAATTATTGCTATCTCAGCCAACTGCCCCGGAAGAAAAACCTGCTCAGGAGGTTGTGGAAAACGAGTAGCACTTTTTAGGTGCTGACCATAGTTGTTGTCGGTATTAATCTCGTTTGGGTCAGTATGATTTCAGACAGATGAGTTAGGGGTGCCCACAAAGCTTGCTTATTAGGGGAGCAACCAGTACTTTTCCTCCAAAGTACTACTCCATGATTAGATTCTCTGTTTTCGTCGGTTGGCTACTGTGTCGGATGCTCCCGGCCGGAGCAGCGACCATAGACACTGTACAAATTTTTAGCGAAGCAATGCAGCGGGATATTCCGGCCATTGTTATCACCCCGGATAATTATCAGGAAGAAGGTAAACAGCGGTTTCCGGTGGTATATCTACTGCACGGCTACAGCGACGATTACAGTGGGTGGATTAGCAAGGCTCCGGGAGTAGATCAGTTAACCGATCGCCACCAGCTTATACTGGTTTGTCCCGATGGGGGCTACGATAGCTGGTACCTGGATAGCCCGGTAGAAGATAGCAGCCGGTACGAAACCCACGTTGCCCAAGAAGTAGTAACCTATGTGGATGAACATTATCGCACGGTAGCTCAACCCTCGGGCAGAGCCATCACGGGTTTAAGTATGGGTGGGCACGGTGCTTTGTTTCTGGCCATTCGCCACCTGGATACCTTTGGAGCCGCTGGTAGTATGAGTGGGGGAGTAGATCTGACCTACAATATTAATAATTGGAACATTAAAGGGAAGCTAGGCCCTTACGAGCAAAACCCTCTGCGGTGGGATTCGCTTTCGGTAGTGAATATGGTGCCTTCATTAAGTGCTGGTCAGTTAGCTCTGATTATAGACTGTGGGGTAGATGATTTTTTCTTTCGCATTAACCAGAATCTGCACGAGATACTGCTAGAAGAACAAATTCCGCATGACTATATTGAGCGACCAGGTGCCCATAACTGGCCCTACTGGACCGATGCAGTAGCCTATCAGGTGCTATTCTTCCGTAAGTTTTTTGATGGTAACCTGACTACTCCTTAGCGTATCAATAGTATGTAAATTCTCAGCCTCAGTCAGCGTAACTACCGCCTTAGGCTTCTAGCTGTCAATCTTTGAGTGCCATTCTGTGGCGACCTGAACACTTGAACAAACACCCTAACACCTAAAAAATGAACAATAAGAAGGTACTTACAATCATCGGGATGGGTGAGAAAAACGGTCTGGCGCTTGCCCGAAAGTTTGGTAAAAATGGCTTTGTGGTAGCGATGTTAGCCCGAAACAACACCCGTCTGGAACAACTTCAGGAACAACTGAATGACGAAGGAGTAGAAAGCTATTATTACCTTACCGACGCGGCTGACTCGGACTCAATTCAGGCGAGCCTTCGCTACGTACAAGGCTCTTTGGGCGATACCAATGTATTAGTTTATAATGCTGCTGTAATCGGCCAAACCCATCTTACCAAGGTAAAGCCGGAAAAGCTACTGAACGATTTTCAAGTGAATGTGATTGGGGCACTGGTAGCCGCGCAGGAAGTACTGCCAAGTATGGAAGCCCGTAAGGAAGGTAAAATATTTTTTACCGGGGGCGGACTGGCGTTACACCCGCACTATCAGTACGGTTCGTTAGGTATCGGTAAAGCCGGTATTCGTTCTGCGGCTCACAGTCTGCATCAGGAGGTGCGGGCCAAAGGTGTACACGTAGCTACCGTTACAATTCAGGGGTTTATTCAGGCTGATGACGAGAAATACAATCCGGATGCCATTGCTGAACAGTTCTGGACGCTCTACGAGCAGCGCGAAGACTTTGATGTAGAAATTCAGTACTGATGGGTGACTCTATTCTCAATTCCTGGCACGCCAATGCCCAACAGTGGATCGCAACTATTGAAGGAAGGGAGTTGGAAAGCCGTCGGCTAGTAACTGATCAGGCCATTGTAGATACCATTCTGAAGTACCAACCCGAAACATTATTAGATGTTGGCTGCGGAGAAGGCTGGCTATGTCGCGCACTCAGCGAGCAAGGCATTCAAACGCTGGGAGTTGACGGGGTTCCGGCTTTGATTGAAAGTGCCCGACAAAAAGGAAAGAGCAAATTTGAAGTAGCTACCTATCAGGATCTTATTCAGGAAAAACCGTTGCCAATCGCTCCCTTTGAAAGTGTGGTTATTAATTTTGCTTTGCTAGACCAGGAAACTACTGAATCTTTACTGCTGACGCTAAAGCACTGCCTGAAAAAGTCAGGATGGTTATTTATTCAAACCTTGCACCCTCATGTACTATCTGATGATCAACCTTACCAAAGCGGTTGGCGTTCCGGGAGCTGGGATGGGTTAAAGCAGAATTTTACGCAACCCTACGAGTGGTACTTTCGCACATTGGAAGACTGGGTGCAACTATTTTCGCAATCGGGATATCAGCTTACAGAACTCCGGGAACCATTGCACCCCCAAACCGGAAAACCTGCTTCTGTTATATTTGTGCTACGGGCCTGAGCAGATCAACGGTTTTCTAAAACCAACTATTCTCACTAAGTTCAGCAGTCTTTGTTCTCTTCAACCTATGACCAAATCGACTACTTCTTCCGCTAAGTCTACTATCGCTAACCGCAAATGGTGGCAGGTGCTGGGGCCGGGAATCATTACCGCAGCCTTGGTTTTTGGTCCGGGTAGCCTGACGGTTACTTCTAAACTCGGGGCTCAGTTTGGGTATCAGCTGTGGTGGGTGGTGTTAGTAGCTGTTGGTTTTATGGTGGTCTTTACCGAAATGGGCGCACGCCTGGGGATAGCTTCTCCCGTTTCTTCATTAACTATTATCCAGCGACGGTGGGGAAAGGTGGTGGCTCGGTTCATAGGTCTAGGTATCTTTTGTATCACGGCCTCTTTTCAAGCCGGAAATACGGTAGGAGCTGGTCTGGCGTTTTCCGAGCTATTTGGTACCGCCATTGAGCCCTGGGTTATTTTTTTCTCACTGTTAGCTATTGGTTTACTTTTCTTCCGTTCGTTTTACCGGGTGCTGGAGAAAATAATGATTGGATTGGTTGGGCTGATGATTGTCTCCTTCCTGATTACTTTACTACTGGCTCAACCTCAGTGGGATACTTTATTTCGGGGATTGATTCCGGGTGTACCTGCCGGAGCCGAAGTATTAACGATTGCCCTGATTGCTTCTAGCTTTTCGGTAGTAGGAGCCTTCTACCAGTCTTATCTGGTAAAAGAGAAGGGCTGGAGCCAGCAGGACAGTCATTCTGGTAGGAGGGAAAGCATCGCTGGAGTGCTGATACTGGGTCTTATTTCCTCGTTCATCCTGATTAACGCGGCTACCGTGCTGTACCCCCAGGGAATTCCCGTCAACTCCGCGGCGGATATGGGATTAGCACTGGAACCACTCTACGGGAATACAGCTACAGTAATCTTTATGTTAGGGCTGTTCGGGGCTTCTTTCTCATCTCTGCTGGGAAATGCTACTATTGGCGGTGCTTTGTTATCTGATGCCTTCTTCGGAAACCATCAGCTTTCGGATGCTAAGGTGCGTCGAGCTATTCTTTTAGTAATCTTAATAGGAGCCGCCATCGCCCAGAAGTTTGGGCGGTTGCCACTGGAACTGATTATCTTTGCTCAGGCCATCACTATTCTGATTGCCCCCATTATTGCTATTGCCTTGCTGCTGGTAGCCAAAGACGCTGAACTGATGGGGTCGTTAAAAAATAGCCGCTGGCAAACCGGTCTGGCCGTGCTAGGAATAGGCGTGTTACTGTTCCTGGCTATTACTCATTTTCGAATGCAATTTTTGTCATGAAACCAGATTTAACCCAGCTAGAGCAACAGATGAAACAACCCAGCGATGCCCTGGTGAATGATTTCCGAGAGATGGAAGGAGATATTTTAATTCTGGGAGTAGGAGGCAAGATGGTACCAGACCTGGCACGCCTGGCTAAAGAAGCCCTACATCGAGCTTGTAAAACTAACGAAGTAATTGGAGCATCCCGCTTCTCAGACAATAGCTTACAGCAGCAGTTAGAAGCGAATGGTATACAAACGATCAAAGCTGATCTGCTGGATGAAAAACAGTTGGCTCAGCTTCCGGAGGTGCCTAACGTACTTTATCTGGCCGGAACCAAGTTCGGCACTACCGGACGGGAATCTTTCACATGGGCCATGAATACCTACCTGCCGGGTAGGGTGGCGGAGAAGTTTCGCTCGTCTCGTATCGTGGCTTTTTCTACCGGAAATGTGTACCCGTTTGTGGCGGTTGGTTCCGGTGGGGCTACGGAAACTACGGCGTTAGAACCCGTAGGAGAGTACGCGCAGTCCTGTTTGGGGCGGGAGCGAATTTTTACCCACTTTTCCCAGAAATACCAAATCCCGATGGTACTCTACCGGCTGAACTATGCAGTAGATTTTCGCTACGGAGTGTTGCTGGAGATTGGTAAGTCGGTATTGGAAGAGCGAGAGGTTGATCTTACCACCGGACACGCCAATGTAATCTGGCAAAACGATGCGAACGAATACGCCCTTCGGTCTCTACAGCTATGTAGCACTCCCCCGAGAATTCTGAACAGCACCGGGCCCGAAACCGTTTCGGTACGCTGGGCCGCTCAGGAATTTGGTAAACTGCTGGATAAGGTTGCTCGCTTTACTGGCGAAGAACAACCCACTGCCTTGCTAAACAATGCGGCTACCGCTCACCGATTGTTTGGTTACCCCAAGGTGAGTATACAACAGATGATTGAACTTCTGTCTACCTGGCTTAGCGAGGGAGGAGAGCTGTTGCAGAAACCCACCCATTTCCAGGAACGGAAGGGAAAATTCTAATCCAACAACAACCTATGCCTACGCTCAAGGAAGACCTTAAACAACTATTGCACCAGGGAACGGTTATTCCGGCTCATCCCTTAGCGCTAAATGCTCAACGGAAGTTAGACGAACGTCGGCAGCGGGCACTAACGCGCTACTACTTAGCTAGCGGTGCCGGAGGCATTGCAGTAGGAGTACATACTACCCAGTTTGAGATTAGACAGCCTAAATTTGATTTGCTGGAACCAGTACTGACCTTGGCTGCGGAAGAAGTAGACCGGGCAAATTTAGATCGTCTGGTTATTAAAGTGGCGGGAATTGTAGGTCCCACCGAACAAGCTCTGCAAGAAGCAGAACTGGCCGTGTCCCTAGGCTACGATTTAGGGCTACTGAGTCCGGGTGGATTGCCCGATTGGTCGGAAGAAGAATTGTTGGAAAGAACTAAGAGAGTAGCCGAAGTGATTCCGGTATTCGGGTTTTACCTACAACCGGCGGTGGGAGGGAAAGTGCTGAGCTTCGATTTCTGGCGAGCCTTCGCTGACATTCCGAATGTGCAGGCCATAAAAATGGCTCCCTTCAACCGTTACCAAACGCTGGATGTAGTGCGAGCCATTTGCCACAGCGAGCGCTATCAGAACATTACGCTCTACACCGGAAATGATGATAATATTGTCAACGATCTTTTGACCACCTATCGATTTCCGGTGCGAGGAGAGATACGGGAAAAGACAATTGTTGGTGGCTTACTCGGACATTGGGCAGTTTGGACGCAGAAGGCCGTAGAGTTATTGGAAACCATTAAGCAAGTAAGAGAAACCGGTGGAAATGTGCCTGATGAGCTACTTACCCTCAACGTAGCGGTTACCGATTGCAATGCGGCTTTCTTTGATGTAGCTCACCAGTTTCGGGGCTGTATCGCCGGTATTCACGAAGTGCTTCGGCGGCAAGGCTTGCTGGAAGGAATCTGGTGCCTGAACCCGGCGGAAGGATTATCGGCCGGACAGTCGGAGGAAATAGACCGGGTCTACTCCACTTACCCCGAACTGAATGACGATGCTTTTGTACAACAGCATTTAAATAAGTGGTTATCCTAGGTTGCCTTGATAGCTCTCAAATGTAAGAATGCCGGAAACTCCATAAGTTCTTCATAGTGCTTGGCATCGTGTTGCTCAAATTCAGCCACGGGCAAAGGCTCTACCAGCTTATCCAAGGTAAACCCATTATTCATCAGGGGAGTTACGCAATCCATCAGTGATCTGCGGTAGCTTTCTATCTTAATAGGTTCGCCAAACCCTCGCCAGATGGCGCTTACTTTTTCAGTCTCAACGTACTGGTTTGTCCGGAAGTACTGATAATCAAAATACGGATGAGTAACGGAGAAAACGAAGATTCCTCCCGGTTTCAAAACCCGTTTGAACTCCCTGAATACCGGATTCCAGTCGTAGATGTACTCCAATACCAAGGGGCAGAGTACAATATCAAAAGCCTGATCGGAGAAGGGAAGAGTAGTGGTAAGATCATGCACCAGAAATTCTCCTTTTTCCTTATTTCTTTTCCGAGCCTCAGCAATCATATTCTTGCTTAAATCTACCCCGGTAACCTGAGCTCCTTGGTTCAGTATAATTTCAGCATATTTCCCCGGACCGCAACCAGCATCAAGAATGTGTTTATTCTTTAAGTCAGAAGGAAGCAAACTTAGAGTGTTGGGACGGTCGTAAAAGGCGTTGTGAGGTTTAACATCTATTTTTGCACTATAACGCTTAGCCAGTTTTTCGTAAGCTTCCCGTGTATTGATAGTTTGACTCATGATTGAAAGTGTTCTAATACCGTTGTTTCTTGGGTGTAATCAGGGGGCTTAGGAAGTAGCCGCAGGCAGCATATTTCGGATAGCCGTAATTTTCCAGTCTTTAGCCTCCTTCACCACTATAAACGTACTCCACATCTTTCTGACACTTCCGTCAGAATTCTTTATCTCGTAACGGGCATCGGCGATAGCCGCTTCGGAAGTTAAGAACCGTACGTTTTCCACCGTCAGTGTTCGTTGGCCGGGGTTCCGAGTGGAGCTACGCATCATACCTTTAAAAGCACCCTCAAAACCTCGTCGCCATTCGCCGGAAGAAACCAGTTGGTCTATATCGTTGGTCAGAATGCTCTTTAACAATGTTGTATCTCTAGTTTCGCGAGCCTGGGCGTACTGAGCAACTAGGGAGTGGATAGCTTCTTCAGACTGCGATGTGGTCTGAGCAAGTAAAAATCCTGGAATAATTAGGCTCAACCCTAGTAACAGCAATATTGTCCTCATGACTGGATGTATTGGTGGTCATTATTTTACGATCTAAGATAAGAAGGAAGATTTGAATGCCAACTGCTTTGTACTACGTTACCAGTCGGTTTTTCATAGGGTATAAGCGATAACAAATTCCTTATTCACTAAAGTGATTTATTGCTCTCGATCCAGATTAAGCATTACCAGTAGTTTTAGTAATATTTATCAATGCCACCGTAGCCGGCAATGAGCTGATTTTTGCGGGTTTTTTCTATAAAGTTATTCAGTCGTTTGCTGAACTCCTCTGGCCGACGGCGGGCACTGTCAATATAGGCAATACGAATTCTTCGGTAAGCCTCTGAGAATGATTGGTAATTATTCCAGGCGGTACTCTCTACTCTAATTGCTTCTAGAATATCGGACGGAAAGATAAACTCTTCGCTGAGGACACGATTCACTTCGGATTGGAAGTTGGGGTGAATCATATTCTGGTTGGCCAGCCAGCGGAGTCGCTCTGTATTCGGTTGAGAATAATGTTTTGATTTCCGAGGAGTAAATCGCTGCTGGCTATGATCTGAATCTAGCGTCTTCATGATGCTATCAATCCAGCCAAAGCAGAGGGCTTCTTCTACCGCATCATTGTACGCAATTCGGGGCTTACCGGTCACTTTCTTAGGGTATACCAACCAAGCTTCCGCCTCAGTAGCAAAGTTGCTCTCCAGCCAGTTCCGCCACTCGGTGCGGGTGGTAAGGTACAGTGTATTTTTCTCGGCCATAATAATTACTCAGAAATATAGCTATTATCGGAGTTGGTGCTTTTGATCTTTTTAGTAAGCAGCGAGCGGTTATTGCCGGTAAATCCCCGGCGAATGTATAACTGATTCGCCCGCTCATTATGATTTTCTACCTCCAGATGCAGAGCTATAATGTCTAGCGTAAGTGCTGCCTGCTCTACAAATTCCATAGTTTTGGTACCAATACCCTTAGCCCGATAGGCAGGTTTAAGATAGAATTCATCAATGAAGGCATCTCTTCCGCCGTACTCAAAGCTGAAACCGAAAGTGAGTACGATATATCCCACGGTGTTACTCCCTTCCCGGATTAGGTAAAGCCGACCTAGATTATCGCCCTTTAGAAAGCGTTCTAGATTCTTTTGGTTGACCACTGCATCAAACGGATAATTATCAATAGCGTAAAAATCGGCCATCATCTCCAGGATTTCCGAAATATCTTTTCGTTGGGCGGTAGTAAATATGACTGACATATTTTGCCGGATAGTGCTTCGAGGCTACTAATCTACTATTTACTACAAAGGTAGAATTAAATTCTTCGGATACCGTTTTCTCAGACGCTTAACGCACTGTCAATATCTTAAAAAAGTAAATGGCTATTCTACCAGAAATATTAATGACTAGTGCGAACTACTAATGACTGTTGCTTAGTAGTCTCCCGCAGGTAAAGAAACAGCGGCAGCCCGCCCGCTATGCCGAAGGCAAAGGTGTAGATCCAGACCAGATAGACATTTTTCATTTTATACCTCACTGCTTCTTTGTACGACCACAGTAAGAATAGCACAACAATAAACAGTAAATCGGTGACGAAGGCAGCGGAAATATAGTTGGCAAACATACCTTGGAACGTATCGAGCGGGCGAGTATAGAGCAGGTAGTTACCAGATTTTACTGATTCCAGTACCACAAAAATGTTTGGAAGAACAGTCCCGATAATCGTTAGAAGTAAATAGGTCTTTTTCATCGTCGTTTTGATTATTTAGGGCAATCTTAGCAGGAATTACCCACAATCTTGATTGATGATTGTCAAGAAATCGGTTTGGAGCTGACTCTTTTTCTAATTCGGCTTAGCGTTTCGGGGGTTACGCCCAGGAAAGTAGCGAGTTGATACTGTGGAATACGTTGCAGTAGAGACTTGTTGGAAGATAACAGCTTTAGGTACCGCTGTTCAGCATTAAGGGTGACAAAGGATGAAATTATCTCTTGATAGACGATCAACTCTTCTTCCATCATCACCCGAGCCAAAAACTCAAACTTCGGAATCTGTTCTAGCTGTCGGTAAGCAACATCAAACGAGATAGTAGCCACCTTAGTAGGTTCAATGGCTTGCAGATAGTGTTTGGAAGGAGTTTGTTTAGTAAAGCTCTCGTAGGAGCTAACGAACATATTTTCGGTGTAGAAAAAAGCTGTCTTTTCTTCTACATCAACAGTGTAAAATAACCGGATGCAGCCCTTGATGATAAAGTAAAACTCAGTGGATACTTCCCCTTCCGAAAGTAGTATTTCGTCCTTCAGCACTTCTCGTACGGAAATGTTCCCACGGATGAAGCCTCTCTCCTCTTCCTCCAACGCAACATAGTTATCAAAGTACTTAATTAGGTAGTCAATCATAGGGTGTACTAGCGATTAAAATAGACGGTACTTTAAGATAGGAGATTGAGCGTGTTTTCTCCAAGTTTGTCAGCACTTGTTTACTCATTTGATCCTAAATCAGATCTTCCTGAATAGGGTCCCTATCAGAGAATAAATCTAAAGTTAGATAAAACACTACTTCCTATTGCTCACTTTCTGAGGTGAACATATTGATTTTTGGTAGGTATTACCTATCTTAAATCAAGGTCTAACGCCAAATAGTCAATAGTTAAAAATTCACATCAGTCAGTTAACTAAAATTACTGTGAAAACGACCATTTTTTTCGGGTTGCTAAGTTTTTCTGTCAGCAATATCTGCTTTGCCCAGTATGAATTCGGGGTTAACGAAGTTGGTATCAAAGTTGGTCCTAGCTTATCCAATGTTTCTACGGACAATGTGCCTAGTGATTTCCTTAATCCTAGTGCATTAATGACCTTTCAGGCGGGTGTTTTCGGAAACTTTTACTTAAGCGAGCGATGGTCAGCTACCAATGAGATACTCTATTCTGCTAGGGGGTTTCGCGACCAAAGCAAAGGGAGCATTGAGCGTCTCCATTACCTTAGCATTCCTTTGATAATGTATTACACGGCTACGGAAAATCTAAAGGTAGGTGTCGGTATAGAAACCAACTATTTACTGGCGGCTCGTTCTAAAGTAGACGGTAATAACTCTAAGGCATCTTCCACTTACGAACACGATTGCGATATAGGGTTTTTGATTGGGACTGAATACAGTCTCGGTGATAAATTTCACGTGGGTGGACGCTACGCTCTAGGAGCCGCCAACATATTAGGAGAGAACCATTTTACCGATGAAGTGGGACGCGCCTCCGAAAGTGTTCTACAAAACAGAGTACTACAATTCTACGTAGGATACCGGCTTATCAGATGGCAGAGAAGGAGTCGCTGACCAATTGCTTTTATTACTAGAGTAGCCTTACGGGTTTTCTTGCCTCAACTTCTTCTATTTGGAATGTTAAGAAGAGAGTATTTTTGAAGAGTTCGGTGATGTTGTAATTTTGTGGCGAGGAATTGAAGTGAAATGGCCATTCTTTTTTTGCTAGCCAGTCTCGGAGTAGTAAACGGTATCTTAGTGAGTGTATATCTGATGGTTAAAAAACCAAGCGCTGTATCAGATATCTATTTCAGTGGATTAGTAGCTACCCTCAGTATTCGCATCGGAAAATCAATATTCTTTTACTTTAGCGAAGAGGTAGACCTTCTAATTCTACAAATTGGTCTCTCCGCCTGTATCTTCATTGGCCCCTTCTTCTATCTCTATCTGAAATCACTGCGAAAAGCAGAAACAGGCTTGAACCGAGAAGATATACTGCTATTACTGACGCTGCTGGTTACTATTGTTGGTGTAGGTTTGAAGTTTCCTTATCGCGCCTTTCCTGAGATTTGGAACGGCTTCGTCATCTACGGAATTTACGCGATGTGGCTCCTTTTTCTTTTGCTGGGTCTGTATCATTACTACCAAATGCGGAAAGGACTAACGCTTGCTTCCAAGCCGAAGGATGGAGATCAGAAGTACTTAACCGCCATTGTGGTGGCTATGACCTTTATTACGCTTACTTATCTAATGGCCCTTTTTGTCGGGTTTACCTACATTTGGGGAGCGCTCATTTTTTCGTTTACGTTTTACTATCTCCTAGCCAGACTGTTTTTCACAAAGAAGCATCCTATTCCTAAAACATCGGATGAGCCGTTAGAGAACGCTGCCGAATTGCTGCAACAAGTTAATCAACTAATGGAAGAACGTAAGCTTTTTACACAGCGGAGGCTAAAGCTGGACGAATTAGCGGCTCAAGTGGACACGTCAAAACATACGTTGTCCAGAGTGCTGAACGAGACGTACCAACACGGTTTTGCTCAGTATATTAATGAGTATCGAGTGCGCGAAG
>ERZ1740058.886-NODE-886-length-17858-cov-7.188171_pt1 | contig 17858 bp, 14 predicted proteins | sample MGYA00581745_ERZ1740058 | MGnify/ENA primary metagenome ERZ1740058 (study PRJEB43018, sample SAMN04849742) | marine metagenome | isolation source: floating plastic debris | place: Pacific Ocean | collected 2008-08-30 | study: EMG produced TPA metagenomics assembly... | reverse complement strand
GCATCCCAAATGCGTACCGTTTGATCCTCACTGCCACTGACGATGCGCTGTCCATCGGGGCTCACCGCTACGGATAAGACCGAACCCGTATGTCCCTGAAAAAGATTCTGTTCTTGAGCCGTTTGGAGTCCATTTAGCAGACTCCCTGTGACGGTGGGGACAGTTGCTTCGGCGGCAATCTGTTGGCTACGATCTGTTACAGAAATAGCCAGCGCTAGGCCCAGTGTCGCGTTTGTGGTGGTTACCCAGTTTTTCGACCGAGCGGCAGCTTCCAGAATCTCAACGGTGGCTGTTTGCTGTTTTGCTTGCCTGGCTTGATTCAGCGCAAAAATAGAGGTCGCTGATAGCGATAAAATAACAGCCGACCCCATTAAAAGTAAAACATTCCGACTACGCCTTTCTGCGCGAATGCTGGCCCGAATAAAATCACTTTCCAACTCACTCAAGTCTTCATAGCCACGAGCTTCTGCTAGCAAAACGCCCCTGAGCAACGTACTCGAATCTCTCTTCTTACTCTTCCACTGCTCTGCCGCCGCAGTCAGCCGTAGCCGTTGCCGCAGGGCCACCCGCTCATCTTCTAACCAATCCACTAACTGGGGCCAGTTCCGAATCAATGCCTCATGGGCTACCTCTACTTGCGCGTCATCGGGCCTTTGCCCTTCTGTCAAGCGTACCAACCGCGCCTGAATCAGCTTATTTAGCACCCGCTCTACCCGGTCTTTCGCCTCCCTAGCCCGATACAGCGCTGACTGTGGAATTCGCCGACTGGTCACCTCTAGCCCTTCCCCAGGCCGCACCATTCGCAGCAAAATTCGCCGCATTGTCACCTGCTCTTCTGGAATCAAGCTGTGATAAAACTCATCTGCACTCTTGGCCAGCGCTAGTCGCCCACCGCCCAGCCGCTGATACGCCTCCCACGTCACCCGATTGCGCTCTCGGTGGTCCCACAGCTTCAGCAGCGTAAACTGCAGCAGCGGCAGCGCCGCCGGTTCACCCAGTACATCACCCAACAGCTCATCTACCAATCCTTCCTCAAACTTCAGCCCCACCAGCGCCGCTGGTTTGGTAATCGCCTCCCGTAGCTCTGTTGCTTCTAGCGCCATCGTGCGAATGTGCGAGACCTCAAACAGTTCCAACAGTTCTGGCACCTTCACAAACTGACTCTCAAAATCAGTTCGCATCGTCAGTATCAGCCGATTCTGCGTTTTGTTGTCTTGCACAAAATTAATCAGATTCTGCACTAGCGCAGTCCGCATCTCCTCATCACGGCACAGCGTAAACACTTCCTCAAACTGATCGATAAACAACACAACCGGTCGCCGCTCGGTGCCCTCACTCTCACCAGGTGTTACCAACTTCAACAGATGAAACGGATCTGTTCTAAAGGCCTTCACCTGCCGAGGTACCCACCTCTCCGTTGCTACCTGAGCTGGTATTAGCCGCAGTACCAACGCCGTCAGCGGTACATCGCCTGGTACCAGCAGCGCGTAATAAACCCAATTTTCACTACCCGGCAGAGCCCCCGCCACCAAGCGCGGCAACACCCCGCCCAACACTACCGAAGACTTCCCACTACCCGAAGACCCCACAACCACTAAGAACCGATTTGTTTCTAAATGCTTCAGCAGCCTATCCAGCAGCCGCTGCTGCCCAAAGAACAAATGCTGATTCTCTGCCCGAAACGCCTCTAGCCCCAAATATGGACAAAGCTCATCACTCAAATCTGGCGCTAACGCCGGGTCAAAATCCACCAGTGTCGCCTCTGGCGGCTCCACCTGCCCGGCCCGATATAGCACCGAACTCCAATAGTCCAACAGCCCCTGTGCTGTCCATCGATCATCTTCATCGTCTAAGACCGCCCCGGTTGCATGCCCTCGCCACATCAACTGCTCGATCTCTGCTAGCACCGCTGGTTCATTGCCCTGTTCACGGTGCCGCTTCAGTAATTCAGTATGGGCCGCCCGCAACGAAGCCAGCGACGGAAACCGTGCAGGCTCTGACTTAGGTGTCGGTGATAGGGTTGGTTCTGCACTACTCATTCCATCATCCTCAATACCGATGCTAATGGTCCACCTACCTCACGTAGCTCTTCACACAGCCGCTTCAAGGTCACATCCACCTGAAAAAAACGCTGACTTGCCCGCTTACGATACAGCCGAAAATAGCGCCGAATCTTCACTGGATGCTGCGCTTCAAGCGCCGCGTCTAAGTGTTGGCTATCTTTTTGAAACGCAATGGTCCACGCATCTGCATCCGCATCAATCAATCCACTTGCCTGCTCTTTGAGATAAAGCCAAGACATCTCTAGCTCAATCAAATCCTGACCCAGCGTAGACTCAATCCGACGCATTTCTCGGTCAAAGCTTTGCCAATAGTCATGGCTAATCACCAGTGCGCCTAGTCGCTGATTCAATGTTTCTAGTATCTCTACGCCTTGCACAAACTGTTGCAGTTTCTGCTCGTCCAGCTGTGCTCCCGTCAAATTTTTAGCAATAAACTGCATCGCCTGAACTAAATCGGGTAATCGTAGCGATCGCGCTGCTTCCGTCAACTTCGTATTAATTCGATCCGGCTGATTGGCCAATACCCGGTTCAATAGCCAAATCGTGCGCTTTAGCGGTTTTATGTCTAGCGTGATGGTCGCACTCTTCAGCTCAGCCTGTGCCTTTTGCAGCTCTGCCAACCACCGCACCTCACTGGTCGCAATGGTTTCTTGCGCCGCTACCTGCTGCAACTCCTCTAGCAAATCTTGCAGCGTCAGCTCATACTCCATCAAATTTTCTAGCGCCAGCTCATCGTCTGGGAATCGCCTGGCTGCCTGCACAATCACGCCATAGCACTGAAACTCCAACGTATGCAGCAAATCGTGCAGTGCCTTATAGTTAGCAATCACATCAATTTGCTCACAAGCCGCCTGAAATACTACCCGAAAGGTAATGACAGCAGCTTTCACTTCCGGCACTTGCATCAGCTCCACTAGGGCATTTAGTCCCTGGCTCACCGGCTGACCATATTCTGTATGTGCTACCCGCAGCTCTTCACGCACCAAGCGTTTCACCGTTTCTGGATCAGCCTGATAGGTGCGGTTATCTATATGGATTTGCTGACCTTCAACGTTGGCAAATGCCGCACCGCCAGAGACTTGACCTACGGTTTGCGTGCGATCGCCCCGAACGTTCTGCTCAATGGTTAGATCGTTTTCCAAATCCTTTCTCAGACTATCTTCAGATGAATTAGCTGCGTCGGGAACGGACGAATCAGACATCTCTCAAGATAGTAGAAATACTGAGTATTGCTTAAAATAATAAGGGCAAGAGGTAAGAATTCAAGCTTTTGTCAACGTTTCTTCAAGCCAGATGTTACTTTCGTTTGAGTACGGGTGTTAAGTGTTCTGGAATGCCCTGTAGCTCAATGGCATTGCAGCCCAGCTGGTAAGCGAATGCTACCGAACGACCGGCCAACAGAGCATCGTAAAAGCCCAGAGTGAATGCAATCGCCGCGCGATCGCCAATGGCCTGTTTCATGCCAACGACAAATGGAATATGCTGAGTGATTGCCTCCGCTTGAGTCGCTGAGTAACAGGCGTTTAGTACAACACATTCTATTTCATCAGAAAAGAGAGAGAATAGACGGGCGATCGCCTCTGTAGAAACCAGCTTAGAATGGCCTATTTCATCTTCAAACAACAACCCTTCTGGCTCAGTGGTTCTCTCTGAGACGAAGCCGATATCCCGACCAGAAGTCGATGATTCATCGAATTTGGCCACACCCACACCGTGACCAGAGAAATGAACAATTTGAGGATTACAGTCGAGTAACGCGCGGCGGATATCTTTTGGAGTGACGGCCCAGCGTTGTTCTATGCGAAAGCGATCGCGATATTTCGAGCGATCTAATCCTTCCTGAATTTCTCGCACCTCTTCTCCCAGACGCAGTGGATTGGTGCCTTTCGGGTTTGCGGCTAAAACCAGAATCGTTTTGACCGATGAAGCTGGTACTTTTGGCACGGCGGGTTGGGTCGTGTGCAGAGGCGCAGGTGTAGCGTTAGCAGACGTAGACGTGACCGAATTTCCTGAGCCACTGATAATGATTGAGCCAGTGACATTGCCGAAGACTTGCCCACCAGAGAGTTGGCCGATGGTTTGGTTTTGGTTGCCAGTTACAGTTTGAGTGATTTGGGTGGTGGGCCAATTGTTGGAGTTGGCTGATTGCAGGATTTTGGTGAGTTGAGCAGTTAGGGCCGTGTCACTCGCTAAGAGCTTTTTGAGCTGCACACGGAGTGCAGCCTGATAGTCTTCATCTTCAGGATCGTGCGCAACATCGGTTACCGCTTCTTTTAAGGTTTCTTTTTCGTCTACTCTCGGTTTCAATGCCGTCCAGACAGCCTGCGCCTTTTGCCATGCAGCGTCTCCAAATTTGCTAACAGCATTGTCTGTTGCCGCTTCTGTTGCCGTTTCTGTTGCCGCTTCTGTAGCATCTCTATCTAGCTTCAGTAAAAATGGAAGGAAAGGCGTAATGAATGAAGTCAGTGCTGAAATTTCCATGTATCCACATAAAAGCTCATTTACAGCTTCAGCAACTTATAGAGATTATATTAATCTTATTTAGATATAGATGTCACAAGATGTCACATAAAAAGATGCTTAAGTGCTTGGAATGAGTCGCTTTTGCAGCATCTATATTACTCCGGCAAGTAAACAGAAGATTCAACTGGGAAAAAGGAGATGACAACTGCCACCTTTTACACCATCTTTTACACCATGATTCGTTCCGAAGAAATTTGCTAGCGCTGATACACGCCTGGTTAGTAACTGCAATATTTTCTAACCAACGTGAATTACCTAGTTAAGCAATTGCTGAGCTGTTGATGGAGCTGTAGCGGGTTGAGCTGGCGACCGATGAGTACAAGTTGATTTTGCGTAGGGCGCTCCTGACTATCAGGAGCGAGGTTGCACCGTTTGCCCGACAGCTGAAAGATGTATCGCTCTGGCTGCCCTTCAAACCAGAGAATGCCCTTGGCACGAAAAATACTGCTGGGGAGCTGTTGCATAAGAAAATGCTCAAACTTAGCAAAATCGAAGGGACGATTGCTGCGAAACGGGATAGACACAAAGCGATCGCTCACCATATGGTCAGAGAGCTTCCTCTCTGAAAGCAGATAGGTTTCAGCATCGGCTAGCCCCACATCTAAAATGGCAGAGATTGGTAGCGCAGCATCGCTTTCTAGGCTACATCGCAGCATTCTTGCGCCATCTTTCAAACTGTGAATTTTAGCTTCTACAGTCTGTAAGCATTCATTGCTCACCAGATCGGTTTTGTTGAGCAAAATGATATCGCTGTAAATCAGCTGATTTTCGTATACCGAATTGTTGGAGAGATTTTCGCCAAAATTATCGGCATCTACTACCCCTAAAACAGAGTCTAGCCGGGTAAAATCTCTCAAGCTTGTCCCAACGAAAGTCATAATAATCGGCAGCGGGTCGGCCAATCCGGTCGTTTCTATCACCAGATAATCCATCCGCTCTTCACGCTCTAGCACCTCGTACACCGAATCGACCAGGCTGTCATTAATCGTGCAGCAAATGCAGCCGTTGCTGAGTTCCACCATATTGTTCTGTGCAGAAACAATCAGCTGAGCGTCAATATTAATATCGCCAAACTCATTCACCAGCACAGCGACTTTCAGGCCGTGAGCGTTGTTCAAAATATGGTTGAGCAGCGTGGTCTTACCACTACCCAAAAAACCAGTGATTACCGTGACGGGCATTCCTTTTTTAGGAATCGCAATCACTGAGTCGTCGTCAGACAAGCAGCCTTCGTACAGGTAGTTTTCAGACGGACGGTCTTTAGGTATCAAAGCCATAAGACAAAAATGATTATCATTCCCGAAATATTACACCCTTGAGGAAACTATATAGAGATAGTCTGTTAAACTTTTCCCGTATGCGATAATGATTATCATTTTTTCAGTATGCTAGCGGTTCAAAATCTGTCGGTTAACTACCGAGGAATCGAAGCCCTTACGGGCGTTTCGCTGACCTTGCAAGCAGGCGAATGGGTCGGACTCATTGGCCCTAATGGTGCGGGTAAAAGCACCTTAGTCAAGGCGATATTGGGATTAACGCCCTATCGGGGCCAGATTTTGTTAAATGGGGCTTCGCTAAAGCGACAGCGGCGGCAGGTTGCCTATGTGCCACAGCGATCGCAAATTGACTGGGACTATCCCATCACGGCTTGGAGTGTGGTGATGATGGCACAGACAAGGGCCCTCGGTTGGGGCCGCTCTCCCAACGCAAAGGCCAAAAAAATAGTGAGCGCAGCGCTCGACCGGGTGGAAATGCTACCCCTTAAAAATCGTCCTATTGGGCAGCTCTCGGGCGGTCAACAGCAAAGAATCTTTCTGGCCCGCGCGTTGGCTCAGCACCCCGACTTATTTTTGCTAGACGAACCTTTTAGCGGCATCGATAAGAAAACCGAAGCCATTATGCTGAGCATTTTCGCTGACCTGAGCGGGCAGGGTAAGACGCTGCTGGTGTGTAGTCACGAGTGGGGCGAAGCGCTCAATCGCTATCATCGCTTACTATTGCTCAACCGCCGCGTGCTGGCGAACGATACACCTCAGGCGGTGATGACGATAGAAAATATTCAGCAGGCCTATGGTGCGAATATTCAAACGGCTCTGCACAATCAGAACATTATTCCGTTTGCTTGCTAGCCTGGGCGGTGAGAGGCCGCAGCATGATCAGTGTATAAAGCGGACGGTGGACAAAGCGGACGGTCCCAAAGACCTAATAGAGCAGACAAGATTGTCTGCCGCTACTTATTTTTGCCGTTAGAAATTAGAGACTTATCTCGTGAGAAGAAGCAACTCAACAACTGAAAGACTCTTCAGAGCCGCAGGTATTTCTGCGGGTATGACTGTTCTTGAACTGGGATGTGGCCCTGGTGAAATCTCAGAGCTTCTCAGTGAGATTGTCGGCCCGGCTGGCAGCGTGCTAGCTGTTGATCGTAGCGATAAGATGCTGTCTGCTGCCCAAGAGACCCTTGAGAAGGCTGGAAAGAAAAACGTTCGCTTTGTTCGCGCAGATTTAAACGATGCTCCAGACTATCTAAAAGACGTAGATCGCGCTTCGTTCGATGCGGTGGCTGGCCGCCGAGTTCTCATGTACTTGGCCAGTCCTGACCGAGTTCTTGCGGGGCTATTGCCGTGGTTACAAGCAGGTGGTCTGGCGGTCTTTGAAGAGGCTGACTCTACTATCTGCCCAGGTCATGTGGCGACCATGCCTGCTCACGAACGAGGCGTATCTTTACTCAACAAGATGCTGGGCGAAGAAGGTGTTGATCGGTCTATGGGGTTCCATCTACCTGCCACCTTCTCAGCCGCAGGGCTCCAATTTGAGCAAGTTTGGGCAGAGGCTGTCATAGAAGGCCAGGGTGAGCAGTACCCTCTTGCAGATCTCTTGCGGTTGCTTCAGCCCCGCTTGGAATCGTCAGATGTTGTCACCACCTCTGAGCTCGAATCTCTGATAGCGCAGATCGAAATGGAGAGAAAACCCACAGACGTCTTTGTGAGTGGAATGCGTTTTTGCGCCAAGGCCAGAAAAGGAGAAGATTTGGGCGGTAACCCATAAAACCTGGCTCAGCGGAAATCGTATCGTCAGCCAATTTATCGGCGTCAGTGCCGCAGTCTGTTGGACTTCAGGTAGCAGCCTAGCGAGGGATAAACCCTTTGGCTTTTTCTCTTTTGGCCGGTCTGTAGTTTGCTTTTTTGTAGTTCACAGATCTAAACGAAAGCTGATTGCTGCCTGGACTGTACAAGGTGTAGGTGGCTTCTCCGGGATTGCGTCCGACTGAGCCCACACCTATGATGCGTCTGGGTGATTTGCTTTGGTCTTGAGTGGGTTGGGGGCCGTCTAGGGTGGTGACAGTAGAGTGCAGTTGGGCGGGGGTGACCCAGCACTCAAAGGTGCGGCCTGAGCGTCCGCAAAAGAGATGGTTGGCGTCGGCGCGGATCAGGCGATCGCACAGTTCGATAGCAGGCGTTTCAGGCGTTAGCTCATCAGCATAGCCCGCCATACTGCCGTGAATCAGCAAACAGTCGAATTCATGGAAGCCAAAGTGTTGCGATCGCAACCACTGCACCGACTTGCGAGATACCGACTCCCACATCGCCTTTACCCCATCGCCCCCTACCGCTGCCATTAGCTCTGGCGCATCGGGCAACCCACTCATTCCATGCAAACTAAAACACTGCTCTTCCCACCAGCCCACACATACCTGAGGTTTCAGCTCGCCCGCACCAGGAAATCGCAGTCGCCGAATCACCGCTTCGTTATCGCCTTCAGTCTTACCTTGCAGACCAACCACATCACCTAATACATAAAGCTCCGTCACCAGTTGACGCAACTGCCGCAGGTCTTTCAACACGGCTTCATAAGCCGCTAAATTGCCCTCAATCCCACTTAAAATTGCCCACTGCATAGTTTGTTGCCAGTCTCCTATTACCAGACTCCTTCTGCCAGACTCCTCCTGCCAGACTCCTCCTGCTAGTTTCCTAGAGGCTAACGCTCACAAACATGAGTTGGATCGTCTGCCAGCTCAGCAAATTCCATCCCTTTAGCCAGCCGCCACGCAAATATAGGCGGCAAGCCTTTGTCGATGATGGCTTGACAGGTTTTCTCGTAGTCATACTCCACTTCTCGTAAGGTGACTTGGGCCGCGTCGGTGTCGTAAATGATATATGTGGCATTAGGCCGACCGTGGCGGGGTTCGCCTACAGAGCCAGCGTTGATAATCCGCTTCAGCGGCACTTGAAACTGTTGTTCAGTCTCACTGCTTTCCACCGCGTTCACTTTTACTGATAGCGCCGCATTTTCCAGCTTTCTTTCATAGGGCACATGGGTATGACCACAGAACAACACATCCGCATCGGTAGCGAGCACTCTCTCCAACGCAGCAAAGCCATCCATACTCGGCAGCAAATACTCATGCTGGCTGTTAGGACTGCCATGAACAAAGCAGAGATTGTCTTTTTTTAGGGTTATTGGCAGCGTGGCCAAATATTCACGCACTTCAGGATGAATCTCTTTATCTGTCCATTCGTGAGCGAGGTGTCCCCGATATTCGGCAAGCTGTGAGGGGTAGCTGCACTCGCAGGCGTTCAGGCCATCTACAATGTCTTCATCCCAGCAGCCCTGGCAGGACGGAATGCCCCGCGAGCGAATTTTCTCTACAACTTCGTTGGGATAAGGGCCATAGCCCACCAGATCGCCCAAGCAATAAATCTCTTCTGCCTTTTGCGTATCGATGTCGGCAAGTACCGCATCGAGCGCTTCAATATTGCCGTGAATGCAGGAAATAACTGCTAGTTTCATGCCACACTCTCCTCTGTCTGGTTTGTTGTTTTGTCGTCTGTTGATTGGGCTGCTTTATAGTGCTGTCGGTACTGCCGCTGATACTGAGTTAATAGCTCATCCGACAGACAAGATGCTTGCAGCGTTTCGGCCATTGCTGTCTGTTGCAAGCTGTGGCCTACAACTTCTAGGCCGCTCAGACGGGTGGGGCGTCCTTTGAGCGATCGCACTAGCTTCAGTTCGGTATATTCAATCCCCTCTAGCCCTTCCACAAAATCAATATAAAAGGCTTGCCCATCCGGCAGCTCAAAAATACCTTTCAGGCGAATGACCGGGCCGTAGGCACCGCCTGTGATCTCAGTCAACAATACTTCTAAACTGGGTGGATCAAACACCTGCCCTGTGAGCGCCATGCGCCGAAATTCAGGGATGTTATTCGGAGCCTGAATGTTGTTGCCTGCTACCAATTCATTTGCCCAGCTGTGCCATTCCGACTGCGCGGTGAGTTGCGCTAGCTCAGGGGGGACAATCGCTACTTTGCGGCAGGGCAATTCGTTGAAGGGTAATGCCGCCAAATCGAGGTGAAACCCGACTTCTATATAAACCTGCGCCTGATTGGGCAGATTCATCAGTAAATCTGCGGCTTGACTGTCATCTATCACCGTCACCTGCGGAAAGCAATAGCCAACGCGCAGTCGATCTATGGCTTCCGTACTGGTTTCTGTTCCTGCGCCTGGGCAGAGATAGAACAGCGGATGGTTAGAATCAGAGAGAAACTGGCTAATCCAGGTTGTTTTACCAATTCCCGGCGGGCCAGCGACTAGCGTAATGCCGGGAGTTCCGAGAGGATTCAAATCAGACATAAGCGTCTACATGCTTGGGTTCTACTGGAATACAACTGTTTAGAAGCAACCGTTTAGAAGCGAGTTTTTTGGGCGATCGCAACCTGCATTTTTTCGCAAAGATCTGTTAGTGACAGTGCGCCCAAATCTCCAGACTGGCGAGCGCGGACGCTCAGGGTTTGCCCGTCCACCTCACGCTGACCCACAACGGCAACAAGCGGAATTTTCTCTAGCTCCGCTGTACGAATTCGTTTGCCAAGGCGATCGCCACTAGCATCTACCTCCACCCGAAAGCCCTGCTCGCGAAGCTGTTGGGCCGCGGCTTCAGCATACTCGCACTGCTTGTCACTGACAGGCAACAAGCGAACTTGCACAGGCGCTATCCACAGCGGAAAATCGCCTGCATAGTTCTCTACTAGAATGCCGAAAAATCTCTCCAGAGACCCCAGAATGGCCCGGTGAATCATGATCGGACGCTGACGCGATCCATCCGCCGCGACATAGTTCATATCGAAGCGTTCTGGCAAATTGAAATCCACTTGAATGGTAGAACATTGCCATAGCCGACCAATCGCATCTTTGATTTTGATATCGATTTTAGGCCCGTAAAATGCGCCGCCGCCCTCATCGGTCACATAGTCCCACCCTTTTGTATTCAACGCGTCTATCAACGCATCGGTGGCCAACTGCCAGATATCATCAGTGCCCACTGATTTAGCCGGACGAGTTGAAAGATTGACTTCGTACTCAGTAAATCCAAAGTCCGAGAGAATGGTTTCTGTGAGATTCAGCACGCCCAGAATCTCTTGAGAAACCTGTTCAGGTAAGCAAAAGATATGAGCATCGTCCTGGGTAAAGCCTCGCACGCGCATCAGGCCATGTAGGACTCCAGAGCGCTCGTAGCGATAAACTGTGCCTAGCTCTGCCCAGCGAATGGGCAGCTCTCGGTAAGAATGCAGGCGGCTCTGGTAGGTCAACACATGAAACGGGCAGTTCATCGGCCTAAGCTGATACTGCTGCGACTCAATTTCCATCGAGTCAAACATATTCTCTCGGTAGAAATCGAAGTGCCCAGAAGTCTTCCACAAATCGAGGTTGGCTACATGGGGTGTGTACAACAGTTCATATCCTGTTGCCAAATGGGCCGAGCGCCAATAGTCTTCCATCAGTAGCCGCATCCTGGCCCCTTTCGGATGCCAGAAGACCAAACCGCCACCTGCATCTTCTTGAATGCTAAACAAATCGAGGTCTTGACCGAGCTTGCGATGATCTCGCCGCTTGGCTTCTTCTTTTTGATGCAGGTAGGCTTGCAGTTCTTCTGGTGTTTCCCAAGCTGTGCCGTAAATGCGTTGCAGTTGCTGTTTGGTTTCGTCGCCGCGCCAATAGGCCCCCGCAACACTTTCTAGAGCAAACGCATCGGGGTTGATGTCACCTGTAAAATTCAGATGCGGCCCGGCGCATAAGTCCCACCAGCAGTCTTTACCCCCTGTTTCTTGGACTAGTTTTTTTTGAGTTAGATCATCAGCAGACGCATTAAATAAAGACGCTTCTGCATTATCTGGTAAACGACTTGGCAAACTGTCTACACAGCCGATGAAGTAGCGTGTGATAGCTTCATCTACTGGAATGCCGTCAAGAATCTCTTGCTTGTAAGGTTCTTGAAGCGCGACAATCTCTGCTTGAATCTCTTCTCTTTCTACCACTTCACGAATAATTGGCAAGTTAGCGCGAATAATCCGCCGCATTTCTGCTGCAATCTGTTCTAAATCATCGGGAGTGAACGGCAGACTGCGACTGTTTTCCGATCCACTAGCGCGATCAAAGTCGTAATAAAATCCATTCTCCGTACAGGGACCAATCGCAACCTTGGTCTCAGGGAATAGGGTCTGCACAGCCATGGCCAAAACATGGGCGCAGGTATGTCGAATGCGCAGTAGCTTCTGAGAACGATTGGCGCTATCCGGTGATGGCGGCGATAGGGTTTGGGTTGGAGAAGAAATCATACCTATAAAAATTAGAATGATAAACATTATCATCCTACAACAAGAATTCAGACTTGCTGTAGGTTGTGGCTATAAACTTGGCCGTAAACCTTAGCGATGCCACTCTGTTTGGCCGTTGGGGAGATCTACGACGGTGATGCCTGCTGTTTGCAGTTCAGCCCGTAGGCGATCACTCTCGGCGTAGCGTTTTTCCTGACGGGCGGTTTGTCGCTGGTTTACTAAGTTTTCAACCCAGGCGATATCGAGATCTGCAGGTGGTGATGTCGTTTCTCCAGGAGCCTCCAGTCCTAGAACGTCTGCCAACTGCACCAGTGTTTGCTGCGCGGTATGTAATTGTTGATCCGATAACGGGTGATCTGCTGGTTTCTGGGCCTGATGCTGTCGTAGATTCACCGCCCGCTGAATTGACTTAGCCAACTCAAATAGCACCGCCAGCGCAGCGGCAGTATTGAGATCGTCATCCATTGCAGTTTGGAAGCGTTCTACGGACTCAGCATCCAGCTGATCTGCTGACTGATCGACTGCGTTAAATGCGGCAGGTAGCTTTGCGATGAGCGCAGTGCGCAAGGTTTGCCATCCTTTTTCTGCTGCTGCGATCGCCCTCGCGGTAAAATCTAGCGGCTTACGGTAATGGGCTTGCAGTACAAACAGCCGAACCGCCATCGGATTCACTGGCTGCGGATACGGCGGCCAGTGGCCCTCTAGCAGTGCCTGAATTGTGGTGAAATTCCCCAGAGATTTAGACATTTTCTCTCCGCCCACGGTCACCATGCCGTTGTGCAGCCAGTGGCGAGCCAACGGTTGCCCGCTCAGCGCCTCTGACTGGGCAATTTCGTTTTCATGGTGAGGAAACACCAAATCGCCACCGCCACCATGAATATCAATCGTTTCGCCCAGCCGAGTGCGAATCATTGCAGAACATTCAATGTGCCAACCCGGTCTCCCTTCGCCCCAAGGAGACTCCCACGCAGGTTCACCTGGTTTTGCTGCTTTCCACAGCGCAAAATCAAACGGATCGCGCTTCTTTTGATTTTCTTTCTTTTGGGCTGGATCTGGCGCGGCAACCCGTCCGCCTGCTCCCGCCTGCATTTGGGTTAGCTCTCTTTTAGAAAGCTGGCCATAGTCTGCAAACTGTCGCACGCTGTAGTAGACATCACCCTCAACTGCATAGGCGTAGTCTTTGTCTATCAGCGCTTGAATGAAATCGCGAATAGCTGGAATATGCGCTGTGACGCGGGGATACTCATCGGCATCAACAATGTTGAGTCGGCGAATATCTCGAAAATAAGCGTCAATGTAGCGATCGCTCACTGCCTGCATTGTGCTTCCTTCTGAGCGCGCCCGATTCAAGATCTTGTCGTCAATATCGGTAAAGTTTTGTACATAGCGCACCCTATAGCCCTGCCATTGCAGATACCGCCGCAGCACATCCCAAATCATGTAGGAGCGGGCATGACCCAAATGGCAGTCGTCATACACCGTTACCCCACAGCAATACATCGATACCTGATCTTCTTGAATGGGAACCAGTGGAGATTTTTTGCGAGCTAGCGTGTTGTAGAGGGTGAGGCTCATAAAGACTATTCCTGTATTCCAATAGCCTTTGAGTCCAGCGCTATGACCTTTAGCACTGGACTCAAAATGGACTTACGACAAATAAACTTGTAACGGTCGCTTACTTTCCCTGAAGCAGCGCAGCGGCATCCTTGGCAAAATAGGTCAAAATCATGTCTGCGCCGGCCCGTTTAATGCTGGTCAGGGTCTCTAGCATCACGGCTTTCTCATCAATCCAACCCTGCTGAGCAGCCGCTTTGATCATGGCGTACTCACCACTGACGTTGTAGGCTGCCACCGGCACGTTGGTATGCTGCTTAATACGACAGATAATGTCCAGATAAGCCAGAGCAGGTTTCACCATAATGATATCTGCGCCTTCCGTGATGTCTAGCTCAATCTCTTTAATGGCTTCTCTCGCATTGGCCGCATCCATTTGATAGGTCTTTTTGTCGCCAAATTTGGGTGCAGACTCTAGCGCATCACGAAAGGGACCATAGTAAGCTGATGCGTATTTGGCTGAATAGGCGAGAATGCCCACATTAATCCAGCCGGCCAAGTCGAGAGCTTTGCGAATTTCGCCAACTCGGCCATCCATCATATCTGAGGGTGCAACAAAGTTAGCCCCAGCCTCAGCCTGCACCAGCGCTTGCTTAACCAAGACGGCAACCGTTTCGTCGTTCAGAATTTGACCATTTTTCACAATGCCGTCATGGCCTTCACTGCTGTAAGGGTCGAGGGCGACATCGGTAATGATGAGTAGTTCGGGCACGGCTTCTTTAAGTGCGCGCACCGCCCGAGGAATTAAGCCTTCTGAGTTGTAGCTTTCAGTGCCTGCGTTGTCTTTTTGCTCATCGGGAATGAGTGGGAAAAGTGCGATCGCCCCAATTCCCAAATCTCTCGCACTTTTTGCTTCTTCTAACAATAAATCTAGAGAATAGCGATCGCAACCCGGCATTGATGGGATAGCTTCTTTGCGTCCTTCACCTTCCATTACAAACAACGGATAGATGAAATCAGCCGCACTTAGCACTGTTTCTCGCACCATTCGACGTAAGCCAGCCGATTTCCGCAGCCGACGCGGACGATGCAGCAGACTGGCTGAACTAGAGCTGGCTGAATTAGAACTGGCTGAATTAGAACTAGCAGAATCAGCCAGTGTCGCGTCAGCTACCGGGGTAGTTGTCACAATAGATTGGTCGGGAGAAAAGACTGTTGGGGTCGGCATAGGGTAAGTCTCTGAGCTAAGCCATCTCTAAATGAACGCCAATAGCGTATCACTAAACTTATAAGAATGATTATCATTCTCAAAATATCGTAAGATAGAACTCGACTTTACGGCAATCACAAGGCTATAGACAGTCCACAGAGCTTTGTCATCTGCGGATGTCGGCAACAGGTATCGGCAACAATGGACCGCATCTGCTTACGCTGGCTTTTGAATAATTCGTTCAAGCTGACGCTGTTTTGCTTTGGGGTCGATGCTCAACAATCGCACATAGTCGCTAGGGTGATTGACCAAAAACTGTTCTACCTGGGTTAGCACCTGAGCCTCATAAGTACTGGTAATAGCAGGAGCAGTCTGCCAAGAACCCACTTTGAATCGCCTAGCATTGGCAAATTCCAAGCCAATGCGGTGGCCCTGGCGGAGTTGTTGTCGAATGATGTCTACGATATCTGCCGGTAAAGGACGAGGTGCTTTGCCATTTTGAGGCATAGAACCAAAGCCATTGGAGTGAGAGCCGTTAGACCGTGAGCCATTACTGGAGGCCGGTTTCTGTAAAGAAGGATCGCAGGCGATACCGTCAGAACAGCGATACCCGGCCCGCAGCGCTTGATTGACTTCAACCACATGGTGAGAAAAGGTGCGATCGCTCTCAGTCGCATCCGGTAGCCGATCAGCAGCCTGCTGAGTCGTAATCACCGCGCCCGACGGCACATACTTACCAGGGGGAATCTCCACATCTTGAATCAGGGCATGCATCATCACAATGCAACCGTGGCCTACTTGGGCATTAAACACCGTTGAGCGAAAGCCAATAAAACACTCATTGCCCACATAAGCAGGCCCATGAATCAGAGCCATATGGGTAATGCAAGTATCCTCACCAATCCACACCGAATAGGCTTGCTGGTCATCTCCAAAAATGCGTCCCTGCTCTAGCCCATGGATGACCACTCCATCTTGAATGTTGGTATTCGCACCAATATAAAAAGGCGCACCTTCATCCGCACGAATAGAGGTGTTGGGAGCGACGATGACATTTTCACCCAGCTTCACATCCCCAATCAGGCTGCACTGAGGATGGACATAGGCAGAGGCAGCAATAGCAGGCTTATCTAGATCGCTATCCCAAGGCGTGGGTGGGGCGGGTTGATGACGCAGCGGCATGATACTTTCTTTGGTTTACAGCATCCCTTCATTGACAGCCTCGACCGAAGTACGGGCAACAAATAGAGACGGCATATCTCAATATTTTGGCAGGCAATATTTTGATAATGATAATCATTATTACATATTAGCTAGCAGGGTTTGGCCACACACAGTGCCACTCGCCCCTGACTTGTGACGACTGATCCGTAATGGCTGCGTAAATCCTTTTTCCCTCTGTAAACCTGTAAATGCCAGAAGCAAATATCAGGAAAAATTCTCAGCCTGATAATGGGACGGATAGCCTTTAATTGCTTTCCGCTCCGGTACTCGATAGGTCAATTGCTTGCTAGTGCTTTTGCCCAAGCTCACCAAAGATTCTGCCATTTTGACCGCAGCGGCGACAGCATCAATCACAGGCACACCCAAGCGCTTTTCCAATTCTTGTTCTAAGCCACTCATGCCAGCACATCCCAAACAAATCGCCTCAGCCCCATCTGTTTGAATCGCCAGCTGGCTCGCCTCAGTCAATACTTCTAGAGTGGCCAGTCGATCTTGTTCTGTTTCAAGCACTGACAACTTTGTTGTTCTCACAGAGGCACAACGTTCTGTGAGGCCCGTTTTCACAATTGTTTTTTCTACCATGTCTTGCACTCGGTGAAGCGTCGTCACGACACTCCACTTGGCTGCCAGCATATTAGCAACATACAGGCTAGCCTCCGAGATGCCAATAACAGGTTTAGTCGTAATCTCGCGAGCGGCCTCAAGTCCTGGATCTCCCCAGCAGGCCACAATAAAGGCATCAGAATCACGGTCCAGAATAATCTGTTCTAAAATGCCGGGAATGGCCAAATATTCGTCATAATAACTTTCAACAGATTCAGGGCCGCGTTGGGGCTGCACTGTCACAATCTCAGTTCCCGGAAACTTAGCATTTTGGGCCGAGGCATTGATATTGTCCGTCATCGCTTGGCAGGTATTGCTATTGATGATTTTGATACGGCAGGTTGGTAGAGACATGGCAAGGTAAGGGCAAGATATCGTTTTGCGATCTCAGCTGACGTGAGCTGATGTGCGATCGCAACGTCGTCACTTTCTTCTGATCACGTTATTGGTATATGGCAACAACCTGACAGACACAATCGTTTGGTCAGCAGCTTAAGATGCTCTTTGCTCTGTCTGCTTTCTTTTTAGAAATTCGGCGAAGTTTCTTACCTCTTCAAGTGTGGTTTCAGGTAATTCATTAACCAGTGCCAGTAGCTGAGCGCGTACGCCTACGGCTTCTCGTGCGGGAGTGACTAAGCGAATTTGGCGGGGTGATAGTGTTTCTACGCCGATAGTCTCCATGAAAGAATCTATGGCTTCGCGGGTAGTGGGGGCAAAGTCACCGTCTTCTGTTTCGACTACCCACTCGCCAAATAGCTCGACCATGTATGCTTCTCCGTCATTAAGTACTTCAACGATAGAACCTATACAGCCTTCTGGAGCAGTACTACCGTCTTCCAATAGAATTTCTGCTCTTAGCCTTACGGCATCAAATAGTTGGAATTGGCTCATGAGTTTTTCTTCCGCCTTTGAGGAACTGCAGTAACGAAGCGAGCGATCACCTCTCCAAAGAGTACTATCCAGATCGTTTTGATCCGTTTGGTTCTACCAGATGAGCTTGTGATAGAAATGATAGCTTGGTAGTACTGATCGTGTGCATTGGGCTATTTGGGCTCAAGTACATCAGGCG